>ERZ780178.1394-NODE-1394-length-15388-cov-3.802387_pt1 | contig 15388 bp, 15 predicted proteins | sample MGYA00511018_ERZ780178 | MGnify/ENA primary metagenome ERZ780178 (study PRJEB29588, sample SAMEA2151439) | human gut metagenome | biome: human gut; feature: human-associated habitat; material: faeces | place: Denmark | collected 2008/2010 ...
CATTTGCGCCAAAATACACAGGGGCCTATGTTTTTAGTACCATTTTCCAATGACCGGACAAAGGCATTCCAAAAGAAAACCAAATCTCTAATTTAAAGCAAAAAAAATGAAAATTAAAAAAAGTTTAATATTTTTAACAATTATTTTAGCTGGTATATGTCTGTTTATTTTTTCAAACAAAGTAAATGCAGCTACAATTAGTGACGATGGAAAATATTCATTAGTACTAACTGCTAATGAAGATGAAGGTTGTTTTGATGGTGAGTATGTGAAGCTTGTAAGATTTAATACTGCAGAAGGAGAAACAACAGTTAAATTATCTGAATTAACAAAAGGAATTGTTCCTTTTAATGGCAAAACTGAATTTTCACATTGGGAAATGGCGGAAAATACAAAAGCTAGTGAAGAATTAGAAATAGCAAACTTTACAGGTAGTGGTAACTTTTATACATCAACAGGTGAAGAAGTTAAATATACTAATGGCTTAATGCTTAATGCTAAATTTTCAGATAAAGAATTAAAAGATAGTGGTAAATACTATGTAAGTATTGATGCATTTGGAGGTACAATAAATGGTAAAGCAAAAATAACATTGGAAAGTAAAGCAGAAGAATTTAAAACAATTGATTTAACAAAATATACACCAGTAAGAAAAGGATACACTTTTAAAGGCTGGGATTTAGATGGAAAAATTGTTACTTCTATTAATTCAAGTGCTTTCGCAAAGGATGCTGCAATTAATTTAACTGCTACATATACTCAAGATACTTTTGATGGAACAGATAGAGTATTAATATTAAATGCAAACGGTGGAACTATTGATGGTAAAGCATCTAACAAATATGACTATTTAGGTGGTGGTAATTCAGGAACAGCTATGTCACTTTTACCATATATACCTGTAAGAGAAGGATATACTTTTAATGGTTGGAATTCTAAAAAAGATGGAAGTGGAAAAAACTTCAAATATATATATTGGAGAAGATGGGACAAAGATGATAAAGATGATCTTAACAGAGACACTATTATAAAAAATACACTTGGAGCTGAATATTATCAAAATGTTACTTTATATGCTTCTTGGACTAAAATTTCAGGAGAACCAGAACAACCTGCTAAAGAAACAGTAAAAGAAATTGAAAGCACAGGAGAAACAAAAGCAAAAATTGAATTCGCAAAAGAAGTTAGTAAAGACTACAAACTAGATATTAAACCTGTAGAAGTTAAAAAAGATTTAACAAGCAAAAATGTTAAATATGTAGTAGATATAAATGTATTAGAAAACGGTCAAATAGTTAAAATTAGTGATACTAAAATGAAAATAAGAATTGCCCTACCAGAAGATTTAAAAGGATTTGGCAAATATGAAGTAGTATATATTTCAAATGATGAAATAAAAGAAACAATACCAGCAACAGTAGAAGATGGATATATAGTATTTGAAACATCACATTTAAGTCAATATGGAATTATTGCAACAAAGGTTGAAGAAAAAACAGAACAAACAAAGAATGAAACAAATAACCCAAAAACAGGAGATAACATTGCTGTATACATATCAGTATTTGCAGTAGCAGTAGCTGGAATAACAGCAACAATGATTATTAAAAAAAGAAACTTAAATAAATAATTTTAGTAATAAATAGGTTACCTAAAAAGATGACCTATTTGTTAAATATAAGAAAATACATTATTGCATAAAAAAAGGCAATACTATATAATATGGTCAAGACAAATAAAGAAAGGGGAAACAAATGGAGGAAAGCAAGAAAAATAAAATATGGATGATAATTTCTATTGTAGCTATAATAGTAATTATTGTTTTAGCAGTAATGCTTATTAATAACAATAACAAAGGTAGTGACGGTAAATTGGATAAAACAGGAAGTAAAGCTAAAAAGGAAAATGTAAAAATAGTAAAAAACGAAGCAAGTAAATTAGAATTAGAAGAATATACATCAGACACTTTTTCAATGAAAAAACCAAAAGGATGGACAGTTGAAACAGGAGGAACAGGAATCTTTTACACAATTAGAGTATATGATCCACAAAATACAAATAACCAAGTATATTTAATGTTAAAAATTCAACCATTACTAAAAAGTGCATCAGCAAAAAGCTTTTGGCAAAACTATTACAATTTAAGTGGAAATAATTCTCAATACAAGCTATTTGCAGATGCGGTAGTTTTAGATAATCCAACAACAGAAGGGTTTTATCAAAAATTTAATGAAATAACAGCATATATGACTTCAATAGAACCATCATTTTCTACAATTAAATTTCCTAAATTCACAAATTTTACAAAACAAGAAGAATTTGAGTCTAGTGCATCTATGAAAAGCGTGGCATTGGATAGTAAAGTACTAAGAGGAACATTTACAGGAGATAATGGTAAACCAGGTGAAGGATTATTTATGGCATCAATAGTTAATTTTGAAAATCAATATAATGGTGGAGTAGATATGCTTTATTATATGGTATATGACATAATGGCAGTAACCGCAGAAAAAGATGAATTTGTAGACTACAAAGATATATTATTAGAATCAGTTAATTCAATAGAATTTACAGATAGCTATGTTAAAAAAACAATAGATGATGGAAATAGCCAAACAAAGCAAGCCCTTGCGTTAAATGCTTCAATACAAAGAGCATTTGATTCATATATGAGCGCATGGGAAAGCAGAAGCAAATCTTATGATATAATGAGCCAAAAACAAAGTGATGCAACATTAGGATATGAAAGAGTGTATGATACAGAAAATGGGGATATCTATAAAGCATATAATGGATTTACAGATGACTATGATGGAGAAAGATACAAACCAGTTACAGATGATATGTATACACAAAAAACTTATGGATATATAGAAAAGTAGGAGAGAAAATTGAAAAAGTATATTTACATTTTTTTGATAATATTAGTTTTAATAGCAGTTATACTTGTAGAATATCTAAATAAAAGTAAACAGAATAATGATAGTAAAAAAATAAAAGTGCAAAACTCAGAAGAGGTAATATCTGTTAGAGTTAGAGAAGAAACAGAAGGTGGATATGTTTATTACAAAACAGAAGATAAAGAGTTAATAGAAAAAGTAATAAATGCACTTGATAATATTAAAATAGAGGAAAAAACAGATATAAGTTTTAGTGACAATGGAAAAACATATATACTTGAGTTGGCAGACGGGACAACACAAGAATACAATTTTCAAGGTAGCTATTATTGTAAAGACAAGATAAATTATAAAATATCAAATTACAAAGAATTAAATAAAATAGAAATACCAAAAGAAGTATAGGAGAGGGGCACCTCTCCTTTTTACATTTTTCCACTATTTTAAAGGGTTAATAAGTTTATCTAATTTATTGAAAATAGGATTTGCTAATGATAAAATAAAAAAGAAAATAATGTATAAAAGGGGGAAAATATATGGATTTTAATAAAGAGATAAACAGATATAATACTAAAAGCCTAAAATATGATTTCAAAGAAGAAAAAGGAAAGCCAGCGGACATATTTCCTATGTGGGTAGCAGATATGGATTTTAAATTGCCAGAAAACATTTTAGAAGAAATAAAAGAGAGAGTAGAACATGGTATATTTGGATATTCAAAACCAGATGATTCATATAAAGAAGAAGTAAAAAAGTGGTATAAAAAACATTTTAATATAGAAATTAACAAGGATTGGATAGTAAATACCCCAGGCATAGTTTTTGCACTTGCAACTGCTGTGAAAACATTAACAAAAGAAAACGATTATGTTTTAATAAATAGTCCAGTATATTACCCATTTTCAGAAGTTATAGAGAATAATAACAGAAAAATAATAAGTAGTGACTTGGTACTTACAGAAAATTATCATTATGAAATAAATTTTAAAGACTTAGAAGAAAAAATTGAAAAATATAAAGTAAAACTATATTTACTATGTTCACCACACAATCCAGTGGGCAGAGTTTGGACTAAAGAAGAATTATTAAGAGTAATAGAAATATGTAAAAAGCATAATGTATTTATCGTGTGTGATGAAATACATAGCGATTTTGTTTGGAAAGGAAAACATACATCGTTACTTAATTTCAAGGATTATCAAAAAAATATGCTTGTTTGTACGGCACCAAGCAAAACTTTTAATATTGCAGGATTACAAGTATCAAATATTTTTATTCCAAACAATATTGTAAGAGAAAACTTTGAAAAAGAAATAGCTAAAACTGGGTACAGTTTGATTAATACAATGGGAATAGTAGCGTGTGAAGCTGTGTATAAAAATGGCGAAGAATGGCTAAATGAGCTAAAAAAATATATAGTTGGAAACATTGACTTAGTAAGAGCATTTTTGCAAGAAAAACTACAAAAAGTAAGATTAATAGAACCAGAGGGAACATATCTTTTGTGGTTAGATTTTAGAGGGACAGGATTAACAGATGAGGAAATTGAAAATAAGATGACTAATGAAGCAAAAATATGGTTAGATGGTGGAAATATGTTTGGAACACTTGGAGAAAGGTTCCAAAGAATAAATGTTGCACTTCCAAGGGAAAAGTTAAAATGGGCTTTAGAGCAGATAGAAAAAGCTTTTAAATAAAAGTATAAAATTGTACTTTTAGTAAGGAGAAATTTGACTATTTAATGCTAGAACTTGAAAATTATGTAAAATTATGTTAATATAATAATGGATTATTTTTTAATCTATGCTGTACTAAATTTAAAAGGAGGTTAACAACCATGGCAACGACAGCAAGACCTATTAGAAGAAATCCAAGAAAAAAAGAATTGTTAGAACGGATTCTTTTTCCAGTAGTACCGGCATCACAGTTAAGTTTAAATGAAGATTTTCTTAACTATGAACCAGAAAGCTATGAACAGCAAATTTTGAAGGATGGAATAGAAGGAGCGATAAAAGATGGTGTTAAAGATTTTAGAAGACCAATAATAGATCCTTCTATAAATGAAAAAGGCGAAATATTTTTTGAGTTTGGCAATAAACCTGCGGTAGGCAAAAGCATATTGTGGTGGGAAAAAGCTGCAAAAAAATATAAGCCTTCAAAACATTCGAGACTTGGAACTCTAAATGAGTACTATGCTTTTTTGGGATTTTTAATTAAAGAATTGATTGGAAACGGATTAGAAAAACCTGAAGCATGGTTAGCTGTTTGTGATGATTCAAGAAATTTGGGACATTTTTGTGATTCTAAAAATGCTAATGATGAATTCGAACTAACTGGAAATCGGAAAGTAGGAAAATGGTATGATTTAGGCAACACGTATAAAATATTTGGAAATTCGAAAACTGGCTTTTTACTTGCAAGTAGCAGTTTTGAATCTGAATATCCGATAGCTGATGTTCAGCCAAATTTTAGACATTTGAATACTCCTAGATATGGAGGCGTGGGATGGATTGTACTAGACAAGTAAACAGCATGGGTGGAGGTTCTAATTAGAATCTCCACTTATTTTTTTGTTTAAAATCTTAGGCATTGACAAAATACAACTAAATTTGATATAAAAATAATTGTATTAAAAGATAAAAGGGGAAATAGCCATGTTAAAAGAATTTAAAGAATTTATAGCAAGAGGCAATGTAATGGATTTAGCAGTAGGTGTAATAATTGGTGGAGCATTTGGAAAGATAGTGACATCATTAGTTGGAGACATTATAATGCCAGTAATTGGAGTTATAATAGGAGGAATTGACTTTACAGGACTAACTGCAAAAATAGGAAATGCAGAAATTAAATATGGAAGTTTTATTCAAAATGTATTAGACTTTTTAATAATAGCATTTTGTATATTTATGCTAGTAAGAACTGTAAATAAACTTATGAATAAAATTCATAAAGAAAAAGAAGAAAAAACAGTAGAAGAGCCAAAAAAATCTGATGAAGTTTTACTATTAGAAGAGATAAGAGATTTATTAAAAAAAGAAAAAACAGAGGAGTAGAATATGAAAGAAGAGTTTATAAAATTATTAAAAGAAACAAATAGAGAAGGAATGGATAAATTAATAGAGTTTTTAGAGAACTCAGACTTTTTTGAAGCACCAGCAAGCACAAGATATCATGGAAACTTTAAAGGTGGATTGGTTGAGCATAGCATGAAAGTGTATGAAATCCTAAAAACAAAAGTAGAAGATAATGATTCTACTAAAATTGTTGCATTATTACATGATATATGTAAAACAAACTTTTATAAAACAGATTTCAGAAATGTAAAAAATAATGGAGTATGGGAGCAAGTGCCATATTATACAATAGAAGATACAATTCCTTATGGACATGGAGAAAAATCTGTAATGATGATTAGTGAATTTATAAAACTAACGCCAGAAGAAAAATATGCAATAAGATGGCATATGGGATTTACAGAACCAAAGGAATGGTATGGAACAATAGGACAAGCATATAAAAAATATCCACTTGCACTATATACTCATGAGGCAGATTTAGAAGCAACATACATTTATGATATTTAATAAAATTATGCATATAATAGATTAAGGAGGAATACATGAAAGAGAAGAAAAAAAGAGATTGGAAATCAATAATAGGAATAACTGTATTAATAAGCTTTATAGCTCCAATAGCATTTATAATTTATAAAATTATTGTTTCTCCAACTACAAATGTAGAACAAATAGAAGGTGTAAGAGTAAAAACAGACTACATACTAATGCTTACTCAATGTGTACTAGGTGTAATTGCATTTTTCTTACCTAATATGTTATCAAAAAAATTAAAGATAGTAATACCAACAAATATGTATATTGTGTACGTGTTATTTTTATGGGGAGCTGTATTCCTAGGAGAAGTAAGAAACTTTTATTATAGAGTACCACATTGGGATACTATACTTCATACTTGTAGTGGTGCAATGCTAGGAGCATTAGGATTTTCTTTTATTAATATTTTAAATAAACACGAAAAAGTGCATGTAGAATTAGCACCAATATTTGTTGCGATATTTGCTTTCGCTTTTGCAGTATCATTAGGTGTAATATGGGAAATATATGAATTTACATTTGATGGAATATTAGGATTAAACATGCAAAAGTTTGCATTAGAAAATGGCACACAGCTTGTTGGAAGAGCAGCATTAGCAGATACAATGGAAGACCTAATAGTAGATTGTATAGGCGCATTTACAATGTCTACAATTGGATATATATCATTAAAATATAAAAAAGGTTGGATAGAAAAATTATTAATAAAAATGAAAAAATAATAGGGGAAATTCCCTTTATTTTTTTGAAAATTATTCATACTTGTCCAGAAAGATAATATATTTATACAAAGGAGAATACAAATGTTAAAAAAAGGAGAACACGCACATTTAAGTGATTTAAAAATAGGACAAAGAGCAAAAGTTTTAGGCTTGCATTTGGACAAACCAGAAGTAAGAAGACATTTATTAGATATGGGAATAACAAAAGGAACAGAAATTTTAATTAAAAAAATTGCACCAATGGGAGATCCTGTTGATATAGAACTTAGAGGTTATGAGCTTTGCATTAGAAAAGAGGAAATGAAAAACATTGATGTGGAGGTACTATAATGAAAATTGCATTAGTAGGAAATCAAAACAGTGGTAAAACCACACTTTTTAATTTACTTACTGGAACAAATCAGAAAATAGGAAATTGGCCAGGTGTAACAATAGAAAGAAAAGTAGGGAAAATAAAAGACCTAGGAGATGACCTAGTAGATTTACCCGGAATTTATTCACTTAGTCCATATACAGTAGAAGAAGAGGTTTCAAGAAAATTTGTATTGGAAGATAAGCCAGACATAATAATAAATATAGTAGATGCTACATCAATAGAAAGAAGCCTATATCTTACTACACAGCTTATGGAATTAGATACAAAGGTTATAATAGCACTTAATATGGCTGATAGATTAGAGAAAAAAGGAATACATATAGATAAAGAAAAGCTAGCAAAGGAAATAGGGACAGATGTTGTAATTATATCTGCATTAAAAGCAACTGGAATAGAGGAATTAAAAAATACAATAAAAAAATATAATAAGCAAAAAGTTAGAAGTAAAGAGATATTTAAGTCAGATATAGAAAATGAAATAATTAACATAGAAAATGAATTAAAAGTAAATAGATTTATGGCAATAAAGATATTAGAGAATGACAAGCTATATCAAAGCTACCAAAAGGGAATTGTAAAAAACAGTAGACAAAAACTTGAAGAAACATACAAAATGGACATAGAAGAAATTATTGCAAATGCTAGGTATGAGTACATAGTTAAGATAAAAAATAAATCAACAACAATAACACCAATAAAAGAAACTATGTCAGATAAATTAGATAAAATATTTTTAAATAAATTTTTAGCATTTCCTATATTTGTAGTGATAATGTTTTTAGTATATTATTTGTCAGTAGGAGTGGTTGGAAGTTTTACTGTTGACTGGATTTCAGATTTGGTAAAAAACTTTGGAGAAATTGTAAGAGAATGCTTAACAAATTTAGGTGCATCAGCATGGTCAACAAGTTTAGTTGTAGATGGAATAATTGCAGGAGTGGGAGCTGTTCTAGGTTTTGTGCCACAGCTAATTATATTATTTCTTTGCATATCAATATTAGAAACTACTGGATATATGTCCAGGGTAACATTTTTATTAGATAAGTTATTTAAAAAATTCGGTTTAAGTGGAGAAACTTTGGTGCCATTTATAGTTGGACTTCGGATGTAGTGTGCCTGCAATAATGTCAACAAGAATAATAAAGGATAGCAAAGAAAGAGAATTATCTATAATGTTAACACCATTTATACCATGTAGTGCAAAATTACCAATAATTGCAATGTTTACAGGATACTTTTTCGCAGATAAATCTGGAGTTGTTTCTGCATCATTATATTTTTTTGCAATAGCTATAATTTTAATATCTGCTATTATTATTAAAAAGTTATTTATGAAAGATAGTGGAACAGCATTTATATCTGAACTCCCAGAGTATAAATTGCCAAGTGTAAAATATGTAGCAAGGGATGTATTTGATAAAGTAAAAGAATTTATAAAAAGAGCAGGAACAATAATACTATTTTGTTCAGTAGTAATCTGGTTTTTACTATCATTCTCTTGGAAATTAGAATATGGGGTGGAAATAAAAGATAGCATTTTAGCAAGTATAGGAAATGCAATTTCATGGATATTCTACCCAATACTTGGAACATTTAGTTGGGAAGCATCTGTGTCAGCTGTGCAAGGATTAGTTGCAAAAGAACAAGTAATATCATCAATGAATATAATAGCAGGATTAAGTGAAGAAGTAGAAGAGGGAACCCTATTATTTAAATCAAGTGCATTTAATTTCTTTACTCCTGCAAGTGCATATGCATATATGGTATTTAATTTGTTTAGTGCACCATGCTTTGGGGCAATAGGAGCTATGAGAAGAGAACTTGGTACAACCAGAAAAATGTTTAAAGCAATAGCTTTTCAAACAGGATTGGCCTGGATTTTAGCTAGTATAGTATTTAATGTAGGAACATTTATTGGTAATTTGTAAAAAGGAGAGATTTTATGAATTTTGTAGATTTTATTATTTTAGCAGTTGTTCTAGGAGCGTTAGGCATAATAGCATATTTTAATTTTATAAAAAAAGATAAAGATGTATGCTCAAAATGTGCATATAAAAGAGAAGGGTGCAATTGCGGAAAGAAAAAATAACAAATGTAAAAAGAAAGGAATGATATATATAATGGATAAAATAGCAGGAGTTATAGCACAGGAATTAGGAGTAAAAGAGTTTCAAGTACAAAACACGATTAAATTAATTGATGATGGAAATACAATTCCTTTTATTGCTCGTTATAGAAAGGAAGCAACAGGAGGATTAAGTGATGAAGTGTTAAGAAACTTAAATGATAGATTAACATACTTAAGAAATCTAAATAAAAGAAAAGAAGAAATATCTAAATCAATAGAAGAACAAGGAAAGATGACAGATGAACTAAAAATTCAAATAGAAAATGCAATTATACTTTCAGAAGTAGAAGATATTTATAGACCATATAAACAAAAAAAGAGGACAAGAGCTTCAATTGCAAAAGAAAAAGGGTTAGAGCCATTGGCTACAATTATATATTTGCAAACAGATAAAAGACCTGTTTTGGAAATTGCAAAAGAATTTATAAACGAAGAAAAGGGCGTAAACAATGAAGAAGAAGCGCTTACAGGGGCAAAAGATATAATTGCAGAAAATATATCAGATGTGGCAGAATACAGAAAAAGAATAAAGCAAATGTGTTATAGAGAAGGGTTAATAAAAACAAAAGCTACAAATGATGAAGAGAAATCTAGTTATGAAATGTACTATGATTTTTCAGAAAAAATTAATAGAATACCAAGTCATAGAATCCTTGCAATAAATAGAGGAGAAAAAGAAGACTTTTTAAAAGTAAAGTTAGAAAAGCCAGAAGATACTATAATAAATTATATAGAAAATGACATTATAAAAGGAAATACAGAATTTACAGATATTTTAAAAGAAACTATAAACGATAGTTTAAAAAGATTAATTGAGCCTTCAATAGATAGAGAAATTCGTTCAGACTTAACAGAAAAAGCAGAAGAACAAGCAATTAAAGTGTTTGGAAAAAATGCTAAACAATTATTATTGGGAAGTCCAATAAAAGGTCAAACAGTAATGGGATTTGACCCAGCATATAGAACAGGATGCAAAATTGCTGTAATAGATGAAACAGGAAAAGTTTTAGATACTGCAACAATTTATCCAACAGCTCCACAAAATGATGTAGAAAATAGCAAAAAGACTTTGTTAGACTTAATTAAAAAAGACAATATAAATATAATCGCAATAGGAAATGGAACAGCGTCAAGAGAATCAGAACAATTCGTTTCTGATCTTATAAAAGAAGCAAGTAAAGATGTAAATTATGCAATAGTTAGCGAAGCAGGAGCCTCTGTATATTCTGCGTCAAAACTTGCAACAGAAGAATATCCAGATATAAACGTATCTATTAGAGGAGCAATATCAATAGCAAGAAGACTTCAAGATCCACTTGCAGAACTAGTAAAAATAGATCCAAAATCAATTGGAGTAGGGCAATATCAACATGATGTTAACCAAAAAAGACTTTCAGAAAGCTTAAGTGGAGTGGTAGAAGATAGCGTAAATAGTGTAGGTGTAGATGTAAACACAGCAACTCCATCACTTTTAACATATGTATCTGGACTAAACAATTCAATTAGTAAAAATATAGTTAAATACAGAGATGAAAATGGAAAATTTAAAAATAGAAAAGAGTTATTAAAAGTAGCAAAACTAGGGAAATCAGCATATGAGCAATGTGCAGGATTTATTAGAATATATGATGGAGATAATCCATTAGAAGTAACAGCAGTTCATCCAGAAAGCTATGAAATTGCAGAAAATTTATTAAAAGAAATTGGTTGCAAAAAACAAGACCTAAGAGATAAAGAAGGACTAAAAACAATAAAAGAAAAATTAGCAAATATTAATATAAAAGAAACAAGCAAAAAATTAAATACAAGTGAAATAACTTTAAAAGATATAATAGAAGAATTATCAAAACCAGGAAGAGATCCTAGAGAAGATATGCCAAAACAAATTTTAAGATCAGATGTTTTAAAATTTGAAGACCTAAAAGAAGGAATGGTATTAAACGGAACAGTAAGAAATGTAATAGACTTTGGAGCATTTGTAGACATAGGAGTAAAACATGATGGATTAGTTCATATATCAGAAATAAGCAATAACTATGTAAAAAATCCATCAGAAATAGTATCAGTAGGAGACATAGTTAAAGTAAAAGTAATTGGAATAGATAACGAAAAACAAAAAGTAAAATTGAGTATGAAAATTTAGAAAAAAAGCCAATAGGGACGGGGAATTTTGACACAAATAAAAAGATTGCCAAAATTCTTCGTCCCCTATTAATGCTTAATCTTCAGGCTTTTCAATAACTATATAAGAGCCTTTCATATAAATATTTACATCATCTTTTTCTTTCATACCAAGTTTATTTCTAAAATCAATGGGTAGAACCACTCTTCCGAAGTTCATCAATTTTTCTAGTTACAATTCTTTCTTCCATAAAAATCCCCTTTCAAAATTAATTATTAAAAAACAATAGTATGAATTAATATTTAAATACTACACAGACTATGATTAAAAATAACAGTACAATAAATTTTAATACATAAATCAAAGAAATACAAGCTTTTTAATATGATTTTTATTCACTTTTTACTAAAAGGACAAAATGATATACTTTGTCTATCAGTATAAAACAAATATGAAAGTAGGGAGAAGTTTGGCTGGGATAAAAAACAAAGATATATTAAAATGTATAGGCGTAAAGGTTCAAGAAGCAAGAAGAAATAAAAACTATACACAGGAATTTGTGGCAGAAAAAGTAGATAGATCAATTGATACAATAAGAGGAATAGAAAATGGAAGAATAGTAGGAAGTATGGAGACATTAATTAATATATGTAATGTTTTAGAAGTTACATTAGACTATGTTTTTTATGATCTATTAGAAAGTAAAAATGAGATACTAAATAAAGAATTATACAAAAGTTTTGAAGAGTTGTCATTAGAAGATAAACAAATAGTAAATACTTTAATTGAACAAATTAGAAAAAAAGGGAGAGTGGATTAAATCCATTCTCCATATTTTTTGATATATATTTTCTTTGCAAGTATTGCGAAAATACAATAAAGAAAAGTAACTGGTAAAATTACATCTAAGTATTGTAATGTAACAGGAACAAGTCCAATTGCACTTCCTAGAATTGTATAAGGAACTAAAATACCAACAATACTTAATAAAATTGATGAAATGTAAACAGCTTTGTTTGCATTACTTTGTATAAATGGAGCTTTAGAAGTTCTTATAATGTGCATTCCAACAAGGTTAGATACAATACTGTAACTAAACCAAACTGTTTGAACAACAGCTGCTTCTCTGATTCCAAAGATATACCAAAGAGAAGCAAATACTAGCATATCAAAAATTGAACTAAGTGGTCCCATAAACAGCATAAAATGTTTTAAACTTTTAATATCTAATTTCTTTGGCTTTTGCAAATATTCAGCATCTACATTATCAAAAGGAAGTGTCATTTGACCAAAGTCATAAAGCAAACTTTCCACAAGCAATTGAATAGGTGTTTCTGGTAAAAATGGAAGCAAGACACTTGCAATTATAACAGAAACAACTTCACCAAAGTTAAAGCTTACAGCCATTTTTATATATTTCATAAGATTTCCAAAAGTACGTCTTCCGTTCTATTACACCATCTAATAAAACATTTAAATCTTTTTCAAGCAAAATAATATCAGCAGTTTCTTTTGCAATGTCGACAGCTGTATCAACAGATACTCCAACATCTGAGTTTGTAAGAGAAGGGGCATCATTAATACCATCACCCATATAACCTACAACATTACCAGATTCTTTTAAAAGCCTTACTATTCTAGCCTTTTGAATAGGTGATAGTTTAACAAAAACATTTGACTTCTTTAATAATCTTAAAACACCAACATCGGCTAATTTATCAATTTGAGCACCCGTAACAATTTTTTTAGCGTTTATATTAACTTTTTTGCAAATACATTTAGTAACAGCTGCATTATCGCCTGTTAAAACAATAACTCTAATTCCAGCATTGTTTAATTTTTCAATAGCAAGTTTTGCACTTTCTTTTGGAGGATCTAAAAATCCAATAAATCCAACAAGAGACATTTGCGATTCATCTTTAACACTAAATGTTTCTATATTATTTATATTTTTCTTTTGGCAAACTGCAACAACTCTTAAGCCTTCTTCATTTAAATCGTTTGCAATTTTCCTAATATTATCTTTAATTTCTTTTGTAATAGGTATAACTTCATGTTCATAATCAATTGTGGTACAAATATTTAATATTTCTTCAACAGCACCTTTTGTAATTAAATATTTTTGATTATCATTTTCTACAACAACAGAAAGTCTTCTTCTACTAAAATCAAAAGGTATTTCATCAATTTTTTTAAACTCAGTTACCAAACTACTTAAATCACTTTTTAAAGCTCTATGTATTACAGCTTCATCAATACTTCCCTTTAAACCAGTTTGAAAATATGAGTTTAAAAATGCATGCTTTAAAACTCTTATATTTTCATTTCCATATACATCTAAGTATTTTTCTAATACAATCTTATCTTCTGTTAAAGTTCCTGTTTTATCAGTACATAAAATGTTCATTGCACCAAAATTCTGTATAGAATCTAATTTTTTTACAATAGTCTTTTTCTTAGACATTCTTACAGCACCTTTTGAAAGGCAAGAAGATAAGATAACTGGAAGTAAAAGTGGAGTAATTGTAATTGCAATAGCTACTGCAAAAGTAAATGCAAGTACAGTATTATGCTTTTGATAATTAACAATGAATACCAATGGAATTAAAACAAGCATAAATTTAATCAATAATTTACTAATACTTTCAATTCCTTTTTGAAAATTTGTTTTAGGCTTACCTAAAGATAAAGTGTGTGCTACTTTTCCAAAATAAGTCGAATCACCAGATTTTATTACAATTCCTTTTGCACTACCACTTATAACATTTGTACCCATAAAACAAATAGTATCCAAATCAGTAATACTATCAATATCATCAATTGATTCTAGTTCTGTCTCTGTAAGTTTTCTTACTGCATCAGATTCACCAGTAATAGAAGACTGACCTACATATAAATCTTTTGATTCAATAATACGCAAATCAGCAGGAATCATATCACCAGCAGAAAGAATTACCATATCACCAACAGTAACTTCTTTTAAAGGAATAGTAATCTTTTTGCCATTTCTTATAACTGTACTAGTAGTTTCTACGAGCTCTTTTAGTTTTTCTGCTGCTTTATTAGAACGAAATACCTCTATAAATTCCAATAAAGTACTTACTATTATTAAAAGAGCAATTACTATAATATTTGCAGGACTAGGATTTTCTGGAAGAATAATATCTGTATAAACAAGGATAAAAGTAATCCCAAGTAGGATACTATTAAAAGGACTAAATAGACTTGCAAAAAAATAATTGTACCATTTTTTTTGCTTTGCTTGCTTTATTTGATTTGGTCCTAAATTCTTAAGACGTTCCATTGCAGTTTTTGAACTAAGCCCTTTATCTGATACACCGTGAGCTTTTTTAAAATCTTCTGAAGAAGAAACGCAATCATTGCCATACAATGCTTTAACGTCAACATCATCTTTTTTTACATTTGCCATAAAATAGTCCGCGCCATAATTTTCGTAATATGCATTCAGGCTGGTATCATAATCGAAGTATTCGTCAGTTCCCAATGTACAGTCGCCGACAACACTGAG
>ERZ780178.1399-NODE-1399-length-15363-cov-10.007382_pt1 | contig 15363 bp, 12 predicted proteins | sample MGYA00511018_ERZ780178 | MGnify/ENA primary metagenome ERZ780178 (study PRJEB29588, sample SAMEA2151439) | human gut metagenome | biome: human gut; feature: human-associated habitat; material: faeces | place: Denmark | collected 2008/2010 ...
CGAACCCCAAGTTGGCAATGCCGACGCGGGGACGCGTCGCCCCCAGGTGAGGACCGCCCCCCAATTAGAAATGGCGATGATTATCAGACAAAACGAACGTTTTAGGTCGGTGCTTTGGGTGAGAGTGATAAAAAATAAGTACTTTTGCAAGCTAAAACTGAGTAATAATACATATAAAAATATACATTTACACTCATGTCTGTCGAAATAAGAAAAGTAACCTCCAAAGCGGACTTGAAGCGTTTCATACGTTTCAACTACGAGTTTTATAAGAACAATCCCTACTCTGTGCCCGACCTCTATGACGATATGCTCAATACCTTCTCGCCCCAGAAGAATGCGGCATTCGAGTTCTGCGAGGCCGACTACTTTTTGGCTTATCGCGAGGGTAGGATTGTAGGACGCGTGGCTGCTATCATCAATCACCGCGCTAACGAAACGTGGAAGAAGCAAAGCGTGCGCTTTGGTTGGATAGACTTTATTGACGACATAGAAGTGAGCACGGCATTGATTGACACCGTGAAGCAATGGGGCAAAGAGCGTGGCATGACTGAGATAGAAGGCCCACTTGGCTTTACCGATATGGACGCTGAAGGCATGTTGGTCGAAGGATTTGACCAACTCTCTACCATGGCTACCATTTACAACTATCCCTATTATCCTCAGCACATGGAGAAGTTGGGGTTGGTCAAGAGTGCTGATTGGGTGGAGATGAAAATCTACATACCCGATGAAGTGCCCGAAAAGCATAAACGCATCTCAAATATTATTCAGCAACGTTACAATCTACACGTTCGCAAGCTCAAGAGCAAAAAGGAAGTGCGTGAGACAGGCATTGGACACGAAATCTTCCGCCTTATCAACGATGCCTACACCCCCTTGTTTGGTTACTCTCGCATGACAGAGAAGCAAATTGATCAATACGTTAATATGTATGTACCCGTGCTCGACTTGCGTATGGTTACTTTGGTAGAGAACGAACAAAACGAGTTGGTGGCCGTAGGCATTTCGATGTCGTCACTCTCACGTGCTTTGCAAAAGGCCAAGGGTAAGTTGTTGCCTTTTGGTTGGTTCCACTTGTTGAAAGCCTTGATGTGGAAGCGTCCCAAAGTGCTTGATCTGCTACTCGTAGCCGTTCGTCCTGACTATCAAGGCAAGGGCGCTAACGCGCTATTGTTTACTGACTTGATACCTATTTATCAGAAGTTGGGGTATGAATATGCAGAGAGCAATCCCGAACTCGAACTCAATGATAAGGTGCAAAATCAGTGGCAGTACTTTAAGACGGAACAACACAAGCGCCGTCGCTGCTTTAAGGGAGAGATTTAATATGCTAATGTGCAAATGTGAGAATGTGCAAATGCGTAGGAAATGTGCAAATGTGAGAATGTGCAAATGTGCAAATGGTCGCATTTCATTGCTCAAATTCAATAATATTAGATTATTTGCATATTCCCTAATCATTTACACATTAAACAATCATTTGCACATTTGCACATTCTCACATTTGCACATTCCCTACGCATTTGCACATTCTCATATTTGCACATTAATCAAGTATTTACGCATTAATCAATCATTTGCACATTTGCACATTCTCACATTTGCACATTTACTAAGCATTTGCACATTCTCACATTTGCACATTCTTTAGGCTATGGCTCAAGATATAGAAGAAATGACAACAAATACTGCCTCGTCAGTAGTATATGACGAGAGCAAAATACGTCACCTTGAGGATACGGAACATATCCGCACGCGTCCTGGTATGTACATTGGCCGATTGGGTGATGGCTCGCATGCAGAAGATGGTATCTACGTCCTTCTCAAGGAGAGCATAGATAATAGTATTGACGAATTTAATGAAGGCTTTGGTAAGCGCATAGAAGTCAACATTCATGACAACCTTACAGCCGAAATCCGCGACTATGGTCGTGGTATTCCCCTCGGCGCGTTGGTAGATGCCGTGTCAAAGCTCAATACGGGCGGTAAGTACGACACAGCCGTATTCACCGCCTCGGTGGGTATGAATGGTGTCGGCCTAAAGGCCGTTAATGCCTTGTCAAGCCGATTTGTGGCACGCAGCGTGCGTGATAAGAAAATGCACGAGGCAATATTTGAGAAAGGTGTACTCGTAAGCGACGAAGAGGGTGACTGTGACGAAGAGAACGGAACGTACATCTTCTTCGAACCCGATAAAGAACTGTTCCAAAACTATCGCTTCCATAGCGAGTTCGTTGAGAATATGCTTCGTAACTACACCTACCTCAATACGGGCTTAGCCATTTTCTACAACGGCCGCCGCATCTTGAGCCGTAATGGCCTTGAAGACCTCTTGAATGATAACATGACGGCTCCAGGACTTTACCCTATCGTTCACCTTACAGGGCCGAACATTGATATAGCCTTTACGCATACCTCACAGTATGGCGAAGAGTATTACTCATTCGTAAACGGTCAACACACCACACAGGGCGGTACACACCAAAGTGCTTTTAAAGAGCACATAGCCAAAGCCATTAAGGAATATTTTGGTAAGAACTACGACGTGCAAGACGTGCGTAACGGACTCGTAGCAGCCATCGCCATTCGTGTAATAGAACCCCTATTTGAGAGCCAGACCAAGATTAAGCTCGGCTCGCTTACGATGGCACCCGATAAGGACTCAAATGGCAATCCTTTCCCTCTTTCAGGGGTCAGTGTCAACAAGTTTATTGGCGACTTTATTAAAGAGAATGTCGACAATTACTTACACATGCACACTGACATAGCCGACATTATCAAACAAAAGATTGAAGAAAGTGAAAAGGAACGCAAGGCGATAGCTGGTGTGACGAAATTGGCGCGTGAACGTGCGAAGAAGGCCAACCTCCACAACCGCAAGTTGCGCGACTGCCGCATTCACCTCAACGACCCCGCTCCGAAGGCAAAGAAAAAGCAAGACGAAGAACAAGAAGACGCGCGTTTCGAGTCCTCTATCTTTATTACCGAGGGTGACTCAGCCAGTGGATCTATCACCAAGACGCGTAATGCACAAACGCAGGCCGTCTTCTCCTTGCGCGGTAAACCGCTCAACTGCTTTGGATTGACCAAAAAGGTGGTGTATGAGAATGAAGAGTTCAACCTCTTGCAAGCTGCACTCAATATAGAGGACGGTCTTGACGGACTTCGCTATAACAAGGTGATTGTTGCTACCGATGCCGATGTCGATGGTATGCACATCAGATTGCTTATTATCACCTTCTTCCTACAATTCTTCCCCGACTTAATCAAGAAAGGCCACGTATATATACTTCAGACGCCTCTCTTCCGTGTGCGTAACAAAAAGAAGAAAGTGCGCGGGGCCAGTGCAAAGGTCAAGACGGTGACTAACACCAGTGCTGGAGCTGCGATATTGAAGAAGACGCAGGTGAGCGACCGCTCAGAGTATGAGACGATCTATTGCTACACCGACGAAGAACGCCTCGCAGCCATTGAGCGTCTCAGTCCTAACCCCGAAATCACTCGATTTAAAGGTCTGGGCGAGATTGACCCCGAAGAGTTTAAGAACTTTATCGGCCCTGATATGCGACTCGACCCTGTCACGCTTCATAAGAGCGACAACGTGGCGCAACTGTTGGAATATTATATGGGTAAGAACACGATGGAGCGCCAAAACTTTATTATTGACAATCTTGTGGTTGAGGAAGACTTGGCCGACGAAAATACTTCAGACTTATGAAAGTAGCCATCTTTCCAGGTTCTTTTGACCCCTTTACCGTGGGGCATGCCAGTATTGTAGAGCGCGGATTGCCTATGTTCGACCGTATCGTGATAGGTGTGGGCGTGAACGATAAGAAACGTTCGTTTTATACTCCAGCGCAACGTGTTGAGGCCATTCAGAAGGTGTATGCCCATGAGCCACGTATTAAGGTAGTAGCCTATAATGACCTTACGATTGACTTGGCGCGCCGAGAAAGTGCTACCTTCATTCTGCGTGGTCTACGTTCGGTCAAGGACTTTGAGTACGAACGTGATATTGCTGCTATGAACAAGCGATTGGCAGGAGTCGAAACGGTTATGCTCTTTACCGAAGCCCATTATTCAGACATCTCATCGAGCGTAGTGCGCGAGCTTATCGCCTATGGAAAGGACGTCTCCGCATTTTTGCCGAAGGAGGAATAATGGGTTGATAGGTTAACTTGTCAACTTAAAAGTCCCGATTACTCGTCAACAAAAAAAATAAAATATGAAACATATACTCTTATTATTAGCTGTACTGCTTACATTGCCCGCTTGCGCACAGTCGCGCTTTGGCGATGTAGACTTTGAGCAGATAAAAAAGCTGCAAATGGCCCAAGTGGCTATTACCAGCTTATACGTTGACAGCGTGGATCAGCAGAAATTGGCTGAGGACGCTATAAATGGAATGTTGAGCAAACTCGACCCTCATTCATCTTATACCAATGCAAAAGACACCAAAAAGTTAAACGAGCCTCTCTCTGGCAACTTTGAAGGCATCGGCGTTAGCTTCAATATGGTGAAGGATACACTTCTCGTACTGCAGGTTGTCAGTAAAGGCCCTTGCGAGCGCGTTGGCGTGTTGGCGGGTGACCGCATTATCGCTGTGAATGGGGTAACGATAGCTGGTGTAAAGATGGACCGCGATAGCATCATGAGCAAACTTCGTGGCCCTAAGGGTACGATAGCCAATCTTGATGTCGTGCGTCGTGGCACACAGGGTGTGTTACACTTCAAGGTAGTACGCGACAAGATACCCGTCAATACCGTTGATGCTGCCTACCTAATTATGCCTGGTACGGGTTACATTCATTTGGATAGCTTCGGTGCGACATCGGGTAAGGAAGTACATGACAAAATAGCCGAACTGCGCAAGCAAGGCATGACCGACCTTATACTCGACCTTAGCATGAATGGGGGAGGGTATCTCAATGCGGCACAAGAGGTGGCAAGTGAATTTCTCCCCAAGGGAGCCTCCGTTGTTTATACCGATGGCCGCGTTATGCCCCGACAAGATTTATTAGCAGAGGGCGGCGGATTGATGCAGAAGGAGGGACGTATCGTCATCTTGGTAGATGAATTTACCGCTTCAGCTGCCGAGATTGTGAGCGGAGCGATTCAAGATAATGATCGTGGTACGATCATTGGTCGTCGCACCTTTGGCAAGGGATTGGTTCAACGTCCTATCGACTTGCCTGATGGCTCCATGATTCGACTCACCGTATCACATTATTATACTCCCTCAGGCCGTTGCATTCAGAAGCCCTATACGAAGGGGCAAAAGGAAGAGTACGACCAAGACCTTGAGAAGCGCTACACGCGTGGCGAGTTGACCTCTATTGATAGTATTCATCTTGATTCAACAAAGGTGTTTAAGACACTTCAAAAAGGCCGCACTGTATATGGTGGCGGTGGTATCATGCCCGACATCTTTGTGCCGCTTGATACGACTACTTATTCTCCCTACTATCGTGCCTTGCGTCGTTACAATCTGATTAACGACTACACGTTGCGCTATGTGGACGAACATCGCAAGGAGCTGAAGCGCAAGTATAAGAAGTTTGACAACTACGTACAGTACTTCAACGTACCCACTTCACTCACCGATTCTATCATTGCTGAAGGCAAGCGCAAGAAGTTAGAACCGAAGGACGATAAGGAACTGCAAGCTACACTTGAAGACTTGCGTTACACACTCAAGTGTACCATTGCTTACGACCTCTGGGATCGCAATGAATACTTCCGTCTTATCAATAAGCGAAATGACATCGTAAAGCGCGCCCTGCAATTCTTGAAGGAGGGAAAGTAGTGTTAAGATAAACATGCCTAATTGGGGGGGGCGGGTTTGTAACCCGTGGCAGCAGCAAGCTTTGGACATCTACTTATAGTCGCTTAGCGCGAGAACATACAGAAAACTGCCTTTTGGAAAAAAAGTTGCATTTTTTTGTCAAAACATTTGGTGGTTATAAAAAAAGTACATACCTTTGCACCGCAAATCAGAACAATACGCTCTGATAATTGCGGATGTTCCATGGTGTAATGGCAGCACTAGAGTTTTTGGTTCTCTCAGTCCCCGTTCGAATCGGAGTGGAACAACATCCCCTTCCCCGAACCCTGCGTCTCTCCCCATTTTACGCAGGGTTCTTTTATTTAAGCAGTGTCTATATGACACTGCTTTTTTTTGTTTAGAAGCGGGGGAGAAAGGGCATAACAAAAGGCGTTTGTTGATAGTTAGCTATCAGCAAACGCCTTTTATTATTCATTTCTATTTATTATTTCAAATAATCGTCAAAGTAGCGCGTAATGCGTTCGTGTAGGTGGACCATGTCGTGGCCCATCATGTTGTGACCATCGCCAGGGTAAACGAAGTAGTCGGGCTGCGTGCCAGCGTCCTCACAAGCACGGAGGAACGACAAGCTGTGTTGCATCACGCAAGTGGGGTCGTTATAGCCCACGATGATTTGCAAACGGCCTTTCAGATTTTTGGCCTTGTTGAGCAACGATGAAGAAGCGTAGCCTTCAGGGTTTTCCTGGGGGGTGTCCATATAACGCTCGCCATACATCACTTCGTAGTATTTCCAGTCGATAACAGGGCCACCTGCTACGCCCACCTTAAATACGTCAGGATAAGAACACATCAAGTTCGTCGTCATAAAGCCACCAAACGACCAACCATGTACGCCAATGCGGTCGGCATCAACGTAAGGAAGCGATTTAAGATACTTCACGCCTTCCAGTTGATCCTGCATCTCGATGTCGCCCAAGTGGCGGTGTGTGCAGCTCTCAAACTCAAATCCACGGTTCTCAGAGCCTCGATTGTCTACGACGAATACTACGTAGCCGCGTTGCGCCATATACACCTCCCAGGGGCGCGTAAGGTAGTTCCACGCAGCCTCTACGTTGTGGGCATGCGGACCACCATAAACGTATACCACTGTAGGGTACTTCTTATTCGGGTCGAAGTTAACAGGCTTTACTAAGCGGTAGTAAAGGTCGGTCTTTCCGTCAGCCGCCTTTATGCTGCCACTCGTAATCTCAGGCACGTTATAAGCCGTCCAAGGATTGCCGTCGGTGTGTAGTTTCGTTACGGCAGGCTTCGTAGTAGCCACGAGGTCGTATTGACGGAAAGTCTTCGGTGACGACCAGCGGTCCATGAGGTAAAGGCCATTGGCCGACAAAGTGGCGTAGTGTGTACCCTCTCCATTGTCGAGTAGGGTGATTTTGCCCGAAGCTACGTTTACGCTAAAGTTACTGTACTGAATGGGGTTGTTCTGATTGCTTTGGTAAACAATGCTCTTGGCCTTAGTGTTAAAGCCCAGTACATTGATAACCTCATACTTACCCTTCGTCAATTGTTTGAGCTGACGGCCGCTTACGTCGAAGAGGTAGAGGTGGTTGTAGCCATCGCGGCGTGTCTGCATCACAAACTTTGTAGCGTCCCAGGGTAAGAACTGAATAGGGTTGCAAGGCTCTACGTAGCGGCTATTCGTCTCGGTGTAGAGTACCGCCTTGCGTTGGCCCGTTGCAGCGTCATAACTAACGAGTTCGGCCTTGTCCTGCGTGCGGGGCAACTCAAACATATAGATCGTCTTCTCGTCAGGGCTCCACGCGATGTTGGTAAAGTAGCGGTCGGTAGGGTCGCCTGCTTGTAAGTAAACGGTCTTTTCGGTCGTAGGGTTATATACGCCCACCGTCACCTTGTGACTGGTCATGCCCGCCATGGGGTACTTCTCAGGAGCTAATTGAGCAACGCGGTGGTTGATGTCAATTAAAGGATAGTCTGTCACCATTGATTGGTCCATGCGGTAGAAGGCCAACAAGGAGCCTTTGGGACTCCAGAATGTGCCCTTATGAATGCCAAACTCATCGCGGTGAACTGAGAGACCATACTGCAACTCGCGTGTGCCGTCAGTGCTGACTTGGTGATTTTTGCCGTCAGCGGTGCGCACGTAGAGGTTCCAGTTCTTCACGTAAGCCTCGGCCTTTGAGGCAAAACAGAGGTCAGAGGCCGACTCACCAGCGGTGCGTTCAGCTGTCCAAACGGCCTTCTTTGCGTTCCAATCGTAAAGTACGCGGAGCTTCTGTGTGCTCAGTAGCACTTGCGTCTTGTCAGCGTAGGGGAACTCTGCGTAAAGCAAGTTATACACCTTGCCCACCTTTGCCGTATCAATAGCGGCATTCACCTCGTTAGTGGTGAAGAGTACTTTAGACTTTTCTTTTACGCTTTTCGCATTGGTGAGGGTGCTCACCTCGTCTACATTGAGTTTTAACAAGCGGTCGCCCCAAAAGGCTGTGCCATAATAGCGGGGCATAATGTTGGCATAGTTGTTGCCACCCCACATCAAGTCTTCAAGCGTAAAGCTCTTCTTGTTTTGTGCCATAGCGGTGGTGCCAAGTAGCAACGCAAGGGTTGCTGCGATTAAGTGTTTAATGTTCATTATATATTGTGTGTTGTGTTTGATTTTCTGGGGTTAAGGAGTTGATGGGGTAATGAGTTAACGGGTAAGTTTGTTTTTGGGACGCGTCCTATCTTGTGGGGAAACGCGTCGCCCCCCAGGTGAGGATGCGTAACTATTAGAAATCAACTCACTTCATCGTTCATTAAAAATAAAGTTCAAACCGCTTTTCACATAGTGTGTAAACTTGCGGTCTGAACTTATAAGTGGTACCTGGTCGGTAATAGATTGTGCCACGATGATGCGGTCATTAGGGTCGCGGTGGTCAGAATATAGAGGCAAGGCCGCGTAGGTTTGTAGGTGCTTTTCGGTAATGGGGACGATTGTAACGTTACATGTCTTTAGCCATTCAATGACATTTTCTGCACATAGTCCTTCTCGCAAGTAGCGAGGAGGAAACTTTTCAATTTGCAGAAGATGAATAAACTCTTGAACGCATGCCATGCTCGTCAATAAAATGTCAGAATACCCAAAAACAATTTCCAATACTTCTGCAGACAAACTATCATCGCTCTGGCGAGTTGATAGGAAAACCAATATGTTGGTGTCTAAATAATATCTCATTTCAATATAGCTTTCATATCAGCACCTTCAAGTGAAAGAAGAGGAGGTTCGTCACTAAAAAACCACATACCCATAGCGTTTAACTTACCTTGCTTGTAAAGTTCTTTCAGTCTGGCTATAACTTCAGCCTTATCTTTCTTTTGCTTTTCAGTTTTCATGTTTTCAAATGTTATAGAATAATTAGGTTTCCAGTTTGGGGTTATGAAGTTAAAAAGCTATATCACGTTGATAATTAACGCAACTAACTTTATAACCTCATAGCCATCAAACTTTTTAAAAGTCTCTCGCAATTAGTCGCGCTTGCGTCCGCCACTAAATCCGCCTTTCTTCTTAAATCCGCCTTCGCGTTTTTTGAAGCCGTCCTTCTTAAATCCACCATTCTTGAAGCCGCCTTCACCCTTGCCGCCACGGAAACCACCTTCGCGTTTGGGCTTGCGTGGAGCACGCGTCTGTTCAAACTCGCGGTGCTTGCTACGCAGAATGCGATATTTGGCTTCGGTTTCATCGTCGTCAAAGCGTGTCTCCTCTTCGTCGTTGATGCGCTTCTTAAACTCGTCGCGTTGGGTGCGGAAACGACGTTGGTCGCTCATGAGGCGGCGCTCCTCGTCGGTCTTTACCTTGCCGCCTTCCGCGCGAAATTCGCTGAGTTTACCGCTAAAGAGCTGATACTTGCGGAAGTCGCAGTCGAGTTTACCATTGAATATCTGCGTTTTGAGGCTGGGACGCAAACCAAGGTTTTCGAACAGCTCAGCCTTTGACGAGATAATCCAAGCCTCGCCCCCTTGGAACTCATTCTTCAACACCTTGCCAATGGCTTGGTAAAGGCCCAAGATGTCGGGCGGTGTTAAGCGTTCGCCGTAAGGAGGATTGGTCACCATGATAGCCTTCTCGCTGGGATTTTTAAACTTGCGGAAGTCCTGTGCTTCAACGGTTACAATGTCGGACACGCCAGCGCTGCGTACGTTCTTTAGGGCAATGTCGACAGTAGGCACATTAATGTCGTAACCATAGATATGGTGTGTAAACTCACGTTCTTGTGAGTCGTCGTCATAGATTTCTTGCAAGAGGTTGGCATCGAAGTCCTTCCACTTCTCAAAGCCAAATGATTTGCGGAATACACCAGGGTAGATGTTGCGCGCCATTAAGGCAGCTTCTACCAAGAACGTACCCGAACCGCAGAAGGGGTCGATGAAGTCGCAGTCGCCTGTCCAGCCCGTCAACTTAATCAAGCCAGCGGCCAACACCTCGTTGATAGGAGCTTCGACCGTAGCCACGCGGTAGCCGCGCAAGTGGAGCGAGTCGCCCGAAGAGTCGAGTGAGAGTGTGCAGTCTGCCTCGGCTATGTGGATATTAAGCTTTACGTCGGGGTTGGTAATGCGAATGTTAGGACGTTCGCCCGTCGTGTCGCGGAAGTAGTCGACGATAGCGTCCTTCACCTTATAGGCCACAAACTTAGAGTGGCGGAACTCTTCAGAGAACACCACCGAGTCAACGGCAAACGTTGTGTTAACGTCTAAGTACTGGCTCCAGTCAATGCTGCGCACAGCGGCATACACGTCGTCAGCACTCTTTGCCTTAAAGTGCTTAATGGGTTTGAGTACGCGAATGGCCGTGCGCAAGCAGAAGTTGGCACGATACATCATGGCCTTGTCGCCAGTGAACGACACCATGCGGCGTCCTATTTGTACGTTGTTTGCACCGAGTTCGGTGAGTTCTTGTGCCAATACCTCTTCCAGTCCTTGAAAGGTCTTGGCTATGAGTTCAAATTCTTGCATAATCAAGTTGGAATTTTTTAATGTGCAAATGCTTAGTTAATGTGCAAATGTGAGAATGTGCAAATGTGCAAATGGTCGCCAATGGTTGGTGTGCAAATGTGCGAATATGAGAATGTGTAAATGGTCGCCATTGGTTGGTGAGTAGCTAATGCGTTGTTAATGTGCAAATGATTAAATACATCTGAAACGCAGCAATAAAAACATCCCATTTGCACATTTGCACATTTGCACATTGACCATGCATTTGCACATTGACCGCACATTCGCACATTGACGCACATTCCTTATACTTTCTCCCCTGCGGACACGTCGTGTGTGACCCACTTATTGGCACCAATTACGGCCCCTTGTCCGATTGTGATGCGTCCTAAGACGGTGGCGTTAGAGTAAACGATCACACCGTCTTCGAGAATGGGGTGACGCGGGTTATTCTTAACTGGGTTGCCATGCTCGTCGAGCGGAAAACTCTTTGCGCCGAGCGTGACACCTTGGTAGAGCTTAACGTTACGACCAATGATACATGTGGCTCCGATTACCACACCCGTGCCGTGGTCGATGGTGAAGTATTCGCCAATCTGTGCCCCAGGGTGAATGTCGATGCCCGTTTCGCTGTGTGCCAATTCCGTAATGATACGCGGAATGAGCGGCACGTCCAATCGATACAATTCATGTGCGATGCGGTAACATGTCAAGGCACGAATGGCGGGGTAGCAACTGATCACCTCACCATAATTCTGTGCTGCAGGATCGCCCAAGTAAGCCGCTTCAACGTCGGTAGCCAATGTGCGGCGCACCTGAGGCAGTAGGCTGATGAGAGAGGCCGCAATGGCCTCTGCCTTGGCGTGATAGTCAATGCCCATGCAGCGATTATCCTCTTCTTGTCGGCCAAAACAGAGTCCCGCCTGTACCTGTGCGGTGAGCAACGAGAAGAGGCGTTCCACTTCCATGCCGATGTGGTAACGCACGGTCACGGCATTCAGTGTGCTGCGTCCGTAGTACCCCGGAAAGAGCACAGCGCGACACAACCCAATAATCTCTTCCAATGCAGCAGAGGAGGGTAGTGGGTCGCCATGTCGGTGTTGATGAAAGAGTCCTTTCATTTTCGCCGTGTCCGATAGGTCGTCAACCGTTTGACGAAGTAGATGCGAGTATGTTTCGGGAGGATTCATTCAAGGTCGTTTTTATGTTGGCAAAGGTACGAAAAACTTTTCGATACGCATTATCCCTTGCTCCTTTATGATGACGCGTTTTGGTAGTCAGACCTTTCAAAAAGCGCGGTAATTGGTTATAAATTCGGTATTACCGCAAAAACTACCCCTTTATCACATGTTGTATAACACAAAAACGCCAATTTTGCACTCGATTTTAGCGCAAGGCTGCGCATCGAATGCAATTAATAATAAAAAAATATACAACAAGCAATGACAAAGAAATTTACCTCAGTGCTACTGTTGCTCGTGAGCTGCGTAATGAGCGCTCTGGCACAACAAGTAGCAAGCACACCTACCTCGTGGAGTAAACTTGAGTCGGGCAATCAGTACCTTGTCCTCGTTAAGTCTGACAAGACGAATAGCAATGGTAACTTTATGTATTTGTCTCCTGATGACAAGTATGCACATACTGATGCTGCTTCTGTTGGCTTGGACTTGATTGGCAGTAAACTTACTGACGATGACAAAAAGTATCTATGGATTGTAACAAAAGAAGGCAAAACCATTACTATTAAAAGCAAACTTAACAATACGGGTTTTAAAGTTAAGGGTCAAAACGATGTGTTGAACATGAGTTCAACACTCACTACGTTTGATGTTGCTGAAGAAGATAATGCCATTACTCTTTCATATTATGGATCGTATTGGTTTTTTGGTACAAAATATTATACCACCTACGTTACAAGCAAGGACGATTCAAACACGGGTAGCTTTAATACCTCAGAAAAACCTGGGAATAGCAAAGCCAAGTTTATCTTCTATGCAGTAGAGCAACCCACGAAGGTGACCTATAACTATATTGATAATCAAGAAAACAAGGTCCGTTATTCTTATTCATACGATGTATATGAAGGACAGAACTATCCTGAAAGTTCAATCACCTCCGAGAGTTTACCCACTTATGTTTCATTGGGTCAAACGTATCAACCTACTGGCTTATTTCACAAGGCTACAAGCGAGACTACGTTCAATTTTGATTTGAATGTCAACTTGCCCTTCACTACCAGCACTGATGAGGCACCTGTTTACTATTACTTGGTGAATGGTACAGATACACGTAATCGCGTTTATGCCAATGGCTCTTCATTAGCTATTCGCACCGATGGTCAAGCAGCACAATTGAACGATGTTCGAGGCGACCTTTGGTATGTAAAGGGTAATCCTTTTGATGGATTTCAATTCTCAAGCGTAGGGTCTGGACATCTGGCAAAATCACTCGCAACAGTAAGTGATGTGACGGAACTTGTTATTAGTGGTGGCTCTACCAGTACTTGGAATCTTTACCGAATAGATGATGAGGCTTTTGGTATATATGCTTATTCAAAAGCGTGGAATCACGCAAACGTAGCTTGGAAGTACGAAGGAAATAACAAAATCGGTTTTGAAAAGAACCTCAGCACCACAGATGCTGCCAAGACTTTCCGTCTCATTCCCGCCACTATCACCATGCCGCTCAACTATTCAAAGGCTGACGACAAGACCTTTGCTACTACTTGCTTGCCCTATGCTGTTGAGGTAGCGGAAGGTCAAGACAACATCAAGGCTTACGCTGGTAAGTTGAATGAAGAAAAGACTGAACTTCAGATGAATGCCGTGACGGCCGTACCTGCTAATCAAGGTATCATTTTGAGTGGTGAAAGCGCAAGTGACAATCAAGTCGTACTGAACGTGATTGCTTCTGCCGATGCTATTGACAACGACCTCTTAGGTACTACCAGTGAGATCAGCACCGAAGGAATCTTAGCCCTTGGCCGCGCCAATGGTACGGGCAGTGTAGGGTTCTTCCGTTCTACTAATGGGACGTTGAAGGCTAACCGCGCTTACCTCAAGGTAGACAACGAGACCATTCAGTCGCTCGCCATGAACTTTGGTGGCACAACAACGGGTATCACGAATGCTATTAAGAATGAAGTTACCCCCAATGCTCCTATCTACGACCTCAGCGGTCACCGCGTGTTTACTACCGTGAAGGGCAACATCTATTTGCAGCAAGGACGCAAATTTATTGCTCAATAAAGATTACTTACCAAACGATTACAAAAAGACAATGAAAAAGACATATATACAGCCTACGGCCATTGTTATTCGCTTTGACGCTGAGAGTGCCGTAGCCACCATGATGGTTGGCAGCAAAAGCATCGAGCAAAGCGACGATTGGAGCAACGAGCGCCAGTGGGGCGACGAATCTTTTGATTGGAGCGCTGACGAAGACTAACGCGAATTGCTTTCGTTAGGGTAGTGTTAAATGAAAGACGTTATCAACTACCCAAATGAGAGCGACGCAGCAAGTGGGGGCAGGCCCTCCGGCTTGCGGAGTAGTAAAACTCTATTAAATATAGAGTTACACGATTCCGCGGGGCGGGAGGCCTGCCCCCCTTCATTTGATGCGTTTCCAAACAAAATTTGTACCTTTGTCGCTATGAAAGTAAACATTGACCCTTCGTGGGGCGAACACTTACAAGCTGAGTTTGATGCCCCCTACTTTAAGCAACTTACCGACTTTGTGCGAACAGAGTATGCACAAGGTCCGTGCTATCCTCCCGGACACGAGATATTCAATGCCTTCAACCTCTGTCCCTTTGACAAGGTGAAGGTAGTCATCATCGGGCAAGACCCTTACCACGGGCCGGGCCAAGCCGAAGGACTCTGCTTCTCGGTAAAAGACGGTGTGCGCATTCCCCCTTCATTGGTCAACATTTTCAAAGAGATAAATGCCGACACGGGGCGTCCTATTCCTTCCTCAGGCAGTTTGCGCCGCTGGGCCGAACAAGGCGTATTGTTGCTCAACGCCACCCTTACTGTGCGCCAACACCAAGCAGCTTCACACGCAGGTCATGGTTGGGAGACGTTTACCGATGCCGTTATTCGCCACCTCTCTTCCGAGCGTGATCACCTTGTCTTTATCCTTTGGGGCAGTTACGCGCAGAAGAAAGGACAAGTAATCGATCGCTCGCGTCACCTCGTCCTCTGCTCTGCCCACCCCTCGCCCCTCTCCGCCTATCACGGCTTCTTTGGCAATCATCACTTCACGCTCTGTAATGACTATCTTATCAAAAACGGACAAGTGCCGATTAATTGGTGATGTTAATATTTCAAGTATGTCGAAGTGTGCAAGAATGTGTATGTTATGTATGTTTTCGCACTAAGCGATTCCCTTAATAATTGAAAATAACTGCTTATTGTCGCTTAGCGCGAGAACATACATAACATACTTATCTTGCATACTCCGACGAACCATTTATTAACACAATGTATAGTACTGAAGTTTCGGATTTAACAAGGGCGGGCTGAAAGCCCAATGTAGCACATAGCCCAGGGCAAGCGAAGCGACACCCTGGGTATCACGTGTTGGAGCAG
>ERZ780178.1403-NODE-1403-length-15335-cov-11.414987_pt1 | contig 15335 bp, 14 predicted proteins | sample MGYA00511018_ERZ780178 | MGnify/ENA primary metagenome ERZ780178 (study PRJEB29588, sample SAMEA2151439) | human gut metagenome | biome: human gut; feature: human-associated habitat; material: faeces | place: Denmark | collected 2008/2010 ...
ATATCTCTATTCATACTCAATTATTAACTTTCTATGCAGTTGTCAATCTTCAATTTACCTGCACTCCGCAGGTTTTCAATGGGGCTCAACCGGACTCGAACCATCGACCGATTAGTTTAAGAGATTTCTTCGAAATCTCAAAAGCTTTCGGTCGGTTCTCGTTCTTTGAACCGACAAACAAACCACCGTGTACGACTTCGTCGCACCCGTTGTTTTGTTGGTGGGCTCAAATGGACTCGAACCATCGACCTCACGCTTATCAGGCGTGTGCTCTAACCAACTGAGCTATGAGCCCATTTTTTGGTGGAGATAAACGGATTCGAACCGTTGACCCCCTGCTTGCAAGGCAGGTGCTCTAGCCAACTGAGCTATACCCCCATACCTAAGACTACCATAAGGTCTTCCGTTCTACCGTGTCCTCCCGGTACTCTTTACAAAACAAATGCTCCGCTTTTCTTCGGAGCACTCTCTTTGCATCAATTAAAAATGATAGAAGAAAACAAATCTTCGCTAAATCCTGTTCCTGTATCGACTAGGATTCTTGTCAACATACTTTTGTACGTTGACGATTCTCCCTAAAAGGAGGTGATCCAGCCGCACCTTCCGATACGGCTACCTTGTTACGACTTCACCCCAGTCATTCGTATTACCTTAGGCAACTCCCTCCTTGCGGTTAGGCCGTTGACTTTGGGTACTCCGAACTCCCATGGCGTGACGGGCGGTGTGTACAAGACCCGGGAACGCATTCACCCCGGCATGCTGATCCGGGATTACTAGCAACTCCGACTTCATGTGGGCGGGTTTCAGCCCACAATCTGAACTGAGACTATCTTTTTGAGATTCGCTCCGCCTCGCGGCTTCGCTTCTCTTTGTAATAGCCATTGTAGCACGTGTGTGGCCCAGGTCGTAAGGGGCGTGATGATTTGACGTCATCCCCACCTTCCTCCGTGTTAGCCACGGCAGTTTATACAGAGTTCCTAACTTAATATTGGCAACTGTATACAAGGGTTGCGCTCGTTGTCGGACTTAACCGAACATCTCACGACACGAGCTGACGACAACCATGCACCACCTGTCTCTCTGCTCTATTGCTAGAGATTCCTGATCTCTCAGGCGGTCAAAGGATGTCAAGACCTGGTAAGGTTTTTCGCGTTGCGTCGAATTAAACCACATGCTCCGCTGCTTGTGCGGGCCCCCGTCAATTCCTTTGAGTTTCAACCTTGCGGCCGTACTCCCCAGGTGGATTACTTATTGTGTTAACTCCGGCACGGAAGGGGTCAGTCCCCCCACACCTAGTAATCATCGTTTACGGCGTGGACTACCAGGGTATCTAATCCTGTTTGCTCCCCACGCTTTCGTGCCTCAGTGTCAGTTGCAGGCCAGTAAGTCGCTTTCGCCACCGGTGTTCCTCCTAATATCTACGCATTCCACCGCTACACTAGGAATTCCACTTACCTCTCCTGTACTCAAGCTAAACAGTCTTGGTAGTAGCGCCGGAGTTAAGCCCCGGAATTTCACTACCAACTTGCCTAGCCACCTACGCACCCTTTACGCCCAGTCATTCCGGACAACGCTTGCTACCTACGTATTACCGCGGCTGCTGGCACGTAGTTAGCCGTAGCTTGCTTTCGGGGTACCGTCACTTTCTTCGTCCCCCGTCACAGAACTTTACAATCCGAAGACCTTCATCATTCACGCGGCGTTGCTGGGTCAGAGTTCCCTCCATTGCCCAATATTCCCCACTGCTGCCTCCCGTAGGAGTCTGGACCGTCTCTCAGTTCCAATGTGGCCGATCACCCTCTCAGGTCGGCTACCCATCGTCGGCTTGGTGGGCCGTTACCTCACCAACTACCTAATGGGACGCGAGCTCATCCTTGTCCGATAATTCTTTGGTTACAAAGTGATGCCACTTCGTAACGTCATGCGGTATTAGCACACATTTCTATGTGTTATTCCCCTGACAAGGGCAGATTGCTCACGCGTTACTCACCCGTCCGCCACTAAGGGTATTTCTACCCTTCGTTCGACTTGCATGTGTTAAGCACGCCGCCAGCGTTCGTCCTGAGCCAGAATCAAACTCTTAAGTTTAATTTCTTAAAGCCGTTCGCTTTCGCGAACAACTGCTCTAACGTTTTTTTGCGTCTTTTTGCTGACTGCTTTTTAGGATGTATATTGCTATACACTCAAATGTTAAATTGACAGAAACATTTTTGCTTACGATTGCTCGTAATCTTTTGTTTTAGTTTCAATTCATTTTCTTCTATTCAATTTTTAATCTGCAATAGGTAAACGTACCGTTTACCAGAGCGCTATCTCGTCGATAGCCCGCTTATTGTATCACAACGAGTTTTGCCTGTCAAGCGTTTTTTCGAACTTTTTCAAAAAAAATTCGGAAATTTTCGCGACCCGAAAAAACTTATCGATTCAACGCGGTTCTCCCGACGAATGCTCGCTTATCTTATCACTATCGCGAAACTTTGTCAAACGATTTTCGCCGATTTTTTCAATTATTTTCTAAAAATTTTAAGCCGCCGATATATAGCGTTTTCATCTTTTGAAAACCGCAAGATATAGAAAACCCCGCGCGAAGGCGGGGATAAAGCGTATTTATTTTTCTTTATAGAACAACCGGCAATGGCAGTAACCTTCGAAATTCGGGTCGGCTATCTGCGAACGGAATTCTTCGCACATACATTTATATTCGGGGCGTTTACCCACTCTGCACGGACAATAACCGCCTTTCGCCTTTAAGCCTTCCGAAATCGTTTTTACTACCTCTTTGTCTTCGTTGAGCCTTATTCGCATAAAATAAACCTCTCTATAACTTCGGCGACCGCGCCTTTCCCGCAATCGACCGTAGTAACGTAGCCGGCGTTTTGCTTCACGGTTTCGCCCGCGTTAAGCGCAGCGACGCCGAGCCCCGCCGATTTAAGCATGGGTATATCGTTGCACTCGTCGCCTATCGCGATTATTTCGTCGGGCGAAATCTTCCATATATCGGCGAGAGCCCTGACTACCGAGCCTTTATCAACTCCCTTGGGAGTAAAATCTATCATTCCGTCGTAGCACCTGGCGATTTCGTATTTATCGGCGAACTTTTTTATCGCAGCGGGCAGAATCTCGTCGGCGCGTTCGTCGATTATCATAAATTTCGGAGTTGTTTTGAGTTCTTTTATCAAAAATTCCCGAAGGTCTGCAATCGGCGTCGAAGGACAACCGCACACCTCGGAGTACATTCTCGTCGCCGCGCTTTCGTAGGCGGGGAATACGCCTATATCATTATATAATTGATAATTCGCCCCGCGCTCTTCGGCAAAATCTATAAGAGGCAATGTTTCTTCGGCGGTCAAGGCTTTCGAATAAAGTTTTTCGCCGGTGGCGGAATCGGTTATTTCGCTTCCGTTATACGAGCCTACGAGCGGTCTTATCGGCAGATTTTTTATAATCTGCATTGCAGAAGCGGTCATTCTGCCCGTACAAAGGGCAAAACGAAAACCCTTGCCGACCAGTTCGGTTATCGCCTTTTTATTCCTTTCGCAAACGCCCGTTTCTTTGGAAGCGAGCGTGCCGTCGTAATCGCTTATAATCGCCTTATACATCGTCGTTACCAAATAAAACCTCAACCGCGGCGATTAAGGCGCACGCGACGACCGCGATTATAACGCATATTTCTACTCTGAACGCAAACGAGACAACCAAAGCGTAAGCCGCCGCCCCTATCGCGTAACCTTTTAGAACGCGTTTCGCGGCAGGGTCTTTAGCCTTGAAAAGCAAAGCAGCGCACAAAATCGCAATCGCGCCGACTGCGGAAGCCGAGCAGACGTAGAACAAATCGAAACCGATTTGTCCGAATAAACTACGGGCAAGAAACGCAGCCCACACGCCGAACGCTACTTTTTCGAGAAGTACGACGGTATCGGCATTCGCCGATTTATTTTTAGCCGAAGCGGATATAAACGTGGATATCAGTCCGCCGACGAACATTGCAACGGGCAAAGGAAGCGCGACGAGCGGATTTCTGCTTGCCGCCAGACAAAACGCCGACAATGCTCCGCCGTAGAGCGAAAACAACGCGAATACTTCGTTTTTGCCTTTCGCCGCAATCGCGGATACCATCGCTATTCCGAAGTAAACGACCGCAAATTTAAGGGGAGTTTCCCAAAAAGTATTTTTATCTACCCCGATAAGCGTAGCCCACAGGAAAAATCCCGCCCAGACGACGGCGAATAAAAGAGCGACGAGCGACGAGCGGTTCACGAATTTTTCTTTGACCGCTTCGAAAGTTTCGTTCGTTCTGTCGTCCGCCTTCTGCGTCGGCGCGACGGCAGACTCCGTTTTTTTCGTTTCGGGTTTGCTCGTTTGGGGTTCGGTTTCTTCGCGGATATCTTCCGCCGCCTTTTCCGTAACGGGTTCGGCGTTATAATCGTATTCCGTTTTTTCGTCAGAAGCCCCATAGTCGTAACTTTCGGTCGAATCTGCCGCTTCGTAAGAGCCCGGATTTGCCGTAGGATATTCTTCGGACATTTCGTCAAACGTGAAATCTTCGATTTTCTTTATCTCTTTTATCGGAGTTTCGGCTACGATTTTGCCGCCGCGGCTGAATTTTTCGTAAGTCGCGACGTATTCGCCCTCGGTTTTATATTTATCGTAAGCGTACACGACCACTTCGGGGAAAATCAGAAATCTGCCCGAAGTGTTTTTTATGCCGCCCCTGACGAGTTTTTCGACTCTGCCGTCTTTACTCTCGTCCGAGGTGTATCTCTTACCTACTATTATACATTTGCCGAACGACGACGGCGTTTTGCCGACTTCGGATATGACGTATCTGCCGTCCGAAGCGTAGATACACGCCTCTCGTACCTTGGCGCGGTGTTCTTCGCTTTTCGCTTCGGCGAAACATTCGGATAAGAGATCGTAGACTTCGTTTCTTAAAGACTTTATCTCGGCTTTTACGAGCGCTTCTCGTTTAGAAACGGTCGTTCTGCGTTCGTTGATACGCGAAATCGCGTCGTCGTTGCCCGCTTTTTCGCGCCAGTCGTTCTTTTTACGGTACACCATAGCGGAAGAAGATAGTTTCCCGTCTTCCCCTTTCAGCGCGCGAAGTTCGTCTTTAAGATCGTCTATTCGCCTTATTTTGTTGATAGCCGAAGCGTATTTTTCAAGCATAGTTCTTTGGTAAAAGGTATTATTTTATTATTTCGTTGACGTAGTCGGCAATAATGTCCGCCGCCTTGTCGGTGCCTACGCGGGTGTTGACGACGAAATCGTAGTTGTCGATTTTGCCCCACTCGGTATCGGCGTATTTTTTATAGTAAGCCGCGCGGGCTTTATCGTTGCGCTTAATGAGTTTTTCGGCTTCCGCGGGAGTTATCGAATAACCTTTGGCAACCCTCTCTATTCTCTGCGCCATAGGAGCGCACACGAATACTCTTATAAGGTGTTCTTCGTTTTCGAGAATTTTCGCGGCGCATCTGCCGACGAGTACGCACGAGCCCTTTTTTGCAAGGTCTTTTATGACCTGCGCCTGACCGATGTAAATTTTATCGTAGAGCGAAAGGGATTCTCCGCTCAGAAATCCGCCGTACCAGAAAGCGTTGGTTGCTTTGTCTTCGCTGCCGTGAATTACGTCTTTATCGAAGCCCGTAACCACCGCCGTCATTTCCGCGATAGACTTATCGTAGCAAGGTATACCCAGCCGTTGAGCGAGTTTAGAGGCGGTTTCCGCGCCGCCAGAACCGAATTGTCTGCTTATTGCAACGTAAAATTTCTTTTCCATAATACGTCCCTCCGAATATATTTTAATACAAACCGCCCGAAATGTCAAGACGGAAGCGAATTTTTTCTTCGTTCTACTTTAACGAGCGAATACGCGGCGAATATTCCGCCGATAAACAAAACCACGCCCAGTACGAGTTCCCACACACTTAATCCCTTACTTGCCCAATCCGTATACACTTCGTATATATCGGGATTGAAAAACATAGTTACCGCCGCGCCGAGCGACAAACCGCAAACGCAGAAAAACGACGGGGTTTTATGCCGTTCGAGTACGTTCGACATAAGTTTAGAAACCGTAACCAAACCGACTACGAAACCCACGACGAGGCAAACGTAAACGATAAACACCTGCGGATTCGATTTCCAGTAAGTAAGACTTACCGAATCCATTATCGACTTGAAATATCCGAAAATCATCAACAGCGCGGTAGCCGAAAGCCCCGGCACGATCTGCGTTATCGCCACGAGATAACCGAGCAGCAAAAACAGAAGATAATGCCATACCGAAAGACTATCTAGCGACTTGTCGCCGCCGTAAACGAAAACCGACACAAGCGAAGCCGCTATCGGGATAAGCAATCCGAGAATAAACAGAAATATTCTCGGCGTGGTTATCTTCTCGCCTTTTATCTGGTCGGTAACGGCGGGGTACGCGCCGAGCATAAGTCCGCCGAAAAGCGCGACTATCGCGAACGGCAGAATATCGATAAGTTTCTTTACTCCGAAAAATCCGCCGACGAAACCTAAAACCGCTCCGACGAGTATCGGCAACAAAAACAAAAAGCACTTTTTGAAATTTTTGAAGATATTACCGAGCGCGAACAGAAGTTTTTCGTACAGTCTGAAAATTATCGCAACCGCCGAACCGCTTACTCCCGGCACTATGATTGCAAGACCGATGAAAAAGCCGAGTATTCCGCTTTTAACCCTTTCTTTTCCGTTTTTATACGCAAGGTCGGGTTCGTTCGCCGAAGTCTCGTCAACCCGCAATTCTTCGTCTTTTTTTTCTTCCATTTAAGAATACCTCTGAAAACGCTTGAAATTTTAACGGTTTACGTATATACTCTATGTACGTAAAGTATAGCAAAAAAATTCGTCTATGTCAAAAGGATAGTATGGAATTACAAAAACTGTTATCGAAGGCGAGAAGAGCCGCGGAAGATTACAATATGATAGAAGAGGGCGACAAAATCGCCGTAGGGCTTTCGGGCGGCAAAGACAGTATGACACTGCTTTATATTCTTGCCACGATGAGAAGATTTTACCCGAAAAAGTACGACGTCATCGCGATTTCGGTGGATATGGGGCTGGGGCTTGACGAAAAAGAAGTACAAGCAGTAAAAGACCTTTGCGAAAAACTCAACGTGGAATACGTAGTGGAAAAAACGAAAATAGGCGAAATCGTCTTCGACGTAAGAAAAGAACCCAACCCCTGCTCGCTCTGCGCGAACATGCGCCGCGGCGCGCTCAATTCCACGGCGAAAAACCACGGTTGCAACAAAGTCGCTCTTGGGCATCATTCCGACGACTTAGCGGAAACTTTTTTACTTTCGCTTTTCTACGAAGGCAGATTATCCGCTTTCGCGCCCGTAACGAAACTCGAAAGAGTAGGTTTGACGGTTATCCGCCCGATGATTTATATTACCGAAAAAGAAATAATCGGTTTTGCGAAAGACAAACCGATTATCCACAACCCCTGCCCCGCCGACAAGCACACGCAAAGGCAATTTATTAAAGACACTATAAAATCGCTGCAAAAAGAAGTACCCGCCATTAAAGACAACATTTTAGGTGCGATACATCACCCTGAACGAAACAATCTCTCGTCGTTTATAAAACCCGCGGATAAAGAGTGAACCTCTTTATCCGCGGGTTTTGATTTTTACCGTCATTGTAAGAGTGTAAACGCCGCCGTTACGAGGGAGCATAGCGACCGTGGCAACCTTAGGCAGGGTCGCCCCCTTTTGTCGCTTTGCGACATTTTCCCCGTTTCAGCGGGGACATTTACCTCGCAATAAAGGGCGGAGCGGCTTATATGGTCGCCCGTACTCCAATCTTCGGGATTGCCGCGCTACGCTCGCAATGACGTAAATATCACCCTTCCGGGTTTGCCATTACCGGCAAGGGGCTGGCAAAGACGATTGATACTACGCTTTGCGGTTCGGGCGGGCGTCGACGTTTTCGAAATAATCTTTGGAAATCGACGACTTACTCTCCGCGTTTTTAAGCGCCGAAATTTCTCTTTTGAGTTCGGCGTTTTCTCTTTTCAACGCTTCGTTTTCTTTTCGTAAGTTTTCCGCAATACGGTCGTATAGAGCGTTTATCTCTGCTTTAAGTCTTTTTAGCACAGGTTCTTCGCGCCTGTCGTAGGGGTTATAACACTCGCCCCGTTCCCGCTTTATTTCGTTTACCGTTTCGATTACCGTCGGCTTATCGCAAGCGATCATATTCCGATATTTATTCTGATACCTTAAAGCCTGTTTCGGGTCGGAAGCGATAAGCCCTATGCTGCTTCTTACAGACCTGCCCTCGGTAACTTTAATCAGAATTTTTTTTAGCATAATCTTCGCTTCGGCTTCGTCGAACTCTATAATTTTCGCGACTTTCGGTTTTATTTCGCCGAGCACCGCTTTGGAGTATTCTTTATCCGTATCCGCGCGTTTTATCGCCGCGTAATAGGCGTTTCTTATCGAGCCTTTCGCTCCGCCCGTCTTTTTTGCGAATTCTTCGAAAACTTCGCCGAGCGGCTTGCCGTTCGTCTTCGCTTCGTCCGCTTTTTTAATGAGTTCTTTCATTTTTTTATCGGTAATACTTTTCATTTTTTCCTCCTTACCGTTCGTCTTTACCGCCATTATTGACCGAACGGGCGATTATAATACATATCGGCAAAAATTCGCTAATATATTTTAATATGATATATTACCTTTACTCGTCCAAATCTTCCGCGGTGAAAATCGACGGCAAATTCGTAGGCGTAACCGACGGAAATTATTTCGCGTTCGAAGCGGATAACGCTTTAATAGAAATTATCCCGCTCGACAATTCGTGGCTGCCCGTAACGGCGTACCTTTCGGGCGAAGCGCAAAGTCTGCCGCAATTGAAAATTATCGACATGCGGGGCGGAACTCTTCTTCTGCCCGAATTTTCGCATCGGTTCGTAACCGATTTCAAGTTATTGTTCCGTGGCAGAAAGGAATTTTCGGTCGGCGCGCTCGCCGTTACCTGTTACAGCGAAAACGGAGTGCGGCTTATCGTGGAAACCGCGAAAGACATGTACGTAGAAAGTCTGCCCTTTACGCCCGACGACGCGAGATTCGAAAAGGTAGATTCGGGCGATCGCGAATATCTGCTGTGCGTGTTCGTCGGCAAACGCTCGCTCGTTCTGGCGTACTCTATAACGGACAAAATAAAACTCGAATTGAAACGGGTTTGCGACGACTATTCGGTAAATCTGCCGTTTATAACTTTAATCGAGCGGAAAAGCGATATAGCAAAGCATATCGTTTCGTCATGCTGGAAGTTCGCCGACGGCGTGCGGGGTCAGACCCTGATCGTAACCCGCAGGCGACAGATATATACTCTCGACGAAAAACTTATCCCCTACGCCTTTTTCGAAGAACTTTTATGCGGCGGCGACGTAAGCGACTTTTTGTCGCCCAAACTGAAACCCCGCGCGAAAGACTTCAAAGAGTTCGTCGGCGACTTTATCGCAGTGTTGCCGCCGCCGAATTTCGTGAAACAATCGCTGGTAACCCTTCTTTATAAAGACAAAATCGAATACGCCGACGTAAAATTAAACGGCGGACTTATCGAAAACGTAGTTTTGACTTGACACGCCGCCGCTTTTATGATAATATTTGATTGCTATGGTTTGGTATTATATTTTATCTTACGCATCTTTGATAATAATCGTTCCGGGCGTGATATTCGCGTTCGTGGCGCAATTGCTCGTACGTTCGGCGTACAAAAAGTATTCCAAAGTCGAAGCCCGTTCGGGTTGGACGGCGGACGATATGAGCCGTATGTTTATGGAACGTTACGACTGTAACGGAGTAGTGGTAAAACCGATAAAGGGCGACCTTACGGACAACTACAATCCGTCTACCGACGTTATATCCCTTTCGGAAACCGTTTACGGAAAATCTACGATCGCCGCGCTCGGCGTAGCCGCTCACGAATGCGGACACGCCCGTCAGCAACACGAAGGGAGTTTTATGATGGCTCTTCGTAAAGTGCTCGTACCCGTAACGAATATCGGCTCGAATCTCGCCGTACCGCTCGTCGTATTCGGGCTTCTGCTCGAATTATGGATAGGCGGAACAACTTCAAACGCAGGAACGTATTTCTGGGTAGCGGGCGTGGTTCTTTACTCCATGTCTACTCTTTTCGCGCTCGTAACTCTGCCCGTCGAAATAGGCGCGTCGTCGAGAGCGATGAAGATGCTCGACGAACAAAACGTACTCGAAAAAGACGAAAGACGGGGCGCGAGAAAAGTCCTTTCCGCAGCCGCGCTCACTTACGTAGCCGCGCTTCTCGTATCGCTTTTATACCTTTTGCGTTTCCTTATAATAATCGCGGGAACGAGAAGAAAAAAACGCTAGCCACAGGTGATTGCGTTTGAACCCGCCAAAACGCCGATATTTACGCGCTTTTAGGCAAATCCGACTTCGCCCGTACGGGCAAGTACGAACAAAGCCGTCTTTACCAAAAATCATCGAAAATAGCGGTGTTTTGGTCGCGAGCAAGTCTTGCGTCGCGTTTTTAGGGTAAGACGCGGCGCGCGAACGCCTTAATATACGAATATAAGACGGTCGCGGAACAAAGTATTAGCCTGAAAACACGGCGCAAGACCGAGTTCAAACACAATCACCTGTGGCTAAAAAATATCGCCTGCAAGCGGAACGAAATTCGTTCCGCTTAAATTTTTGCGTAAAATTTCGCGACCGTCGTTTTCGGAATAAAACGAAATCGCCAAATCGTCGCCCGTTATTTTAACGACGAATATACCGTCGCCGCCCGTAAGAGAAATTATCTTACGGGCGGCGTTTTCGTCCCTTGCGGGCGCGACGTTCCCGCCCGCAAGGGCAACCGAATAGATAACCGCCCTTACCGCCCCCGAAGAGTCTTCTTCGCCCGCCACCGCAAAAAGCGGCTTTGCCGAACTCACGCAAAACCCGCCCACTACTTCTTTAACCGCCTTGAAAATTTCGTCTGCCACGGTACATATTACGTTAAAAACCGCTTTTTCGTTACAATTCCGTTGACAAAACGGTATGAATACATTAAAATAATTATACTTATTCGTTATATATTTACCTACTCGGTGTATATTTATGCAGAAAGAAAAACTTATCGATGAATTACAAAGTAAAATAAAACGCAAACGCCTTTCGGCTCTCGCTAAGATTTGCCGCGAAGATCCCGAATCCGTCGCGCCCGATAAAAAAACCGATCTGGGGCTTCAATTCCGTTCGGTTTATTCGGGGTTTACGTTTACGCCGTCGATGTGCGCGTACAAATCGCTGCAGACGGGCGCACCCGTAACCGCCGTCGTAGACTATGCTTCGCTTAAAGGCGCGAAAGAGTTCACGAAGGCTTTGGAACTCACGGGCGAAACGGGCTTCGTAGGCGTGGGAGTAAGGGCGAGAACGAAAGGCATGCGTCTTTCTTTGCAGGCTCTCGGCGTACCCGAAAAGAATTATAAAAAATTCCACAAAAGCCTTGCAAAGGCGAGAAACTTGAAAGCCGAACACGTAGAAAAACTCCGCAAACTCATAAACGAAAAATTAAGCGGGTTCAATCTCGTTCTTTCGCCCGAATTGTCTTTATTCAAAAAAAATACGACCGCGAGCGCGGAACGCTTATACAACGCGCTTGCGAACAAGATTATGTCGCGTTACGAAGACGGCGAAAAGATAACCGCCTTTTTAACCGAAGACCTTAAATTTCCGCTTACCGAAGATCAGAAAAACAAACTCGCTTCGACGGACAATCACTATTACCGTTTCGATCTCGCGGAAATTTTACGGGCATATTTGGGCGTAAAAGACGTACCCGAAACAACCGTACCCGCAGCAGATTTCGTTTCGCTTTGCGAATCAGTCGGCGCGATTCCGACCGCGGTCTACACCGTAGGAACTCCCCTTGACGATTTTATTTCGACGGTAAAGAAACTCGGCGTAAAGGCAGTCTGCCTCGAACCCGACCGCGACAACGGCTTTACGCCCGAAGAATTTTACGACGCGGCGATAGCAGAAAACCTGTTGCCGCTTGCGAGAAAGGTCGTTGACAGACCCCGCAAAAAAGCCGATTACAAATTCGCGTCGGAAGAAACCGCGAAAAAATACGTCGAAAGCGCGTTCGCCGTCTGCGGACACGAAATCGCAGTTTCCGTTTCGCTCGAAGACGGATTGTTCTCCGAAAAAACGGTCGCTTCGATGCCCGACATACGGTCGAGAATAGACCTTTTTTACCGAATGGCTATAAAATAACGAATAAATTTCAAAAATACGGTCGATACTCCTTGCCGAAACGCAAGGAGTTTTTTTATGGAATTTTTTTCGGACGCGCGATACAAAAGCGTTGCGGCGGCTTTGTTCGCCCTGCTTTTGTGCGTGGCGGCGTTACTGTATCTGCGTGGCGAATTGCCCGACGGCTGCGGTAAAGAATACTACCTGTATAAATCGTCTTCGGCGTGCGAAATAACGGACGAGATTAAAATTTTCACTCCGCGAAAAGTCGTTCGGGGCGAAGCGGTAACCTTAAAAACCGAACGGGATGTCAAAAAAACGCTTAACGGACTTTTCGCCGCAAAGGTGTTTTCGGAAAGCGGCGAAGACTTTTCGTCCGACTATTATTTTTCTTTCCGCATACGCCGATACGCGATAATAAACGGCAGAAAGGTCAACCTGCACGTATGCAAAACCGCAGACGGATACGAGTTAGGCAGCCCGATAATTTTCGGCGGGTATTAAAAAAATTTTTCGTAAGCGGGTATAAAACCCCGAAAAGGGGTGAATAATTACAACGCAAAATTTCAGGAGGACGACAAAATGTCAGAAAAAAAGAATTCGAGATTTCTCGGCTTCGTAAAAAGTAACCTTTATTACCTTTTAATCGGCGTTGCGCTGATTACCATTATCGCCGTAACTGCGGTAGTAATAGCAAGCGGAAGCAAAAAGTCCGTCGCGGAAAAACCGAAAGACCCGCCGAAAATCGACGACCCTGTCGAACCCGACAAGCCCGACGATCCGAACGACCCGGACAAGCCCGATAACCCCGACAAACCCGACGACCCCAAAGATACCGAAATTATCTTCAATATGCCCGTTCAGAACGCGACTTTCAGCAAAAAGTATACTCACGACACCATAGTTTTCAATAAAACTTTGGGCGTGTACACGGGTCATACGGGGCTGGATATCTCCGCCGAAGAAGGCAGCAAAGTAGTCTGCGTATACGACGGCGTGGTAGAAAGCGTTACAACTTCGTATCTGCAAGGCACTACCGTAACGATCGACCACGGCAACGGACTTAAAACCGTGTACAATTCTATCGAGGCAAAAGAAGGTCTTGCCGCGGGGCAAACCCTTAAAGCGGGCGACGAAATCGGAGCGGTTTCGGACAACAACCGTCAGGAATACAAAGACGGAGCGCACCTGCACTTCGAAGTATTGAAAGACGGAGCGAAAGTAGACCCCGAAGAATATTTCGCGGCGTAACGAATTTTAGCATAAAGCCGAATATCCTTCCGTATGATATACGGGAGGATATTTTATGCCCTTTTTCAAAAAACGCGTCTGCGCGGCTGCGTTATGTTTTATAATTCTCGCTTTTGCTCTGTCTTTTTCGTCGTGCAAAAAGCCTGCGACGGCGAAAGCCGACAAAGTAACTATAACCGCCGAGTATTCCGACGGAAAACTCACGGGTAAAGCCGAATACACGCTCACGAATACGGGCAACGTTTCGTTTAAGGACGTGCGCTTCAATCTTTACGCCAACGCGTACAAAAAGGGCGCGAAATTTTCGCCCGTAGAAGAGAAGAAAAAAGCCGACGTCTTTAAGGGCGGCTACGGAGGAATAACCGTAGACAAAGCGACCGTAAACGGCAAAGAAGCGACCGCGCAAGTCGGCGGCGAAGACGAAAACGTGCTGATAGTCGGTTGCGACGAATATTTTCCCGACGAAAAGGTAAAAGTAACGCTCGAATTTACCACTACTCTCCCCGTCGCCGATTTAAGGCTCGGTAAAACCGCCGACACCGTAAATTTAGCCGATTTTTACCCCGTACCCTGCAAAATATCAAGCGGCACGCGGATAGAATGTCTTTATTCGCCTTTCGGCGACCCGTATTATCAGGGCGTTTGCGATTACGACGTAACTTTGACCGTGCCGTCTAATTTTACCGTGGCTGCGGCGGGTTATCCCGAAAAGACGAACGTAGACGGCGAAAAAACGACCTACCGTTATTCGCTTAAAAACGGCCGAGATATAGCGTTCGTATTGTCGGATAAATTCAACGTGGCGTCGAAACGCATCGGCGACGTAACCGTTACCGCTTTCGCCTTAGACGAAAACCAGGACGAAATAGCCGATATCGCGGCGGGCGCGCTCGGATTTTTCTCTTCCGTATACGGCAAATTCGCGTACAAAAACATGTCGGTAGCGGTTACTCCGTTTTCGTGCGGCGGTATGGAATATTCTTCGCTCGCGTTTATCGCGAAAGGCTTATCGAAGCAGGAAACCGAACTTGCGATAATTCACGAAATCGCCCACGAATGGTGGCACTGCGCCGTCGGCAACGACCAGATAAACGAAGCCTATATCGACGAAGGACTTGCCGAATTTTCGGTATGGTTATACCTTACCGAGAACGGCAGAAAAGCCGAAGCGGACGAAATGCTCGACAACGCAAAGTCCGTCTATAAGGCGTATTTCGATATATACAAGACTTTGGGCGGAGAAGCGAATACGAAAATGCAACGCTCGCTTAACGAATTCTCTTCGGTGAACGAATACGTTGCCGTCGTCTACGACAAGTCGCTTATAATGTTTGCGACCTACGCTAACACCGTAGGGCTTAAAAAGGCGAAACGGCAACTTAAAAAATTGTACGCCGAGCATTTATACGGCGATATCACGCTGACCGATATAACCGAAGTTTTAGGTCTTAAAGAACATTTCGTTTCGTTCGTCGACGGCAAGGTTTTAATATAAAATAAGGAATAAGGCGGCAAAAAGCGGAATATCAACCTGTCATTGCGAAGGAGTGAAACGACTGTGGCAATCCCCGCAATAAAAAGCGGAGTGGCTTATATAAGCGGACACACTCCAATCTTCGGGATCGCCACGCTACGCTCGCGATGACAGATTAAAGAAGTGTCATTCTGAACGTAGTGAAGAATCTCCCGGAAGGGCGGTTTACCGCGGAGTAAATGTTGTAATAATATTAAGTCCGTAGGTTTTGCCCTTCCGGGAGTATGCTCTCCCGTTGAAGCGGGAGAGGTGGCACGCGAAGCGTGCCGAAGAGGGGGCGACCTGCCTAGGGGGTTTCGCTT
>ERZ780178.1404-NODE-1404-length-15333-cov-3.298010_pt1 | contig 15333 bp, 10 predicted proteins | sample MGYA00511018_ERZ780178 | MGnify/ENA primary metagenome ERZ780178 (study PRJEB29588, sample SAMEA2151439) | human gut metagenome | biome: human gut; feature: human-associated habitat; material: faeces | place: Denmark | collected 2008/2010 ...
ATACTTTACAATTACTGCAAATCATGCAAATTACCATACAATATTTCTACTTTCTTGTCTGCCTCTGCCCTGCTTGAGGCTTTTAAATCCCAATTTTATGATTTAATTTTTCTTGATATAGAAATGGATAAGCCAAATGGTTTTGAAGTTGGCTCTATTTTAGCAGGATATTCTCCTCGTCCCATAATAGTTTTTACGACAAACGCACTGCAGTATGCAGTCCGAGGATATGGAATTGCTTTTCGATTTCTATGCAAACCGATAACGATTACAATGTTTCAAAGTGTTGTCAGGGAGGCTCTTGACGAGATTCTTCCGCAAAAGGCAGCGGTAACGTGTGGTTCAACTCAGAAAATGATTTCTATAAACGATGTCATATATTTTGAGAGTCTGAACCGGCACATTATTTTTCATTTTGCAAATACATCCACATTGGAGATAAAGGATTCAATGGAAAATATGATTTCGGTTTTTTCATATCCTTCATTTGTACAGATTCACAGAAGCTATTGCATCAATTTGAATTATGTGGACAGCTTTACACCACTTGCTGTCACTATGACTGACGGCTGCAAAATTCCACTTTCGCGGAAAAAACAGACCATTTTCCAAGAGCGCTTTAACAATTTGATACGAGGTACCATCAAATGAATTTTCCAATTGAAGTATATACCATTATTATAGAATGCCTGCTTGTTTTCTACTTCTTTCATAAAGAGGTTAGACCTGTATACCCTTCCTGCAGATATATTATCCTATTTTGCATATCACTCTTTGCTGTCATAATGCTATCAACCCTATATACACCTATATTTATACGGCTTGTCATTATCAGCTTATTTTTGTTTTTATGCTACGGTTTCTGCTTCAAATGCAAAATATTCCAAATCACCTATACTATTATATTATTTTTTGTCACGTCGATGTTTTCCGATGTTATTGGTGCGTTTGTACTTTCCAGACTTGGAATTTCAATAAATGAACTTTTAGGAATAAGTGAAGGACGGCTTATCTACAATACCACAAGCAAGATTATTCATCTGTTTTTGCTGGTCATAATTATTTTATTTACCAATGCCCGATTTGATTCAAAGGCTCTACTGCATGCCATACCACTCATGCTCTGCAATCTGTCAAGCATATTTATTCTGTTTGCCCAGTACACTACCTTTATTGACAATGGTAAATACTCCACCTTTGTGATGACCACCATATGTATGCTTGTTATCAATATAGTGGTTTGTGGATATACGGAAATAGTAAAGAAATCTTATGAATTACAGAAAAATCAGCTCTGTATGCAGGAGCAGCTTGCCAAACAGGAGCTTTACTATCAGGATATCATTGCTCGTCAGGACGAATCCCGCGCACTTTGGCATGATATAAAAAAATACATGCTGGCAATGGAAAATCTGGTTTCTACGAAAACACAACCTGAAGCCGAAAGCCAGCTCTCTGCCTTAAAGAAAAAGTTTTCAAGCCTTGACCAAATGATTGATACCGGTAATTCCATTGTTGACGGCATCCTAAACTATGGCTCTAATAAAGCAGGCAGTCTGGGAATCTCCATAAACTTTAATCTATGGCTGGACACTGACCTCAACATTTCGCCTGTTGACCTATACATAATCATTGGAAACACTATGGATAACGCAATAGAAGCCTGCGATGCTTTTCCGGCAGGTCACAAACCATCCATCTCATGTACGCTGCGCCAGAAAAATCATGTGCTGCTTTATGAAATATCCAATCCTATTCCACAGGTTTCGGTAAAAAAAGCCGGAGTTATCCACGGATATGGGCTTGAAAATGTCAAAGAATGTGTAAATAGAAATAGTGGTTTTATCTCTATCAAAAACGAAAATGATATATTTTGTGTCTCTATAACACTAAACGTTTAATATGTCTTAAATCCGCGATATCACAAGCCTTCCATCCTGCACATCAACCCTGACCTTATTAGACTCTATCCCTGCTGCCTCAAGCATCTCATCAGTGAGTTTTATCCTGTGTGCCTTATCCAATACCGTATATTCCATTGCAGGGTGTTTCTTCAATTTCTCCGTACTTACCTTTCCGTCAGATATAAGCACTATGCGGTCTACACGGCCTGCAAGTGCCATATCGTGTGTCACTATGATGATAGTTATACCAAGCTCTTTGTTCAGCTTATGAAACAGCTCATAGATTGTATCAGCAGTCCTTGTATCCACAGCTCCGGTCGGTTCATCCGCAAGCAGTATGTCCGGCTTATTTGCCAGTGCCACCGCTATCGCTGCGCGCTGCTGCTCTCCTCCCGATAGCTGAGCCGGAAGCTTATCCTTATGCTCCTGTAATCCCACTGCATTTAACAGTTTAAGGGCATAGCTTTTATTATTATCCTTGCGTTTTTTTATAATTTCTCCGTGTTTTAAATTATCGGTATTACCTGAATTTTCAAACATCATCACTGCCTCGACATTCTGCAGCACAGTCAGGTATGGGAACAGATTTTTGGCACTTTTCTGCCACACAAAGCCCACCTTGCCCCTGCGGTATCTCACCATTTCAGCTTCTGAATATGTGGAAATGTCTTTTCCGTCAATAGTGAGCACTCCCGCCGTTGGAGTTTCCAGTCCTCCTATCATATTTAAAAGGGTGGATTTTCCGCTGCCGGATTTTCCTATTATCGCAAGCATCTCCCCTGTTTCCCCCGTCAGGTCAAGCCCCTCCAGTGCCATCACCTTTTTATCGTCGGTCTCATATATTTTTACCAGTCCATCGCAGTTTATCATCTACTTTTCCCCCTTTTAATTTAAATTACTATGCCGTCACTAAGCTCAAACACTTCATCTCCCAGCTCCATCAGGTTCGGATCATGCGTGGTCATAACTATTGTGATGTCCTCATCGTCTATCAACTCACGGAACAATCGCATGACTTCAAATCCAGCAGCGGTATCAAGTGCTCCTGTCGGCTCATCCGCAAAGACCACCTTCGGGCAATGAACCACAGCGCGCGCTATCGCAACTCTCTGCTGCTCACCTCCCGATAACTGATCCGGCATATGATCCATGCGCTTTGAGAGTCCGACACGCTCCAGCAGCTCTGATACTCTGTCATGCGTATTCTCATTTATCACATCGGTTTTTGCATGTCCAATGTCATTATCCATATCAGCCAAATTCTTCCGTATCTGACGTTTATTTTTCGCAAGTCTAAGGGCAAATTCCACATTCTCATATGCCGTCATCGTGGGAATTAGTGCTATAGACTGGAATACAAATCCCATCTCATACCGCCTTAGCATTTCCCGGTCTTTCTCGGTCATCTGCTCGAGGTTTTTATCCAGAAACTGCACACTTCCCTCTGTCGGCATATCAAGCGCACTAAGGATATTAAGAAGTGTGGTCTTTCCAGAGCCGGAACGCCCTTTTAAGATGGCAAGTGTTCCTTTTTTTATCTCCATGGATACTCCGTCAAGTGCGTGGACTGTTGTACCATCTCCCGCCTTGAAATATCTTTTTATATTTTGAGCAATTATCGCATTTTCCATATGTCACGACCTCATTTTTTACATGCTAACTATCTTCTCCAAGCCTTAGTGCCTGTGCTATCTTCATACTCTTAAGCAATCTGCTGATAACCACATAGCATACGGCTACAGCCACGAAAAGTACTCCTGCAAGCTCCAGCATATCAGATTGATAAATATATACATTTACTCCGATATTGTGTTTCTGCGGCAGATATATGATCGATATGAGCCTTACAAACATCGCTGTTGCAGTTATACCTATGCCTGCTCCCGCAAGAAGCGGCAGAAATGATAAAAATATCTGCTCGTTTAAAAGCATTGCTTTTACCTCTCTCATTCTCATTCCCATTGCGCGGTATATACCAAACTGCAGCTCCCTCTGTTTTAGTGTCATAACCCAATACAGCAAAAATCCTACTGAGCACACTATCAGTGAAAGTATAAAACTTAATGTAAACATACCGTTTGTGATCTGCACTGTGGCTGAGTTTTTATTCTCGTCTATAAGCTGCTGCGCGGATGTTAAATTTTTGTATATATCATCCACCGTTTTTCCTTTTGACAGGTTCATCCACACACTGTATGGTGTCATGCCGAACTTTTCCACAACCGTAGCATAATTTGCAACGATCAGGTATTTCTCCTGCTCGGTCACATTTCCTTCTGCATCTGTCTCATAGGTGTAACGCTCGTAGCCCGGAAAACCTTTTACTATGGCACATACCTTTGCATTCTCGGATGCGTAGATCTGATCATCATCGACAGCCTCCGGTACATACCTTGAGTAATTTAAGCTGTCACCAACTTTAAGTCCCATATCTTTTGCCAGATTTGAGGAAATGATGACTCCGTCCGGCTCTTTTGCCAGCTCATTCAGGTAATTGAACCAGTGCGCGTCATTAATATCATCATTTTGGTCACTCTGCAATTTCGCAGTCTCACCGAATTCTTTTGTGTTTATCGCCATAAGATATGCATCCGAAATCGAACCACTGCCTGCGGAAATGTCTACCCGCTCGTCCTCAAGCACACGCGTGACCCCGTCACAGATGCCCTCATTTTTGAGCGACTCGTATTTACCGAAATCAGGCTCGTCATACATCCAGCTTACAGAGCCATCTTTATTCTTCTGTATCCTGAGTCTGAAATCTTCGTTGTATATCGCATCACAACCCACATTGTAGACGATCCGTTTTTCCATATTGCTGTTCATGGTGCGCGCCATATTCGCGTCAAAAATACCGCCAGCCACTGTCATGATAAGAAATACTGCCAGAAATCCCTGATTGTATCTGGTTCGTTTCAGCTGTAAAAATGATGCATACATTGCCGGAGAAAAATGCTTTTTAAAGAGCCTGTCCACAAGCAGAATAATAAGTCCGGTAAGTCTTACGCACAAAAGTGCCGCTGCAAATATAAAAAGCGAATTGTCCAGTATCATGACAGGATCTATGCTCCTGTTCTCAAGAACAGATATCGCAAGCGTACTCTTCTGCTTGTTGTAATTGTAAAGCAGATATGCTGACAGAGCCAAAAGTATAACGTCTATAAAGCATTTCTCCCAAAGTGGCTTTTTCTTTGATATTCGTTCCCTGCTGCGCTCTGATATGGCATCCTTTGATTTTTTCCACACCGGAACTGTGATAAACAGCACCATGATAACTGCCGCTGCCACCGCATAGACAAGCATCTGCCATACAAATCTGTAAGTGCCTATATCCTTTGCCGTAAATCTTAAAAATCCGTCTGTAGATGCGGCAGCCCGGCACATTATATATCCGAGTACTATTCCAAGTACACAGCCCGCAAACGCTATTATTCCCGACTGCTGTAGGTACAAAATAAATACCTGTAATTTTGTCGCACCGCGGCTTCTTAAAACAAGTATGTCATTTTCCTCGAGCGAAAGTATCTGTGCAGATATCATTCTTATAAATAAAATCAAAAGCACAAGACACGGCAGCTCCAACGCCCAAAGCATCAGCTTTATCGTCTTCTGCTGTGTAAAAAAGCGCTCCAGCGTATCACGGATGTTGTCATTGTAGAGCTTGTCAGCATCCTTAAACTGCTCCATATAACCGTCATAAAGTGAGGCATTTTCCGTGTTGATCTGCCTGTAATCCAGCATGAGGAAATCACTGTAGCTGATATTGTCCTCGCTGTAATACTGCATCATTTCGTCAAAAACATCCTGCGAAACAAATATCACATCGCCCATATCCGAAAGCGTCTTGGCCCAATATGGATCGTTTATATCTTTTTCACGGCAGATCTGTGATATGACGAAAGAAATTTCCTTTTTCCCACTGCCATCAGGTACATGTAAATAGATTTTTTCACCTGCTACAAGTCCGTAGTGATCCATTGTCTTTTCGCTTATACTGCATTCGAATGTGGCTGTGTCAGTCTGAGATTTTACAACATCCGCGTACTCCGAAAGCCCCGGCAGATATCCTATTGTAAAATAATGGTTAAGTCCTCCAAACTCTGTATCTGCGCGTCCTCCTGAGAGTGTGATAAGCTGCTGTGAGGAAACCTTGTTTATATCCACATATTCAGTCCACTTCTTTTCGTATCCTGACAGCTTATCAAGCACTGACTGCGAATCAGGATAATCTGCCACCGCATATGTTCCCTCGCGGCTCATCCGTGCTGGAAACTCATTCTGCTGTGTGGCATGATCCGTAAAAAGTCTGTCGAGTATCTGATTGCCCGCGCCCTTTTCAAACATAGGGTGGCACACAAAAAGTGCTATAAACAAAGCCACTCCCATAAGCAGACACAGATTTAACCATTTTCTGTTTTTTAATTTATTAATTACGAAGCCAAACATATTTCATCGCCCTCATCAATACCGTAAAGCACAAGTGTATTGCTGCCTGATGTATAATCGCTCAATATTACCGGCTGCTTTACCACGCTGTCCCCATCAATTTTCCACACATAGTAGGATATATCATCTTTGTTCATCGGATTGATCTGCTTGTGTATGATCGAAGTCGGCACCACTACCACCTTTTTAAAAGAAACATAAGAAAACTTTACAGCAGATGCCCTGGTCAGATCATCCGGTATTCCATTGTCAAGTTTTATATAAAATGCTGCATTTCCATATCCCGAATCTGTGTTTCCGGTAATATGCACACCTTTATCATCCTGATTTATATATCCCTTTTGAGCAACACTACCGTAACCGGCAAAACCGATACAGCTTCCGTAGATCGTTGTACCGTCCAGCTCAAGTGATACGCGCTCTCCCACATCTGCTATATTGTCCTTATATACTTTATAGCTATTGCTATCCTTTACCTGAACCAGCAGTACGTCCGTGGAATTTCCGGTTATCTGCAGGATATCTGAGCCTTCCTCCACATTATCTCCTGCCTTGACACTCACCTTTGAAACTTTTCCGTCATTTTTGGCATATACTGAAATATTTCCTTTGCCGTCATTTCCTGCGCTTATGCTGTCATATGCTGACTGTAGCCTGGAAAGCTGATAGGTGTGGTCTGCACAGGCAAGTTTTTTCTGCAGATCAAGCAGCTGTAAGTTCAATTTCAACTGCTGCTCATCATATGCTGTATCCGGCTTTTCATCCTGCCGGTTATTTTCTTCTGCGCTACTACCACCTTCAGATAAATCTTTTATCTGTTTATCGTAATCAGCAATCTTCTGCGCATAGGATTCATTCTCCGAGTCGATCGCATTTTTCGCCTCTGTTATGGCAGCTTTGCCCTCTCCGGTATCCACCACGTAAAGCAGCATCCCCTTTTCTACCGTATCGTCCTGCTTCACATTGACCGATACGATCTGCCCTTCATAATCACAGGTTTCGGTTATCGTCCCTGCGTCAGATTTGCTGTAGCGCACACCGTAGTTTGCTATATCAAAGTCAGACCTTGTTACCGTATATTTGCTATACTTTGTCGGAACCTGATCTGTAGAATTATAGTAAACCAGCTCCCCCTCTTTTAAGCCCTCTGTGACCTGTGTATAGTTTTCATCAGACTCACCTGTTGTTATGATGCGTTTCTCGCGGCCGCCCTCATCATTTTTCACATAGACATATCTGGTATCGCCATCCTTATAGATGGAATCTTTTCCCACGACAAGTGCCTGATTTGCTTTTGTCTTTTCAAAATATACCGGATACATCTGTCCTGCCGTAAGAAACGGCTTTTCCCTGCTTTCCACGCACACATCCGGATATCGGTTGTTTATCTTCGAAAGTACCAAAACCTCTGATGTATATTGAGACTCGGTGACATCATATTTTTCGCCATCGACTATCACATATTTCTTGTCATAATCGCTGTATTTGTACTCATTTATAGCTGTATCTTTTATATCCAGCACAAGGTCATCCGTATCGGAGACAATGACTATATTCTCGTATGCCGCAGCAGACCTTCCATCTGTCAGCTTCTTAGTGTAAGTGACAAGACCGCTGTGGGCTGCCTTAAGCGTTCCATCATCAACAATCTGCTGATATAAAGCCATCTGTTCATTGATCTTTTGCACTCGGTATTCGTGAAGCTGCTTATCGTACCGTTCATTTTCCTGTTCTGTGGCAATCTGCGTATTGTAATCCTCTTCTGTGCTCTCTTTTTTCTCAATCTGTTCTGTTGAAAATTCGTCCGTATCCGCAGCCTGACTCTCCCATAATTTGATCTGCGTATCCGAGATCTGAGCGGATATCTCATATGTCTCATTCTCATGCGCCAGCGCATCATTACATTGCTGCAACTGTTTTTTTGCCTCATCCACATCACAGACTGCAAGCACATCCCCTACATTTACTGTATCTCCCGGCTCCACATATATCTGTGAAATGTTTACGTTGGCACTGTAGTAATTGCAGTAATCCCTAGGAACTGCGGTAGCCATCAGCACCTGTATGGAGCCAATCGTACCGTATTCCACAGGTCTGTAGGCTTCATTTAACGCTACAGGTTCTTCAAGCTCTGGTATACTGCTTTCTGTCATTTTTCCACAGCCGCCTGCCACAAACGATACACATATCCCCAGTACTGCCAGTTTTTTTATTGATAAAATGTTTCTGATCTTCACTGCAAAACCACCTCATCCCCGCTTTTAAGTCCTTCTGTGATGATCCGGTAGTCTCCCACCTGATCTGCGACACTTATCCATACCGCCTGTCTGTATCCATTCTCATCCAGTGTGTATACAAAATACCTGCCATCCTTCTCATGTACTGCGTCCTTTTGCACATACACAGCATTTTCTATAGCAGGGCGCGTCACTTCCATGGAAAATATCTGTGCATCCGATACTGCCGACATGTCCGATACCGGTTCAAAAACAACCTTTTTATCGTCCACCTCTTTTACCTTAAGTTCAAACTCTATATCAGATGCTGTTGCCGTGTATATATCACCTACATTAAAGTCATAACCTTCCGGTCTGTCAGCCTCGTAATTGCCGTTTCCGCTGATTTCTGTTATAAGATTGCTGCCCGGTTCAAAAACTCCCGCCAAAAGTGAATTGTCCATTGCTGTGATCGTACCATCCTCTGATGCCGTGATCTGATATCTCGACAGTTTTTCCTTAGCCTCATCAAGATAAAGCTGCGCAACCTCTGTATCCTTATCAAGCTGGGCTATATCGCTTGAATAATCCTGAGTATCATCGATTTTCATAATAGCCCTGTAGTGCTCTGCCAGAAGCTTATTCTGACTGATCTGCCCGCTGTAGTCCTCAATCTTTTTCTGTATCTCCCCGGATTTAAAAGCCACCAGTATATCGCCCTTTTTCACATGATCACCCACTGCCACATTTACCTTTTCAAGCGTAAGCTCCGTGTTTGTCGCACCATAGGAAAACCTGGTATAGCCCTGCGCGCTCAGACTGATGGTAGTCTGCGGTGTGAGTGAACCGCTCTGTACCGTAACTGTCTGGTATGATATTTTCTCGTAGAAAGCTCTGTCCGTCTGTGCAAGCTCCTTTTGTGCCGCCCCACATCCTGAAAACAAAATAGAGGTAATTGCAGTGGCAAGTGTCAAACGCCCTATATATTTTTTCTTTTTATTAATCATATATTTTCCACATCTTTTCCAAATAAATATGAACCTGATCTATTATCTAAAAATGTAACTCCATGTATAAACTTTATTGCAGCCAATAACAGTATCTTATATTAGATCATCACTCCTTATGATCGTGCCGTCTATCGCATTCACATACACCGGATATCTGTCGTAGCCCTTATCCTGTTTTGACAGACACCATGCCGGAACATAAGTACATTTATCCTTGTCAGATGCATCCTTCAAACGGATATATCCGAGCTTTAGATTGTTGTAAGTGTGATTTTGTGTAAAATCATACTGATCTGAGTTTTTTGTCATGTCATCCTTGATGATCTCTTTAATAGTGTCCATTGACAAGAGTTCTACGTTTTTTGACTCATTTACAATATCAACCGGGTAAGAAACAGTAAATTCCGTCACTCCCTGATCCGTCACAATAAAGGAACTGCTGCCATATGGCATAAAATCATCATAGTTATCGAGTGTATCCCATATATCCATATTCCGGGTGAAATCGAGTGACTTGCAAAACGCTATGCCATCCACACCCTCGCCATAATCTATGATATATCCCCAGGCTGTATCCTTTATGACGCTCTCTTTATCATCAGTTTTTACAGTATCATCACCATCCTCTATCACTCCTGCGCTCCACTCGTAGTCTGATGTTCCTATATATACCTGTGAAGCCATGCCTAATTTATTTTGAAATTCTTCTGCCTTTTTTATAGCTTCGTCTTTTGATAATGCACACTCATTATCATATGAAGATGTAGTATCTCCACCTGTAGAGCCTCCGTTAAATCCCTCTACACCTTTCTCCTCTGCAAAGGATGGTGGTCCGTAATAGCCATACTCACTATCATCGTATAATGTCCCCTCACTTCCTGCCTTAAGAGGCTGTGCTGAAATATATTCAAGAGAGCCGTCCTCAGCAATTCCAAATCTAAGCTCACAGAAAACATTACCAATATATCCCAGATACTCATTACAATCCGTATAATCTGTAGCTTTTTCACGCGTATCCAGTGCAGACGGTTCTGCCTTTTCATACTGTTCCAGCAGATCATTTTCACTTTTCATCACCCTGCTGACGCCCTCTTCTGTGATAAGTCCCGCATCAATTTCCTGCTGATACCCGGCAATCTCATTTTTTACAACCTCCATGCTGTGATATATCTCTTCTTTCGTATAATGAGGTATGTCGTGATAATATACGGTACTATAGCCAAAATAAGCCTCTATCACACTCTTTTTGAAATCGGCACCCACCTTTATATTCTTCACCTCAACAACCGACATGCTTTTGCAGTCCGGCAGGGTAATGTCTGCTGAAATATCCACATCCACACTTTTATCCGATATCTCAACAGAAAAGCTGTCATTCCATTTCGTACTGTCGTCAAATGCACTTATATCACTTCCTGCTTTTGTGTTTATATTTTCAGTTTCCATATTATAATCTACTTTTTTTCCTGAACAGCCGGTTAATGCTATTGCAAGAACCAACGCCGATATAATAACGTTTTTCCTCTTCATAGCCTCTCCTTTACAGTGAATTTTCCAAATTTATGATCGTTCCATCTATAGCGTTTACAAAGATAGCATTTTGCTCATTGGAGTCTACCATACGTGACAGTACCCACGCCGGAACATAGCTGTATTTTCCCTGTTCACTGTCACTTCTTATCTTCAAATAACTAAGCTGCAGCTTATTGAATGTCGCCGCGGTATCATATTTATCAGGATTTTCCGTAATCTCCGCCTTGATGATCTGCTCTATATTTTTCAGAGAAATAAGCTCCACATCCTTATAGATCTGTGTTACATTTACCGGATATTCCATCTGCACATCAATTATTCCATCATCAGTGACTGTAAGAAGTGTACTGTCAGGCAGTGTAACATCATCTATATCACTATCAATTGCTTCATACCCCGACAAATAGGTATCCATATCAAATCCATCCTTAAATGTGATGCCGTCTATGCCGGTCGCGTATGAATAAATATATCCCCACGCTGCTGTCTGATAGTCATTTTCCTTTTCGCTGTCAATATTAAAACCTATCCAGCTGCACTCACATTCACCTCGTTCCACCAGATCCTGCATTCCCAATTTACTAAGGAAATTCCCGGCTTCTTTTTTGGCTGATGCGGCAGATTTACTGCCCTCATTTGAGGTCTCGTCTGCCTTATCCTTTAGATCATCATCCTGAAAAGTCTGCGTTATGGTATCATAGTCCTCATTCCTTAAAGATGGTGGACCGTAATCTGTCCCAGACTGATGCAAGGCGTAAGCATGTACCTTGTGAGCCTCAAACTCCACCTCACAGAACACATCACCCTTGTAGCCTGCAAATACTTCACAGTTTTCGAGATCCTTTGCCACGGTATAAGTAGTCTTTGCCGTTTCAAGCTTATCCCTGTAAGTATCATCCTGTTCTTTCTGCCAGTACTCTATGACCTCATTCAATTCGTCAACAGTATAATGATCCGGATCGTGATAATAGTACTCGTTCCCACCAAAATATAAATCCAGAAAACGCTTTTTGTAATCAGCATCTATCTTTACATTTTCCACCTCAACAACCGACATGTTATCGAAGTCCGGAACTACAATATTTGCATATACATATACTGTTTTCTCGCCATTACCGGTCTGTATGGTAAAGTTTTCATTCCAGCCGGAGTCTGCCTTTATATCAGCTAAGGCAGACATATTTTTTGTTTCTTTACTTTCGCTCTCATTCCCATAATCTACTTTTTTGCCGGCACAGCCTGTGAATAATGTGAGGACAAGTGCCTCGATGAGTGTCATAATTGCTGCAAATATTCTTGTATGTTTTCTCATATGCCAATCCTCCCTGATATGTCACATTTTTTCTACAACATAATTATTCCTGTGAAAGTACGGTCCGATGTAAACATTCTGTATCTTAACTCAGATCGTCCGGATGTATCACACTTCCGTCAATCGCGTTGATAAATACAGGGCATGCATTTGTAGTGTCTTTCTGCAGCAATTCCAGACTCCATGCCGGAATATAACTGTATTTTTGCATATCAGTCCGGTTGTTTACCCTTATGTATGCAAGTTTTAGAGTGTAATATTTTACATTTGTATCCAGTACATATTCATCAGCATTGTTTTTAAGCTCATCCCGGGCAATATCAAATATATTTTCTAAAGGAAGCATTTCTACATTTTCCTGTTTTCTTACTATACTTACCGGGCAGTCTATATAAAAAGTACATATACCATATTTATCAACATAAAAATTGTAGAATTCATTATCAAAAGTATCCTCTATACTATCACCATATTTCATATTGTATCCGCTGTAATCCATCGGATTTAAAGCATCATCAAATAATATTTTGCCAACTCCGATATTGTAGTAAAATCTATAACCACTTACACACTCATGTATATCATCTTCCTGATACACATGATCGGCTCTTTCGTTATATCCACTCCATTTCAGCTGCGAGCTCTCAGTCTGCGGGATGGATGAAAAACCTGTCTCTTTCAAAAAACTGTCTATCATATTCCCCGCTTCTTCTATTGTGATACCCGATTCATTTTCCTCCTGCTCAATTTTCTCTCCCGATGTATCCTGTGAATCCGTGATATCATTTACCGTATCATATTCCATGAGTGAATCCGGTCCAAAGTATTGCTGCACATATCCATCGTTAAATATATTGCTCCACTCGTATTCATTACTTCCTGTCTTTTTGGTATATCCCTCAATCGGACCTGCGCCAATTCCCGACAGCCATTTATTTTCATCACCATCTGCAACAAAATTCACGTTATACCAGGTGTTTCCTTTTTTCCCTACAAACTCATCACATGAATCATACTCTGTAGCTATAGTCCATTCATCCCCGGCATTTTCCAGATAATGCGTATATTCCTTCAAAAACTCAGCTCTGTTTCCTGTGCCAGATGTATCAGTTGGTGTTGTTGAGGAATTTATGGAATCAATGAGATTTTGAAGCTGTGTTTTTGTCCAATGTTCCTTATCATAGTAATAAATCTGTGACTCTCCAAAGTATGCCTTCAATACCTTTTCCTTGAGCTTTGCAGAATAAGGTATCTTTTCCACTTCAACTACTGACATTGTCTTACAATCAGGCAGTTCCACTTTTGCACTTATATCTATATTTACATTTCCAATTTCTGTCTGCACGGAAAACTCATCGCTGTAGGTCTCATCTGTACTAAAATCCTTTACATTGCATACAGCACTTTTTGTCAGTTTTTCTGTATCAGTGCCATAATCTACCTTTTTGCCGGCACAGCCTGCGAGTGATATGAGGACAAGTGCCTCGATGAGTGTCATAATTGCTGCAAATAATCTCATATTTCGTGAAGATATGTTACCCCTCTTATCCATATGTGGTTCTCCTCCCTTTTTGTTCTTCCCCGGTGACTATTCAGAATAGTTATCTTCCATGTTGTTATAATGAGTATATATGTCAGTTGTAAACTTTTTGTATCATACATTGCTTTTTTTAATAAAAAGTTTTTGTCTGCTCCATAAAAATTCCACCGCCTTCTTGACGTGCAAACATACGTTTGCTACAATGTAAATATTCTTGACTCTTAAGAAAGAAGGCTGATTATGAATACAGATATTACAAAACAACTGGAAATGGTGCTGTACAGAACCGAAGATGATAACGTAACAGTCAGTGCCTTGATAAAAGATGAAACGATATGGCTGACACAAAAAGCCATGGCTGAATTGTTTGGTATTGACAAGTCGGGCATCAGCCGCCATTTAGCAAAGATTTTTGAAACCGGTGAGCTTGATGAGGAAGTGGTTGTTGCAAAAATTGCAACAACCACTCAGCACGGAGCAATGCAGGATAAAACGCAGACTATTCCTACCAATTATTATAATTTGGATGCCATTATTTCTGTAGGTTACAGAGTAAACTCTATTCAGGCAACCAGGTTCCGTATATGGGCAACCGGTATTTTGAAGGAATATATGATAAAGGGCTTTGCTATGGATGATGAACGCCTGAAACAGGGTAAAACAGCATTTGGAAAAGACTATTTCCGTGAATTGCTGGAAAGAGTACGCTCCATCCGTGCCAGCGAACGTAGAATATGGCAACAGATAACCGATATCTTTGCAGAGTGCAGCATTGATTACAATAGAGATTCTGATACTGCATATCATTTTTATGCAACCATACAGAACAAATTTCATTATGCTATTACCGGTAAAACAGCGGCTGAAATCGTCTATAATCAAGCTGACCACACCAAGGAAAATATGGGCTTGACCACATGGAAAAATGCTCCAGATGGTCGTATTCTCAAATCTGATACCCCGATTGCCAAAAACTATTTGGATGAAAAACAGATTCGTCAGTTGGAACGTGCTGTTACAGGATATTTTGATTACATAGAGGATTTGATTGAACGTGAAAACGTCTTTACTATGGAGGAATTTTCAAAAAGTGTGAACGAATTTCTTGCGTTCCGCAGATACGATATTTTGAAAGATAATGGATGTATTTCTCATAAGCAGGCAGTGGAGAAAGCATATCAGGAATATGATATTTTTAACAAGACACAGCCAATTGAATCTGATTTTGATAAGATAGTAAAAGGATTGGAAAAGAAAATTTAATTTCTTTTCAGGATTATGATACAATTACGGAAAACAGTTTTTTTAGAATCTGACAAATCGTTAAGGAAAGAATCGAAGGTGGTGCAAACGAAAAAGCAGTATTGAGACT
>ERZ780178.1411-NODE-1411-length-15303-cov-4.884378_pt1 | contig 15303 bp, 13 predicted proteins | sample MGYA00511018_ERZ780178 | MGnify/ENA primary metagenome ERZ780178 (study PRJEB29588, sample SAMEA2151439) | human gut metagenome | biome: human gut; feature: human-associated habitat; material: faeces | place: Denmark | collected 2008/2010 ...
GTCTGCCTCATCCTGATCGACGCCACCGAGGGCGTCACCGAGCAGGACACCAAGGTGGCGGGCCTTGCCCACGAGGCGGGGAAGGCCTCCATCATCGTGGTGAACAAGTGGGACCTCGTGGAGAAGGACGGCAAGACCATGGACCGCATGACGGAGGAAGTCCGCCAGGGCCTCGCCTACATGAGCTACGCCCCCATCATCTTCATCTCCGCTCTCACGGGACAGCGGGTGGACAAGCTCTTTGACCTTATCGTGGCCGTCAGCAACCAGGCCTCCATGCGTATCACCACCGGTATGCTGAATACGGTTCTCTCCGACGCCCAGACCCGTGTCCAGCCCCCCACGGACAAGGGCCGCCGCCTGAAGATCTACTATATGACTCAGGTGGGCATCCGCCCGCCCCATTTCGTCATCTTCTGCAACGACGCCCGGCTCTTCCATTTCTCCTACCAGCGCTATCTGGAAAACTGCCTGCGTTCGGCCTTCAACCTGATGGGGACCCCCATCATCCTCTCCATCCGCCAGAAGAAGGACAAGGAGGAGGTGTGAGGCCATGCTGGAATCCGCTCTGCCGCTGACGGCGGAGGTTCCCACTCTGGGGACGCTGCTGGCGGCCTCGCCCATGAAGACTCTGGGCATCGCCCTGGCGGCGGCTGTAGTCGCGTATTTCTGCGGCTGCCTCAACGGGGCCATCCTGACCTCCAAGCTCTTTTACCATGAGGATGTCCGGCACTGCGGCAGCGGTAACGCCGGGCTCACCAACTTCTACCGCTGCTATGGCGCCCGCTACGCCCCTCTCGTGATCCTCTGCGACATGCTGAAGGCGGTGGCGGCGGTCCTTGTGGGCCGGTGGCTCTTCGCCTTGCTGGGCTTCCCCCTGCTGGGGGAGTACTTTGCGGCGCTTTTCTGCGTCATCGGCCACATGTTTCCGGTGTTTTACGGCTTCAAGGGCGGCAAGGGCATTTTGTGCAGCGGCACGCTGCTGCTGCTTCTCGACTGGCGCATCGCGCTCGTCGGCTGGGGCGCGTTTGTCGTGCTGTGGCTCACGACGCGCTATGTGTCGCTCGGCTCGGTCGCCGCGGCGGTCAGCCTGCCGTTTACCACGTATTTCGTGTTCCATAACACGGCCTGCACAGTGCTCGGCACGTGCATTTCGCTTCTTGTGCTGTGGGCGCACCGCAGCAACATCAAAAGACTCTTAAGCGGTACGGAGAGCAAGTTCCATTTCCATGTGAACGCGCCCAAGCCGGGGGAGGACGAATGAACATTGTAGTGCTTGGCTCGGGCGGCTGGGGTACCGCCGCCGCGATGCTGTTATCGGACAACGGCCATACCGTCGCGCTCTGGTCGCACGACCCGAAAAAGGCGGAATTGCTGGATAAGACAAGGGAAAATCCTTTACTCAAAGGCGTGCGCATTCCCGAGCGCATCGCCGTCACGAGCGACTTAGCGGTGCTCCAAAATGCGGAGATGGCCGTCTTCGCGTCGCCGTCGTTTGCACTGCGCTCCGTTGCGCATGAGGCTGCGCCGCACCTGAAAAAAGGCACGCTGCTCGTCTCGCTCACGAAGGGCATTGAGCGCGGAACGCACCTGCGCATGAGCGAGATCATCGCACAGGAATGCGGCGAGGGCTATCGTATCGCAGTGCTCTCCGGCCCCTCGCACGCCGAGGAGGTCGCGCGCCGTCTGCCGACGGGCTGTGTGGCGGCGTCCGCCGATCAGGCGAGCGCCGAGGCCGTGCAGCGCGCGTTCATGAACGAGGTCTTCCGCGTCTACACGCACGACGACGTCGTCGGCGTGGAGCTTGCGGGCGCGCTCAAGAACGTCGCGGCGCTGTGCTGCGGCATCAGCGACGGCTGCGGCATGGGCGACAACACCCGTGCGCTGCTCATCACCCGCGCGCTGAGTGAGATCTCGCGCCTGGCCGAGTGCATGGGCGGGCGCAAGGAGACGCTCGCCGGTCTTGCCGGCATGGGCGATCTCATCGTCACGTGTACGTCGATGCACTCGCGCAACCATCGCGCGGGCATTCTGATCGGTCAGGGCAAGAGCGCACAGGAGGCCATGGACGAGGTCGGCGCGGTCGTCGAGGGCTATTATGCCGCGCGCAGCGCGCACGAGCTCGCGCAGCGCTACGGCGTAGAGATGCCGATCTCGACGGCGGTGTACGAGGTCCTCTACGAGGGCAAGAGCGCCGCGCCGCTCATCGGCGTTCTGATGAGCCGCACGCCGAAGAAGGAAAGCGATTGCAGCTGGTTATGACTCAAAAGCGAGGGGCAAAGCCCCTCGCTTTTGAAAAAGTTTCACTTCGTTCTGTGCCGAGCTGTCCGCGTAAGCGGACAACTCGACACTCACTACGTGCAAAGAATTTTTCTGACGCGCACGCCCCAGGGCGGCCTCTCTTGCCGCTCTGCGGCAATTCACCTTCTGTCGCGGCAGAAAACGAATTTAAATTTATTTCGTGCCGTGCGCGGCACGAAACTCTACGAGACTTTTCATTCTACGCCGCCCGCAAAGAACCTTTGCTTGTCTGCTCGTGGCTTTTTTGCTATGATGTGAGCAGCAAGGGAGGTCGATCTATGTCTGATTTCAGTTCCAACCTGCGGCGGCTGCGGAAAAGGGCAGGCCTTTCGCAGGACGCGCTCGCGGAAAAGCTCTCCGTCGCCCGCCAGACCGTTTCAAGCTGGGAGCGCGGCAATTCCTACCCGGATCTTGACATGCTGGTGCACATCAGCGACGCGCTCGCGACCGATCCGAACGAGCTGCTTTACCCGAATCAAAAATGCAGGAGCGGCGGCGTGAGCCGCCTTGTGGACGACGACTTTTTTGACAAGCTCACGGTCATCATTTGGATCGTGGGGTTCCTGCTCGGCCTGTCCGCCGGCAGTCAAGGCTATGCGTCGGGGCCGAACACCATCTCGTGGCATTTCGTGTTTTCCGACGCGCTGCGATGCTGGGCTCCCGCATTTTTGACCGGCATGGCGTTTCTCGGCCTTCAGAAGATCATCGACCTTTTGAAAGAGCGCGGCGAGTGAGCGGGCATTCTTTGCCCATGCTCTTGCCATTCTCCTCAAAAACGGCTATGATGGACTTACTTTACATGAACAGGAGAAGCGCATTGAACATCACGACCATTTTATTCGACCTGGACGGGACGCTGCTGCCGATGGATCAGGAGGCGTTCACGACCGGATACTTTAAGTTCCTCGCCAAAAAGCTCGCGCCCTACGGCTACGAGCCCAAATCCCTCGTCGACGCCATTTGGGCGGGCACGGCGGCCATGGTCAAAAACGACGGCAGCTGCACGAACGAGCAGGCCTTCTGGAAGAAGTTCGCGGCGATCTACGGCGAGGAAAAGTGCCAAAGCGACCAGGGCCTTTTCGAGGATTTCTACGCCAATGAGTTCAACGCCGCGCGCGACATCTGCGGCTTTAATCCCGCGTCGGTGGAGACGGTCCATAAGCTCAAAGAGTGCGGCTACCGCGTTGCGCTGGCGACGAATCCAATCTTTCCCCACATGGCGACGGAGAACCGCATCCGCTGGGCGGGCCTTGTGCCGGAGGATTTTGAAATTTACACGACCTACGAGGCCTCGACCTTCTGCAAGCCGAATCCTGCTTACTACCTCGAGGTCGCGCGCACGCTCGGCGTCAAGCCGGAGGAGTGCCTGATGGTCGGCAACGACGCGACCGAGGACATGGCTGCACGCGAGGTCGGGATGGATGTCTTTCTTTTGACCGACTGTCTCATCAACGCGAAAAACCGCGACCTGAACGCCTATCCCCGCGGCGATTTTGCCGCACTGAACGCTTACATTGACGCACTGCAATAAAAAACTGCCGCCCAAACGGGCGGCAGTTTTTACTTTTCGAACACTACTTTCTGCTTTTCCCGTTCTGCGCGGTGACGAGGCGGAAGATCGTGGACACCAGCAGGATCGCCACGGCGATGCTGCCCGCGACGCCCGCGGTCTCAAGTCCTTTGTGCACCGCGGCCTGCACATCGCCGCCCAGGCCGAGGCTCATCGTGTAGTAAATGCCCGCGCCCGGCACCAGCGGCAGGAGCGAGATGACGAGGTACGACGTGACGGGGTATTTGCGCGAGCGCGCCATAAGCTCAGAATACAGCGCCGAGACGACGGCGGCGAAGAAATTCATGCTGTAAATGCTCATGCCCAGATCACGGCAGAGCAGGTACGTCATCCATGTGAACACGCCGCCGAGCGCGCAGAGAATGCTGCCCCAGTCGTGCACATTGAAGAGGATGAAAAAGCCCGTACAGGCGACGAAGATCATCACGGCCTGTACCCAGGCGGGATAGCTTGCCGAGCCTGACGAGACCGTCAGCCCGTATACGCCGGACGTGACGCGCCATGCCGCCGCTGTGCCGAGCGCGATGGCGAACGCCGAGAGAAGCACCTGCACGATGCGGTTGATGCCGGAGTTCGTATCGCCGTAAATGATGTCGCGCATGGAGGTCGTGATGAGAAGGCCGGGGACCAAGATCATTAAGGTGCCGATGATGACAAAGTCGATATAGTCGACCAGATGGAAGCCCGCGGCGAGATACGCCGGCACCGCCATGGCGAACGCCTCGACGATGGTGCTGAAAAACGGGTTCGTCTCGCGCCTGTCCATCTGGCGCGAGACAAAGCCGATGATGAGGCCAAGAAGGCCCGCGAACAGGCTGTCGCGCAGCGTGCCGCCAAACACCGGGCAAAAGCCCGCCGCGGCGCAGAAATTGCCCAGGTAATAAACGGGCACCGAGTAGTGCCGCCGCCCCTTGAGCGTTTCGTCGAGCCACTGCGCGGCGACGCTCGGGTCAGGCGTTTCGGCGCAGATGCGGCGCGAGAGCGCGTTGAGCTTTTCCACCGACTCGAGGTCATTGCCGTGAAAGCCGACGCGCTTCATCACCATCAAAGGCTTGCCGTTGGCCGCTTCGAGGCTGACCATCACGCAGTTGGGGATGGAAAAGGTCTCGCATTCAATGCCGTAGGCGCCGATGATGCGGCGTATCGTCTCTTCGACGCGGAACGTCTCCGCCCCGCTGAGCGCCAGATGATAGCCGACGCGCGCGGCCAGATCGGTCAAAAGGTAATAATCCATAAAAAATCCTCATATTTTTAGGAAATTTGCCGTCAGCGGGCCTTATATTACAGCGAAACGACCGTCCTGTCAATGCTGACAGGGCGGTCACGCAAAAAACATTTGCCATTTTGCCGCGGCGGCACTATACTGGTGCTCGGTCAAGCGGAAAACAGAAAGAAATGAGAGAGATCATGGGAACTACAGTCAAAAAGCATGAGATCGACATGCTGCACGGCTCCATCTGGAATAAGCTGCCGCTCTTTGCCCTGCCGGTCGCGGCCACGGCGATCTTGGAGCAGCTCTTCCACGCCTCGGACGTTGCCATCGTCGGCAACTTCACGGGCGATGCGCGCACAGTCGCCGTCGCGGCGGTGGGCGCAAACGGCCCGATCATCGGCCTCATCGTCAACCTTTTCATCGGCATCGCGCTCGGCGCGAACGTCGTCATCGCGAACGCCATCGGCTGCCGCGACGACAATGCCGTCAAGCGCGCGGTGCACACGGCCATCGTGTTTGCCGTGTGCGGCGGCGCGGCGGTCGCGCTGCTTGGTCAGCTCATCGCCTCGCCGCTTTTGAGTATTCTCAATGTGCCGGAGGACGTGTTCCCCTATGCGCTTTTGTATCTGCGCATTTATCTTCTCGGCATGCCGGTGATATTGCTCTACAACTTTGAGGCCGCGATCTTCCGCAGCATCGGCGACACGAAAGTGCCGCTCGCGGCGCTCGCGATCTCCGGTGTGCTGAACGTGCTGCTGAACCTCTTTTTCGTCATTGTGCTGCATATGACGGTCAACGGCGTCGCCATCGCCACGGTGGCGGCCAACGCCGTGAGCGCGGCACTGCTCTACGTCCGCCTGACGCGCACGGATAAATGCGTGCGCGTGGAGCGGAAAGCGCTGCGCATCGACGGCGCGAGCTTGAAGCGCATTTTGAGCATCGGCCTTCCCGCGGGCGTGCAGAGCGCGGTGTTCTCGTTCGCCAACATCGTCATCCAGTCGGCCATCAACACCCTCGGCACGGTGGCGATCGCGGCGTCGAGCGCGGCGTTCAATGTGGAAATTCTCGCCTATGACGTGCTCAACTCGTTTTCGCAGGCCTGCACGACCTTTGTCGGCCAGAACTACGGCGCAGGGCAGATCAAGCGCTGCAAGAAGACGATGCAGCTCAGCTTTTTGGAGGGGGCCATCGCGACATTTGTCTCGGTCGTTGTCCTGCTGCTGAGCGCAAGGTCGCTGCTCGCCATTTTCAACAGCGATCCCGAGGTCATTGCCATCGGCTATATTCGCCTTGCGACGATCCTGCCGGCGTATGTTTTCTGCCTGATCTACGAAATACTCTCCGGGTATCTGCGCGGCTTCGGCATTTCGCTCGCGCCCGCACTTTTGACGATGCTCGGCGTGTGCGGTATCCGCATCGCGTGGGTCAAGTTCGTCTTCCCGACGAGCATGACGTTCCAGACCGTCATGTGGGTCTATCCCATCAGCCTTGGCGCGACGGCGGTGCTGATCCTCTGCGCCGTGCTGATCTACCGCCCGTCCAGACGCTTTGCGGGCCTTGAAACGGAAGAAGCGGACAAGTGAGGGATTCCCTCACTTGTCAAAATGCTCCCAGAAGGCGCGCATCGCGGCCTCGTACGCGCCGCGGCCCATGTAATAGCTCATCGCGTGGTCCGCACCGGGCACGACGAGCAGCTTGCAGGGCGCGGCGCAGGCGTCGCGGTTTTCAAACGCCATTTTGAGCGGGACGAAGTGGTCGTCCTCGCCGTGGATCAGTAAAATCGGAACATCGGTATTTTTGAGCGCCTCGACGGTGGAGTAGCTGCCGGACGAGGCGTTCAGTCTCTTCTGGCACAGAAGATCGGCGATGACGGTTGCTGCGCGGACAGGAAGATGCAGGTTCTTCCCCATCACGTGCTGCCAGATCGCACGCGGCGAGGTGTAGGCCGAGTCGGCGATCACGCCGTGCACCGCGGCGGGGAGAATATCGCCTGCGGCCATGAGCACCGTCGCCCCGCCGAGCGACACGCCCATAAGGTAAACGGGCAGGCCGGGGAAGCGTTCGGCTGCCCAGTTTGCCCAGTCGACGCAGTCGTAGCGCTCGGTCAGGCCGAAGCCGATGTAGTCGCCCTCGCTCTCGTTCTGCGCGCGCTGCTCCACATAGAGCACGCTGCACTGCTCGCGGCTTAAAAAGTCCGCGAGCAGGCCGAAATCGCGGTACCACGCTGAGCGCCAGCCGTGAAACGCGATCACAAGGCGCTTGGCCTTTTCGCATTCACGGAGATGGCCCACGAGCGTCAAGCCCTCGCGGTTTTCGAGCAGCACTGTCTCCGTTTCCGAAGACGCAAGCTTTTTCGCGGCGGCGCGCTGCGCCTCACGGTAGGGCTCGTCGCGCTTTTCGCCCGTGAGCTGGGCGCTGCCCTTATTTTTGAGCGCCTTGGGCGCTTCGCGCTTCATCGCGACGTCCATGAGCGTTCTCGTCACGCCGTAGGCCGCCGCGCCGTAGAGTGCCGCCGTAGCCGTGACGAATATAGCCGCCTTTGTCGCTTTTTTCATAACTGTAACCTCCTTGTATCCAAACTGTAAACTCTTATCTTGGGTACTGGACAGGGATATTTTCCCGTGTTATACTCCAAACTAATCTAAGTTCCGGGCGGTTTCGACCGCCCGTCTCTTCTTTCAGCGTAGCAAAAACTCCGGCTTTTTGCTACGTTCAGTTTTTCCCGTTTGTATGCACTTCCTGCCGGAAATTTCAATGATCGGAGGAACGCATTTTCATGAACGAAGTCAAGTCCCCGAAAAAGCCGCTGCTGTACTACTACTTTGTGGTGATGCTGCTTGTGATGCTCTTCAACTTCATCGCCATGCCGTGGATCTCTGAGCACCAGATCAAGGACGTCGACTACAACACTTTCGTCACCATGACAGAGCAGGGCGAGGTCGGCCGGGTCGAGATTCAGGAGCAGTCCAACCGCATTCTCTTCACCAGCAGCGATGAAAAGACCGTCTACAAGACGGCGATGGTGCCTGACGACGGTTTGGTGCAGCGCCTTTTGGACGCGGGCGTCTCCACCACGGGTGAGGAGATCGAGCAGACGTCCACGCTCGTCAGCATTCTCGCCTGGGTGTTGCCCATCATCATCTTTGTCGCGCTGGGACAGTATATGTCGCGCAAGATGATGGAGAAGATGGGCGGCGGAGGCAACTCCATGATGTTCAACATGGGGAAGTCCAACGCCAAGGTGTATGTCAAGTCCGCCGAGGGCATCAAGTTTGACGATGTCGCGGGCGAGGACGAGGCCAAGGAGAACCTCACCGAGGTCGTCAACTACCTGCACGACCCCAGCAAATATCAGGAGATCGGCGCGTCGATGCCCAAGGGCATTCTGCTCGTCGGCCCTCCGGGAACCGGTAAAACGATGCTCGCCAAGGCGGTCGCCGGCGAGGCGAATGTGCCGTTCTTCTCGATGTCGGGCTCTGAATTTGTCGAAATGTTCGTCGGCATGGGCGCGAGCAAGGTGCGCGACCTCTTCAAGCAGGCCAAGGAAAAGGCCCCCTGCATCGTCTTCATCGACGAGATCGACGCCATCGGCCAGAAGCGCAGCGGCGGCCAGTACGGCGGCAACGACGAGCGCGAACAGACCTTGAACCAACTGCTCACCGAAATGGACGGCTTTGAGGGCAACAACGGCGTCATCATTCTCGCCGCCACGAACCGCCCCGAATCCCTCGACCCCGCGCTCACGCGCCCGGGCCGCTTCGACCGCCGCGTGCCGGTGGAGCTGCCCGACCTCAAGGGACGCGAGGCTATCTTGCAGGTCCACGCGAAGAAGATCAAGGTCGCCGAGGACGTCGACTTCAACAAGGTCGCGCGCATGGCCTCCGGCGCTTCCGGCGCGGAGCTTGCCAACATCGTGAACGAAGCCGCGCTGCGCGCCGTGCGCGATGGCAGACGCTTTGCCACGCAGGCAGACCTCGAAGAGAGCATTGAGGTCGTCATCGCCGGCTACCAGAAGAAGAACGCCATCATGACCGACGAGGAGAAGAAGATCGTCTCCTACCACGAGATCGGCCACGCGCTCGTGGCGGCGATGCAGACGCACTCCGCCCCCGTGCAGAAGATCACCATTGTGCCGCGCACCTCGGGCGCGCTGGGCTACACGATGCAGGTCGAAGAGGGCAACCATTACCTGATGAGCAAGGCCGAAATGGAAAACAAGATCGCAACGCTCACCGGCGGCCGCGCCGCGGAGGAGGTCGTGTTCCACTCCGTCACGACCGGCGCGTCGAACGATATCGAGCAGGCGACGAAGCTCGCCCGCGCGATGATCACGCGCTATGGCATGAGCGACGATTTCGACATGGTCGCGCTTGAGACGGTCAACAATCAGTACCTCGGCGGCGACGCATCGCTCGCTTGCTCTGCCGAAACGCAGACGAAGATCGACCAGCGCGTCGTGGAGCTGGTGAAAGCGCAGCACGAAAAGGCTGTGAACATCCTCACCGAGAACCGCGCGAAGCTCGATGAGCTGGCGCAGTACCTCTACGAGAAGGAGACCATCACGGGCGAAGAGTTCATGAACATCGTGAACGCGAAGTAAACTCCATAAATAGAAAGAAGGCACAGCCGCTCGGCTGTGCCTTCTTTTTGCTATTTACAGGTTGCTTTCTTTTCTGCTCGTGCGGCTGCGCAGGTAGTCGCCGAGGGTCGTGATGCAAAGGAGCGTCACGACCAGAAATGCGCCGGGGATGAGCAAGATCCACCACGCGTCGGTCATCAGCGCCTTTTCCGCGAGCGAGAGCATGCTGCCCCAGGTCACGACCTCAATGGGCAGGCCGAGGCCCATGAAGCTGAGCGTCGATTCGGCGATGATGGCGCTGCGCACATTCATCACCACCATGAAGAGGATGGACGAGAAGAAATTCGGCGCAAGGTGACGGCACAGAATGTGGAAAAAGCTGCCGCCCATGCACTTCGCCGCGATGACGTACTCGCTCGCGCGCAGCCGCTGCACCTCGGTGCGCACGACCTTGGCGATGCTCGTCCAGCTCGTGAGGCCGATGACGAGCGCGATGCTCCACGCGCTCGGCGTGCCGATGATCGCCTGCAAAAAGATGACGAGCAGCAGGTTCGGCACGCTGAGAAGAATTTCGGTCAGGCGCATCAGCAGCGCGTCGAGCCATTTGGGCGCAAGTCCGCTGACCGCGCCGAATAAAATCGCGAGCAGCGTCGAAATGACGGTCGAGCCGACGCCGATGAACAGCGACAGCCGCCCGCCGTACCAGATCATCGAGAAGATGTCGCGCCCCATCGTGTCCGTGCCGAACAGGAACTCGCGGCACGGCGCAGTGGAGCAGTGAGCAAGGTCGAGATACGTCGGGTCCTTCGTCATGATAAGCTCGCAGAAAAGGCACGCGAGCACGATGAGCGACAAAATCACAGCGGAGACGACAGGCTTGCCGCGCAGGGAATGTCTGTTTTTCGTGGGTGCGGCCTCCGGCAGCGGTCGCGCGCCGACGATTTGAAAGCGGTCGTTCATGGCTGCGCCTCCGTTTCCCGTACGGCCTGCTCGGCGCGGATGCGCGGGTCGATCTGCTCGTTGACCGTCTGTGCAATGATGCTGCACAGGATGACGAGCACGCCGGAGAGCAGGCTCAGCAGCATCAGCAGGTTGTAGTCCTTGTAGCGCGCGCTTTCATAGGCCAGCGTGCCGAGGCCGGGGTAGGAAAAAACAGTCTCGACGATGTACGTCCCACCCAGCACATGGGGAACGGAGATGGCCATGATACTCAGATACGTCGGCATCGTGTTTCGAAGACAGTGGCGCAGCATCACGGCGCGGCGCGTTAGCCCCTTGGCCTTGGCAAGCAGCACATAGTCCGCGCGCATCTCGTCAAGAAGCCTGTTTCGGATCATGTAGGCATAGTACCACAGGTGCCCGAGCACCACGACCGCAAGCGGCAGGATGAGGTGCGCGGCGCGGTCGGCAATGTTATTTTGCTGCCCGATGGAGTAGGCCCCGGAGCTCGGCAGCACGCGCAGCTCGATGGCGAAGATCAGAATGAGCAGCAGCGACAGCCAGAATTCCGGAATGCAGCTCGTGATGGTGCCGAGCTTGCAGACCGCGCGGTCGAAAAGCGTTCCCTCCCGCTGCGCGCAGAGCATCCCGAGCAGCAGCGAGAGCGTGAAAATGAGCACAAAGCCGACGCCGCCGAGAAGGAGTGTGTTGCCCGCGCGGCTCGCGATGACCTCGCCCGCGGGCATTTTGTACTTATACGAGATGCCGAAATCCCCGCGCAGGGCATTCTGCGCCCAGCGGACATACTGCGGGAAGATAGGCTCGTCGAGGCCGAGCTTTTCCTCCGCCTGCGCGCGCTCCTGCGGCGTCAGCTTCTCTGCACGGTCACCGTAGTAGGAGACGAGCGGGTCGCCCGGGGCGAGGCGTGAGACATAGAACACCGCGAGCGACAGGACGAAGACGCTCAGAAGAAACGCCAGCACCTTTTTGCCGAAATACAGGATTTTCGATGGCTTTTTCATTGCGTGCCCCCTTCCCGCAAGACGAAATGGTCCGGTTCGGCCTCGATAAGCTCGCCCGTCAGCGGGAACTGCCCGGGCGAGAAGTCCGGCAATACGCGGTTTCTCTCGATACGCGGGTCAGGAATCGGCATGGCTGCGAGCAGCGCCTTGGTGTAGGGGTGGAGCGGATGGTCGTAAAGCGCGCGCACGGGCGCGACCTCGACAAGTTTGCCGTGATACAGCACGCCTACGCGGTCACAGAGAAATTCCACCATCGCAAGGTCATGCGCGATGAAGAGGAATGAAAAGCCGTGCTCGCGCTGCAAATGGCGAAACAGGTTGACGATCTGTGCCTGAATCGAGACATCCAGCGACGCGATCGGTTCGTCCGCCACCAGAAGCTCCGGCTCCATGCACAGCGCCCGCGCGATGGCGACGCGCTGGCGCTGCCCACCGGAGAGCTCGGACGGGTACTTGTCGAGATAGGTTTTGTCAAGGCCGACGTAGTACATCTGGAACTCGGCCTCCTTGCGGTATGTGCCGCGCGGCGGGGCGATATGGTGGATGCGCATGGGCTCGGTGATACTATCGCAGACCGTCATGTGCGGGTCAAGGCTCGAGGCAGAGTCCTGAAAGATCATCTGGCGTGTGGTTTGCAGCATTTTTTTGTTCGCGCGGCAGGCGGCCCTGTCACAGAGGTCGACGCCATTGTAAAAGATATGCCCGCCGCTCGGCTGCAAAATGCCCATCGCGCAGCGCGCGGCCGTCGACTTGCCGGAGCCGGACTCACCGACGAGGCCGAAAATCTCCCCGCGGCGAATCTGGAACGAAACATCGTCCAGTGCCTTGACGGAGACCTGCTTCGTCAGCGGAAAGACATGGCTCACGTGCTGCACATCGAGCAGAATGTCATGTTTTGTCATCGCGCACCTCCCACCGGCGGCGTGATCTTCGGCGCGCGCTCGTCGAGCAGCCATGTTGCGGCATAGTGCGTGTCGCTGACGCGGAACATCGGCGGCGCTTCCTCGTAGTCGATGGCGAGGGCATACTCATTGCGGCTGGCGAAGGCGTCGCCTTGCGGCGGGTCGATGAGCGTCGGCGGCATGCCGGGGATGATCGGCAGCGTCTCCTTTCCGCGCGAGAGCGCGGGCAGCGAGCGCAGCAGCCCCCACGTATAGGGGTGGCGCGGGTCGTAGAAGATCTCCTCCGCCGTGCCAGTCTCGACGATCTTGCCCGCGTACATCACGGCCACGCGGTCGGCGACGCGCGCGACGACGCCGAGGTCGTGCGTGACAAACACCGTCGCCGTGCCGAGCTTTTGCTGCACGTCGCGCAGCAGATCTAAGATCTGCGCTTGAATGGTCACATCCAGCGCGGTCGTCGGCTCGTCGGCAAATAAAATGCGCGGGTTCCCCGCGAGCGCAATGGCCAGCACCACGCGCTGGCGCATCCCACCGGAAAAGTTGTGGGGATAGAGAGCCATGCGCTCTTGCGCGCGGTCGATGCCGACAAGCTCCAGCAGTTCGACGACGCGCTCTCGCACGGCGGTTTTTTCGAGCTTTGGTTTGTGCGCGAGCACCGCTTCGGCGATCTGCGCGCCGATCGTCATCGTGGGATCGAGCGCAGTCATCGGGTCCTGGAACACCATGGAAAAGAGCGAACCGCGCAGCGCCGTCATCTCGCGCTCGCGATAAGCCGTAATGTCCGTGCCGCCTGCGATGATCTTGCCGGACTTAATTTTTGCCGTCTGCGGCAGAAGGCGCAGGATGCTCTTGCACAGTACGCTCTTGCCGCAGCCTGATTCGCCGACGATGGCGAGCACCTCGCCCGCTTTCAGCGAAAAGCTCACGTCGCGCACCGCCTGCACCTCGCCCGCGGGGGTGAAAAAGCTGACGAAAAGGTGCTCGACGTTCAATAGATCTGCCATGAAAAATGTCCTCTTTATGCAAGACAAAGGGGCTGAAGCCAGCCCCTCGTCAAAGATGTCAACGGCGTTTACTCGCCAATCGTCCAGTCCTGAATGTTCCAGAAAATGCCGACGCCGTGATGCCCAAGCACCGTGTCCGCATCGATGCCGTGGATGGTGGATTTGGCGACATAGTTCGCGTCGATGTAGCAGATAAAGGCGTAGGCCGGATCGTCCGCAAGCGCGTGCAGGAATTTGCTGTAATACTCTTTGCGGACGGCGTCGTTGCTGCTCTGGCGCGCGAGCGTCAGATATTCGTCCACCAGCGCGTTCGAGTAGCCCGAGTAGTTCGCGCCCTTGTCCGTGCCGAAGACCTTGTAGGTGTGGTCGTCGGCGTCAAACGGGCTGCCCCAGCCGATGAGACACGCCATCTGGCCGCTCCAGTCCATCTGCGCGGGGATGTCCACCGTGCAGTGGATGCCAACTTCTCTAAGCTGCTGCGCCGCGGCCTGCGCGATGTCGATGCGGTCCTGCTCGCCGGACATCACACTGATGACGAAGCCGATCTCCTCGCCGTTTCGCTCGTAGTAGCCGCTTTCGCCCATCGTGCAGCCGACGGATTCGAGAATTTCTTTCGCTTTTGCGGGATCGTAGTCGTAGTGGTTCACGGTCTCGTCGTTGTAGACATTGCGCTGGAGCGGGCTGTACGCCGCCATGCCCTGCCCGAGCAGCACCGAGTCGACGATGGTCTGCCGGTCGATGGCGTAGCAGACGGCGGGGATGATGTCTTTATTTTCGGTCCAGTAGTCGTTCCAGAAGTTGAACAGAATTCCGCGGTAGTCGCTGGTTTTCATATCGTAGCAGACAAAGCCGTCCTTGCCAACGAAATTCTGTGCATTTTTGGGATCGACCAGCGCCAGGTCCAGCTCGCCGGATTCCAGCTGCACTGCCTGCGCGTTGTCGTCGGGAACGATTTTGAAGATGATGCGGTCGATGTTCGCCGGACCCTTAAAATAGCTTTCGTTCTTTTCCAGAACGATTGCCTGCCCCACGTCCCAGCTTGATAATTTGTAAGGACCGGTGCCGACAGGGCTTCTGAAAAAGTCGGAGGTCTGGAAATCCTCGCCGCAGAGCAGATGCTCGGGCAGGATTGCCATCGTCATGTAATCGAGAAACGCCACATTGGGCGCCGACAGGCGGAACGAAATGGTCTGGTTGTCCGCCACCGTAATCTCCTCGACGTCTTCAAAGTTCGGCGCGTTCTCCGAGCCGTTGTCGGGATTCATGATGGCTTCGATCGTGAACTTTACGTCCGCTGCGGTGAAGGGCTCCCCATCGTGCCACGTGACGCCGGATTTCAGGTGGAAGGTGTAGGTGTTCGTCTGTTCGTCAAAATCCCAGCTCTCAGCAAGACCCGGTACGACGTTATTCTCTCCGTCGTGGGCGGTCAGACCGTCGAAGAGCAGGAGGTTGATCTCGCAGTGCTCGTCCATCGCGGGGTTGATGCGCGTGTAGTCGCCGGAGCCGTAGACCAGCGTGGAGGGCTCCGAAGAAGTTTCAGAGGAAGTTTCTTGCGGATTGGCGGCAGTTGTTTCGCCGGTGGGCTGTGCGGGGCTTGCGGCGCAGGCGCAAAGCGCAAGCAGCATTGCCGCGAGCAGAAGCAGGGAAAGAAGCTTTTTCATTGGTTATCTCCTAACAGGTTCAAAAATCCGGCAGGACGTCTCTGCCTGCTCTTATCCTATCAGACCGCGCGCCGGATTTTAAGCTCCCCCGGGGGATAAAATTTCGCAAAAA
>ERZ780178.1414-NODE-1414-length-15283-cov-7.531849_pt1 | contig 15283 bp, 17 predicted proteins | sample MGYA00511018_ERZ780178 | MGnify/ENA primary metagenome ERZ780178 (study PRJEB29588, sample SAMEA2151439) | human gut metagenome | biome: human gut; feature: human-associated habitat; material: faeces | place: Denmark | collected 2008/2010 ...
CGCTGCAATCCAGCAGCGCAGAGTTGCGCACCCAACTGGAAACCTTGCAGCCGGATATCTCCGCACTGAAAAATATCCGCAAGTATATCGACATGGTGCTGAATAAGCAGCAGCTTTCCGCACCGGGCGGTAAGACCCCGGAGAAGGACTCGGTGCTGAAAAAGCTGGAGCAGCTTCAGCAGAAAAAGTCTAACTACAAAACGATTTCCACCACCCCAAACCGCGAAGAATCGCTCTAAACGATCTTTCTGTCACCGATATGCCGTTGCAATCAGTGGCAGAAGTACATAATTCATTTGTTTTTTTGCCGACTTTTGGCTATTCTCGCTGGCTAGTGAGTAGAGGCGTACTTTTAAGGCAGAAATTTTCTCCAACACCCCCCATTTTAGGCCACTTTTTCTGTTAATAGTAGAAGCGCCTCTTTGAAAGCCGGTCATTTGTGACCTTTTTGTTAATTCTCAAAAAGATGGTTGTCTTTGGGCTGTTTTCGTTGCCTATCTATTGAGAGGATTTTTTCAAAAGCGGAGATTTGGTCTCAAGAATTACAATTCAATTACAAGTTTCTCACCAATGCTACGAAACAGGCGTTCTCGATGCCTACCAAGTGTAGGGCATCTTTTTCAAGACCATTCTCGGACTATTATGACGTTTTGTTTACAAAATTGCTTGCAATGCTACGAAATGGCCTTTTTCATCGGCTACCAAGTAGAAGGATGTTTTTCGTCCGTCAAAGTCCAGAAATCTTCCATATGTTCCTTGACAAGTGAATAGTTCAATCGTCCGGTACTTCACAAAAGGTACTTCTGTAACTCGCAGCCCGGTCATAACGAAGACGGGGTGGCTGAAATGCCAATGGTGCGGTGCAAGCCCGCCGCCGGACGATTCCCCACTCCTAGGGAAGTCGAGGACCAATATGGGAGACCTTAACTTATTAACGCAGTTGAGCACTTGTTTCGTGCTTTTCTGCGACTGGAGAATTGGAACCCACCAATTCTCGTTACATACTCTTTGTTTCTGATTTCTGCTTCAGCTGGAGGTGATCAACATTTCAGAATATCTTACCACGCAAACTCCGCTGCCGCCGTTTCTCCCATACCCACGCTTCCTTTTGGAACTTGACCTGAGCCAGACTGCAAAAATGACTTATGCGCTGCTGCTCGACCGTGCCACGCTCTCGCAGAAAAATCTCTGGACAGATGAACGAGGTTTCGTGTTTGTCATTTTTACGATTTGCTCTTTGGCTGAGCAGCTAGGGCGCAGCACTGTCAGTGTTTCCAGTGCGCTTAAGGAATTGGACGCTGCGGGATTGATTGAGCGCAGACGAACGCGGTTTTCTTCGCCCAATCACATCTTTGTGAAAATTCCAAATGTTGAATAGTTCTGCGTTTTTCACGATTCAAGAACCGCCAAAATCACGATTCTGTGATGCAGATTCTTAATGGCATCTGCAAAAGATATTTTTCCTATGCAGTATAGCAGCCTTTAAGACTGTATCAAAGAAAACTTTCACCTAACCAACGTAATAAAACAAAAAGAGAAAAACGAATAGAATCCATCCATTCCTTTCCGTATTTGCACCACATGAATGAGGAGGTCTGCCCTTGAACAAAGAAAAATCTGAGAAGAAGCCCACCACACGTAAACGTGCGCCGAGAAGTCCGAAGTCCGTGCGCCTGATCGTGGAACGCCATTATATCGGCAATGTGCCGATGAATACGCTTTTTCAGCGGCTTGCGGAAGAAGAAATTCGTAAAACTGCCGAATCGTATCTCACCGCTGGCTAATTGGACGTTTTACTGCGGAAAAGGGCTTGCATCATCACGCAGCATCCGCTACAATGTGATTGATGAGGTCTCTTTTCCATTATGGAGGTACACATGGAAAAGGACAAAAAAGTAACTGCTTTATACTGCCGACTGTCAAAAGATGACGGTTCAAACAGCGAAAGCCTGAGCATCCGCACTCAAAAGGCGATGCTTATGGAGTATGCCACACGCAACGGTTTCGGGAATTGCCAGTACTATGTTGATGATGGTTACAGCGGTACGAACTCTGACCGCCCTGCCTTTCAGGAACTTCTGGATGATATCCGGGAAGGAAAGGTGGCAACAGTCATTACCAAAGACCAGTCCCGACTTGGACGCAACCACATCGAAACCGGAACGTATATGGAGATATTCTTTCCTGAACACGGTGTCCGCTATATTGCAATCAATGATGGTTATGATTCCAACGAGCAATCCCAGATGGATATTGCCCCGTTCCGAAACATCATCAATGAAATGTACGCCAAAGACACTTCCCGAAAAATCAAGAGTGCCCTTCGGACACGCAAGAAAAGCGGAAAGTATATCTCCAGCGGCGCACCGTTTGGCTACCAGAAAGACCCTGCCGACCACAATCACCTTGTGATTGACCCGAACACCGCCCCCGTTGTTGAGTATATCTATTCAATGGCAGAGGAAGGGCTGGGGCTTCACCGCATCGCCAAGCGGCTCCACGATGAAAAAGTCTTGAAGCCGTGTTACTACAAGAAAGAGATGTTTGGCCGCTTTATTGATGATGAAAAGATGTATGATTGGGACAGTGCCTATATCAGTCAGGTTCTGCACAGCCCAGTCTACGCCGGACACATCATCTACGAAGCCAAGCCCACCGTGTCCATGAAATCCAAAAAGCGGCGTTATATTCCGTTTGAAGAACGCGCTATCGTTCCGAATACACATGAAGCAATCATCCCACAAGACCGTTGGGAGAACGTGCAGCGCATCCTTTACAGCCGTTCTGGCTGCTTTATGTGTGATAAGACCGACTACGACAATATTTTCAAGGGAATTATCCGCTGTGCAGACTGCGGCAGAACGATGTTAGTCAAGGTCGAGCACAGGCGCAAACGTAACAGTGTTCTGGATCAGACCTTTTATTGTTGCAGCACTTATCGGAAATATGGTGCGAAAGCCTGTGACTCTCACAATTTGGAAGCCCGTGTTCTGCATGAAGCTGTCTTTGCGGACATTCAGGCACACGCAAAGGCCGCTGTGAGCAATCGGGAAGCCCTTGTGAAGAAGATTGCAAATCAGATGCACCTCCGGGTGTCCTCTGACCGGGCGCAGCACAAACGGGATTTGAAGCAGTGTAAAGCACGAATCGCAGAAATCGAAGACCTGTATGCAAAACTTTATGAGGACGTATCAAAGGGACTTCTCCCGGAGAAACGTTTTCAAATGCTTGCAGATCGCTACGACAAAGAACAGGCTGAACTGACCGAAAAGATTGAGCAGTACGAGCGGGAAGGCCGTGCTGAACACGATCAGCTGGACAAGATTCAGGATTTTATTGATGAAGTCAGCAAGTACGCTGGCATCACCGAACTGAACTATAAGATTCTGCATCAGCTGATTGACAAGATTCTGGTATCCAAAGCGGAAAAGGTCGATGGCGAATACGTCCAGAAAATCCAGATTTTCTACCGCTTTATCGGCCCATTGGATGCCATCGAGTAACAATGTCAGAAAAGTCACCTCCGAGAACTATCCTACAGATTCCGGACGGGAGGGAGAACTGATCTTCCGCTTGGTCTACCAGCAAGCGGGCTGCAAGAAGCCCTTTTCCCGCCTGTGGCTGTCCAGCATGGAGGAAACCGCCATCCGGGAAGGTTTCGCCCATCTCAAACCGTCAACTGAATACGATGCGCTGTACAACGCAGCACTCTGCCGGGAACGTGCCGACTGGATGGTCGGCATCAATGCGTCCCGGCTTTTTTCGTGCCTGTACGGTCAACCGCTGGCGGTAGGGCGTGTTATGACCCCGGTGCTTGCAATGACCGTGGTGCGGGAAGCCGCTATTGCTGCCTTTACCCCGGAAAAATTCTACACGGTGGCTCTGACCCTTGCAGACGGCGGCACCGCATCCAGCAAGCGGTTTGCCCAGAAAGCGGATGCCGAACTGCTGCTTTCCAAATGCCGAAAGGAGGGGCGCGTCACGGTACAGAAGATGGAACGCAAGGAGAAATCCGAAAGCCCGCCGCAGCTCTATGACCTTACCGCATTGCAGCGGGATGCAAACCGTCTGCTGGGATTTACGGCACAGCAGACCTTGGATTATGCCCAAAGTCTTTACGAAAAACGGCTCATCACCTACCCCCGCACGGACAGCCGGTTTTTGACGGAGGATATGGCGGCATCCCTTCCGGGGCTTGTGGCAGATACGGGCGGGGCGTTTGCCGTGGAGGAACCGTTTCCCATCCATGTGCAGCAGGTCATCAATGGCAGCAAAGTCACCGACCACCATGCGCTGCTGCCTACGAAAAGCATGGCAAACGCAGATCTTGCCGCCCTCCCTGCCGGGGAGCGGAATGTCCTGCGGCTGATTGCCGCACGGCTGCTCTGCGCTGTGGGCGAACCGCACTGCTATGCAGAAACTACGCTCACCACCATCTGCGCCGGAGAGGAATTCTCCGCAAAAGGCAAGTTGGTGCTGTCCGATGGATGGAGAGCCATGGAGCGGAAAATGCTGGGCGAACTGTTGGGCAAGCAGAAAGAACCGGCTGTTCTGCCCGATGTGCAGGAGCAGAACCAGTGCAGCGTTGCCGGTGTCGAACTGAAAGAGGGTCAAACGTCTCCGCCAAAGCATTTCACCGAGGACCTTCTACTTCATGCGATGGAAACCGCCAGTGCAGACAGTATGCCGGAGGGCGTAGAACGTCAGGGCATCGGCACCCCGGCAACCAGAGCCGCCACCATCGAAAAGCTGGTGCAGAAGGGCTTTCTGGAGCGCAAGGGCACCAAGAAAACCAAGGTGCTGCTGCCCACGGATAAGGGAAAAGCCCTCATTACCGTAATGCCCGAAGAGATTCAGTCTGCGGATATGACGGCTGACTGGGAAGCGAAATTGCTACAAATCGAACGTAGCGAAATGGAGCCGAGTGAATTTATGACTGAGATCAATACGATGATTACCGAACTGGTAAAGAATACAGAAATGAAAAAAGGAGTAAATGCGCTTATGAAAAACAAAATCATTGGTGTCTGTCCGAACTGCGGTGCAAATGTTGTGGAGCGTGAAAAGGGCTGGTTCTGTGAGAACAGGGAGTGCCGTTTCGTGCTGTGGAAGGACAATGCGTTCTTCAAGCGTCTGGGCAAGCGGCTGGACGCTCATGTGGCAGACAAGCTGCTGCGGGATGGTCGGGTCCGGCTGAAGGACTGCAAGAGTGCCAAGGGCAAGACCTACAATGCCACCGTGCTGCTGTCCTGTGAAGCCGATGGCCGCAGCAAGTTTTCGCTGGAATTTGAAGGTGGGTGCTGATGGAGCAGATAAAAGAAGCGGTCTACCTTATCAACGATGAACGCTATCTGCATCTCCGGGAAAACGGTGCAGGAGTCGGTTTTGCCACCTACAACAAGGTAACTGGTGAGCCGCTGGAAAGCGGGCAGATCTCGGAAAAGAACCTGCCGCCCGATGGCAGGAACGCCATTTCTGCCGCCCGGAACTGGTATCTGTTTGAACTTTCGGACGATGACCGCAAGGTCATCCAACAGGAAAGCGTAAAGATCCTCGAAAACATCCCGCAGGCGGGCATCGGCAGACGGCGCATCTGGGAGCCGGAAACGCTGCCGAAGGATATTCGTCTCATCAACAGCCACTATGATGACCTCTATCGCATTCCAGATGGCGGCGTGATTCAGGTGGATTACCCGGATGGGCGCAGTTTTACGGCACGGGTGGAACATCTGGATGATTATCACTTTGACATGGGCGGTCTGGGCAATGTGTTCCACATCTGCCAGTTTGCCGAGGTCATGGAACGAAACCATGCCGACTTCTACCCGGAAATTCAGACACAAGACGAGCAGGCTGCATGGGAACTGGGCGGCAAAGGCTACCTTGCCATCCAGTCCTGTGAGGATGGATGGGACTACACCCTCTACCACAGCGATTATTCTGTGATGGACGGCGGGCAGTTGGATGCCCCGGAACTGACCATTCAGGAAGCCCGTGAGCAGATTCTGGAAGCGCACCACATGGAAAAGGGGCGGCGGCTGTTGCAGGACTACGATGCCGTCATGGATAAAGTTGCGGAAGCTGAGGAACTGAGCGCAGACCACCGCCCTTCCACACTGGAAAAGCTGGCAGAACTGGCAAGTGATACGTCTGCGCCAAAATCCTCTGCACGTTCTGCGCCAGAACTGTGAGGTGGACGATGCAGCAAAAATGGAACCAGAATTTTGACGGTGAACCCATGACGGACATCCCGCAGAAGTTTCTGAACGCAGGGTGCGATGTTTATATGGTGATGCAGCTGCGGCATGACGAAAAAATCCTCGATGAAAGATTTGCTTCTATGCGGGAGTTGAATCGTCGAGGCAAAACGCCCGACCCGGAGCATTACGAGGTCACCTACTATGCTGATCTGCCCGCCATGTGGCAGGATGTGCCGAACAACGAGGTTTTGGAAGAACTATTTCAGATGTTCAACCTCTCCCGTCCGCAGGATTTTGAGGGGCACAGCCTGTCGGTCAGCGATGTAATCGCACTCAAACGCAATGGCGAGGTGTCTGTGCATTATGTGGACAGCATCGGCTTCAAAGATTTACAAGGGTTTCTGGACAAGCAGCCGGAACGTCCTTCGGTGCTGCTGAATCTCAAAGAGAAGTGCGATGCCCCGGAGTGCAATCCAACCGTCTGCCGGAAAGCGAGGGACGTTCATGAACTTTAACCATGAGGAACTCATGCTGATGATGCTCTACAACACCGGCATCCGGCTGGGGCTCATCCACGAACTGCGGCTCATGCAGTGCTACCTGATGCCCGATGAAACCGCCCTGCGGGAACTGTCGGAGGGTGTTATCGAAAAGCTGAAACTGCTGACCGATGCGGAGTTTGCCGAGCTGGAATTTCCCCCGAACTGACTTTTGCCGCCTGCGGGCGGCGTACATAAAGTATTTTGTTCTTCCAAAAGATATGCTATAATCAAATCAGACAAAATTCCTCTCTTCAAGCGATTTCTCCGCAATTTTCCTGTGGCTCTGCTCGTATCAAAAATAAGGGACCGATTTTTAATTGTCAGAACGGAGGAACCATTATGGCAATCTTTGAAAAGACCATCCGAAACAAGAATTTTGATAAACTGCTTCGGAAGCTGGAACAGGAAATTCCGGACAGCAGCTGGTCGGCAGATCTGGAAGCGGGCAGCGACTTCAAAGAGGGCAATGCCCGGTGTAGCGTTCGTGTGTTTGAGCGGTACAGCATGATGGGCGGCAACCGCCTGAGTCTGACACTGACCATGTTCCAGAATGCGGACAGTCCGATTCGGCTGTCTGCCATCACCGCAGGAGGCAGTCAAGCGGTGTTCTTCAAGGTGAACACCCTCGGAGAAGAATCTTTTCTGGACGATGTAAAAGACCTGCTGGAAGAAATTTTGGAGGAATAAGATGTTTTACGCTGGAATTGATATGCTGTTCAGCATTCTGTTTCCCATCCTGTTCCTTGTGGTTTTGGGTATGATCCTATACACCATCATCGGAAATATCAGCACATGGAATAAAAACAACCATTCGCCGCGGCTGACCGTTCCGGCAACGGTTGTGGCAAAGCGAACGGAAGTTTCTCGCCACCATACAGACAATACGATGGCGCATACGTTCACGACCTATTATGTGACCTTTCAGGTAGAGAGCGGCGACCGCATGGAGCTTACCGTAAGTGGTTCGGACTACGGAATGCTTGTGGAGGGCGACATTGGAAAGCTGAGTTTTCAGGGCACCCGCTATCTTGGGTTTGAGCGGAACTAAGCGTTCTCCTACATTATATAGTAAGGAGTGCTGTATGAACGATCTGTTTATACAAGGGCTGACCATCGACTGGAACAGAGTTCGCCCATACAATTATGTTCGTCAGATTCCTGCCATCAGTGGAATCGACACTTTTACATTCCATAAGCCCATTACGTTCTTTGTTGGCGAAAATGGAAGTGGAAAATCTACGCTTCTGGAAGCAATCGCTGTTGCTTACGGCTTCAACGCAGAGGGTGGAACGAAGAACTATTCATTTTCCACATACAACTCCCATTCGGAACTATGTGAGGCTATGACGATTTCCAAGGGGTATCGCAGACCAAAGTTCGGGTATTTTCTCCGAGCAGAGAGTTTCTATAATGTAGCCACCAAGGAAATCGACTATTCCGATGACGATCATCCCTCCAAAGGCTATCACCAAAAATCACACGGTGAAAGTTTCCTCGCCATTGCGCAGGACTACATGGGTGCAGATGGAGTCTATATTTTTGACGAGCCGGAAGCCGCTTTATCCCCGCAGCGGCAGCTCACGTTACTGATCAACATTTATCGGTGTGCCCAAGAAGGGGCGCAATTCATTATCGTATCACATTCACCCATTCTCCTCGGAATGCCTGATGCTGAAATTTTTAGCTTCGACAATGGCACGATTCATCCTTGTCAGTATGAAGATACGGACAGCTACGTTATCACCAAAACATTTGTAAATAATCGGCAGCATTTTTTGAACCAGCTTCTGAACGAAGAAACGTAATGCCGGGAAAGGACATTCCATATGAGTGATTCTACGTTGAAAGAGCTTTGGCAGCAGGTCGCTGAAAAGAAAAGCTGCGAAGCAAAACAGAAAGAACTGACCGCCCAGAGAGATACGCTTGCTGATCGCCTGAAAAAGCTGGAAAAATCCAAGCTGGCAGAGCAGGCTGATGTGGACCGTCTGGAGGGACACAGCCTTGCCGCATTTTTCTATCAGGTGATCGGAAAAATGGATGAAAAGCTGGACAAGGAACGGCAGGAAGCCTATGCAGCCCGTGTCAAGTACGATGCGGCTCTCCATGATCTTTCTTCCGTTGATGCCGACTTGGAGCAGATTCAAAATAGACTGGCACGGCTGTCCGATTGCGAAAGGCAGTATCAAGCTGCTCTTTCCGAAAAAATCAAAAGCATCAAAGCATCTCTTTATCTGCAAACGCCGAACTCGACTGGCATTCTTCACTAAGAAGATAAGCTAAAAGTGCTTTTACCTCTGCTGGATGCTTTGTGTTTCGATTTCCCATTGCGTAAGAACCGATTTCAGCAGTAACACCGCCTAGCTCATTGGGAATGGGGAGTGTTACGGTTTCGATTCCAAGAGCCGCACACTGCCGGAGAAGTCCCACCGTCATATAGCTTGGGTCAAGACTAGCAAAAGGTTCACCGTTTGCAAAATAATCTTGGACTACTTCTGGATTGAAACTGTCAAACAAACCATTTTGCATCTCATAAGAAATTTCACCCGTACGGAATTCTTTCTCGTATGCTAATGTTTGCCGACAACTAACTGTGTCCAAGTTAATAGTGTGATTCTTGTAATCGATGATCGGCTGCGATAACGCGCTTGTCATGCTAAAGTCCGTTACAACCAGCATTGGTTTTTCCTTGTAGATGCGCAGCAGTTCATCCATCGTGGCCGCAAGGCTTTTTGATGCGGCTTGCATATCAAATCCGCTGTCTTTCAAAACGCTTTCTGCACTTGTCAGAGTTGGAACTGAAAAGCACAAAGGTAAAATATATTGTTTTCCTTTTAGTTTTCCAGCATCTAAAAGAGGCATATAAAAATTCTCTGCTGTGAATTCGTTTGAATCCATTACATCGGTGAGATCGAGGAAAGCTCCATTCATTATACTCTTTTCGATATCTGGAAATAGATTAACAATTGTTCTAACATAATAGGCCTCCATTACACGCTGTTGTCCATCTAATGAAGATTAAATCACTTATACTATATCATACAGATGATTACAAATGTAAAAAGTGCAGTATGAACCATAAATTTTGCAGTGAAATGGGCATTTCTAACCAACAAACATGAAAATCCCGGTAATTTGATGCTTTTAGGAATCAAACCACTGGGACAATGATTTTAATCAGCGACTAATTGGAAACTGTGCAGAAAAAGAAAAAAGATGTTTCGGTGAATTATAATCAAAGACATAGAGAGCGTTAATATTCTCTAAAATAGCCGTGACATTTTTTAGACCGTAGCCGTGTTCAATTGATTTGTTTTTAGGTGCTACTATCTTATTATCGAGAATTTCAACATCATGCGCTGTGCGATTCTCAAGATATAAGAATCCAGCGGCTTCTTCTGTTCTCATTTTTAATAGCACTTTTCTTTCCTCGAAAGATGAAACGGCCATACAAGCATTAAAAGCATTGTCTAAAAGGTTTGAAAGGACAACTATCAGTTCTTCATCTGATAAGGGAAAAGCGGAAAGATCACCAAGTTGCATTTGGAATGAAATTTGGTTTTTGATTGCAGCAGAATGTTTTTGCGTCAGTAGAATATCTACAACATTTCGCCCTGTTTTGGTAATCAGTGAGGGAAGCAATTCTTTTTTTAATAGCGGTTCTACATATTTTATAATCTCGCCGTTGGGTGATTCTTGTTGCGCCAATCCATAAATCACAGCTAGCTGATTCTGAAAATCATGTGTCTTTTTTCGTTGATCAGAATAAGCTTCCACCAGTGCTTCCATACTTTCTTTTTCTTGCTTGATACTGCGCTTTAAAATTATATTATCCTGCAAGGCAGCTTGCTGTTGATCCATGTAATCAAGTATCCATATTGCCATCACATCAAAGAATAAAAGAATGATTTCACAAAGCAGGAGCTCTGTTCCTACATTAGATTCGATTTCATAAATTTGAAAAAATATTACAGAACAAAAGATTGTAGTCAATGGAAAAAGTGTCGCCCGAAGCCAATCTTTCCAAGTGGTATTTTTGAATTGAAATCGGTTTCTCGCCAATAATCCGATTATAACAGTAAGCAAAAGCTCCAAGCATTTTACTCCGTAGCATATCAAGTAATATTCCATTGGATTTTCCATATATGTAGAAAATGCTTTCTTAGAAAGAAATGAAACAGCTAAAAGGACGAGAACATCCCACACACTTACGAACGAATAAAACCCAATGGCAATTCCGATACTTTGCATTATGGTGTCATCATAAGCAATTTTCAACCATATAGCATCTACAATAATCACTGCAAATGCCTTACTCCAAAAATGGCTATCAAGCAGAGCAAGTGCGATAATATTTGAAATAACCAATAGAATAACCGAAGCACCGAATTTTCTTCTCAATAGATTTTTCTTAAGAAAGACTGATGCGAAAAAAACTAGCACAATTACTTCCAACAACACTAATAGCACATTGCTCCAAAACAAAAGTAGGTCATTCATAGATTCATCCCCTTCCAAAGTAAAAACTTTCTGCAAATAGCCTTGTAGTTCTTTTCGGAGACCTTAATTGTTACATTATTACGAAGTTGTGCGCTATAACTTGCTATTTTGTCAATATACTGCATATTTACTAAAAAGCTTTTCTGTAATCGAATAAATCCTTGTTCCGAAAGAAATTGATCATAATCTTCTAGTTTTCCAAGACATTCTATGATTTCTCCACAAGTCAAAATGGCCTGCACTCTTCGTTGGGAAGTTCCTTCAAAATACAAAATGTCTTTAATCGCTATCGGTAAAAATCTATCTTTTTGCCGAATCTGAATGACACGGTTGTTTTCATATAGTTTTTCTTGAAGATCATCCATGCAACTAGAAAGTTCTTCGTCCAGCTTAGCTTTAAGCAGATAGCGGAAAGCATTGACCTTATACCCCGAAGGTGCATATTCAATGAAGGATGTCACAAATATTAAAACCATTTCAGGGTATCGCTGACGGAGTATGGCTGCAATCTCAAGCCCATTAAGATCTGGCAGATCAATGTCGAGAAAAGCAGCTTGTACAGAAGATAAGTCTTCACTGAGCAAGGATTTGCTAGAAGAAAAGATCTTACAGTCATATAGCAAATCTTTTCTGGCACAATATGCCTTTATTTTTTTGTCTAAAATCTTAGAAAATTCCAACTCATCGTCAAGAATCACAATCTTCACGGCAAAAGAAAACCTCCGTATCCTTTTCTTACTTTGACTAACCATACCGCGAAGCCCTCCGTATTGTCAACATTATTTTTTCAATTCGCATCTTTAGCACAATTATCAATCATTTGTGTGTTAAAGTCAAGAAAAATGCTGATTATTAGCACAAAGCGAGATTGATGCATGAAGATATATGACTACGCCGGCAAGAAAAACATCAGCGGAGAACGGATACGAGAGGCACGAACCCGGCTCCATTTGACGCAAACAAATCTTGCCGTTCAGCTTAAACTATCAGGGGTTGACGTAGAACGTGACTCTATCAGCCGTATTGAAATCGGAACGCGTTTTGTTACTGATTACGAAATTCGTGAATTATCAAAAATTTTGAAAGTCACCCCTGCATGGTTGCTGGGAATGGAATAAACTTCTACTTATGAAAAGAGTGCAGTGATTTTGAGTCGCTGCACTCTTTTTGATTATTCACACAATCGCACTGCGACGGATATCAGCTGTACGCTCTACAAGCAGATAATTTGTAAATACCCATCTCACCGCAAAAAATATGGCATTCACTGCATTTTGGGCAGCTGTAAAATTTTTGTGATATAGTAAGAATCGAAGTAAGTGTGTACTTCATAAAACAATCGTATGATGTAGCTTTGTTCAGCTCTTGCGGTTGCATGATTGATACCAGCACAGCATCGGGATTCACCGTACAGAGCGAGTGAAGCCCTGATGCTGTGCTTTTTTATTTGATACGAGGTGAGATTTTATGCGTCAGTCTGATCATGAGTACGAAGAACGGAGCTTTGGAGATATTCAACGTGCAATTGATTTTGAGAACAGTATGAATGACCTTGAATCGCAATTGTATTACCAGCATCTTTCCCCGAAAGAAGTTGCCCAGCAGGTGCTGAAAGCCACTTGCCAATTCTACGATGCTGACTGGTGCGGTTTAATTCAGGTCGATCTTGATTTGAATTTGTGGACACCATTCTGGTGGTTCAACGCTGGCGCAACAGACAAGACGATGCTTTTAACCGAAGAATATGAATCCGCTGAATTTCTTGATCGGTGGGTACAAACTGTCCGCAAGGGAATTCCAATGGTCGTCCCGGACGCCGAAGCAACAAAAGAAGCCTATCCTGCGGAGTATAACCTGTACCAGCGGCTTGGCATCCGGTCTGTCATTGCCGTTTCTTTGGAACCACGCCCAGTCGCTCTGCTTGCCGTCCGGAATCCTAAGCGGTATATTCAGCAGACCAGTATGCTGCGGATTCTGGCCTATGTGCTGCTTGCGTCGTACAACGAACAGAAGATGCTGAACCGGCTCCAGATGGCGTATATTCCTACTTCCATCCAAAGCAGCAAAGACATCTATGTCAGTCTGTTTGGCGAACTGAGCATTAGCACGTCCAAAGGTGTTCTGAAAGAAGCTGACTTTAGCTCTCCGAGAATCAGCCGGCTGATTTCTTACCTGCTGATTTCCCGTAAAAATGCCATTTCTCCGCAGGAGATTACTCAAACACTCTGGCCGGATGATTCAGACAACCCTGCCAAGAATGTCAAAGGACTGGTTTATCGCCTGCGTCAGAAATTCAGCCTTATTTCAGATGAACCATTGATTTTATCCTCTGCATCCGGATATCAACTCAACCCGGAACTCCATATTATGACGGATTATCAGCGTTTTGATGAACTGGTATCTTCTGCTGCCAGAGCATCCTCTGTGATCAACAAAGTGGACATCCTCAAAAATGCCCTTGACCTCTATCGAGGAAAGGTCTTGTCCTCCGCAGATGGAGAACATTGACTCATTCAATTTTCCACAAAGTACCATCTTTCTTATATGGGTGCGGTCAGTGAACTGTTGAAGCAGCTGGACTCGCTGCACTCTTATGACCTGCTCAATCAGTATGCCATGAAGTCGCTGACCATCGCTCCGGATAATCCGAAAGCATACTGCTGGCTGATCCGCTCCTTGAAAGCGCAGGGAATGAACGAACTTGCAACCAATGAACTGGCAGCTGCAAAGGAACATCTGACCACAGAAGAATACGAGGAAATCCTTGCATTTGGAGCCAATTGGTGAGAACAGTTCCTATAACACTTTCGTAACACCTTCATGTGACTTTCATAACACCTAAAATTTTTCAGAAAGGGGCAAAAATGGCTCCATAACACTTTCATAACACCGTCAGACGACTTTCATAACACCGTCGTGTGATATGCTTACAGGGCACGAATCGATGCCTTGCAAAAGCTGATCGCACGGCGGTTTTCTTTTTTATAGGCTTCGATGCGTCAGAACAAAAAAATATCGAAGCCTGAGATGCATTAAAGGCCGAGGATACTTATACCGCTTTCCATTCTCGGATGGAAAACAGTGTCGGTACCCTTTTCTTTAGTGCATCTCTTTTTTGTTGCCAAGAAAAGCCCGCAAGCTGTCCCGCAGTGAAGTGTCCTCAACCTCCGCATCCGGCGGAAAGGACACTTCATGTTTCTTTTTGCACATTTTTCGTGGCTGGAACTGGCCGCACGGTATCCCTAGCAACTCCAATTTTCGACTTTTCACGCTTTATCGAAAATTTGGAGACTGCAATGGAATTTAATAATGGAAATGAACGCCGCAAACTCAATGCAAAGTGGGAAAGCCTGCGTGTACAGTACCGCAAGGCTGGAATGTCTGAAGAAGCGATTCAGGCAATGTACGAGTTCGATTTGAGTGTTCTTAATAGTGAGCGTGCCTATGTTACCAACACCGTGGTGGTTGGTGATTCCGATAATGACGATGATGCAAAGAAAGCAGCCGATTTTAAGCAGTATGAGGCAGCTATCACAGTAACAGATACATATCACGAAACGAATACTCGCTTTGCATGGGTTGGAGAAATCAAAAATGAACAGTTGCATTCCGCTTTAGAAAAACTTTCGGAAGATGATCTCATGCTGGTATCTCTGTATGTCTATGAGGGATTTGATACTGTGGAAATTTCTAAAGTGTTTGGAACCACAAAGCAAAATATAAGTAAGAAAATCCGTAGAATTACTAATTTTATCAAAAACTTTCAAATCAAGGTTGTCTGAAGGGCTTTCCCGATGGCTCGTAAGTGAGAGGACAATTCACCAAGCGGCTCCTGTCGCTGGCAAAGATGTCCACACTCACGGACCTTGAAAATTGAAGAGTTCAGTTGTTCGGTACTTCGATAATGATACTTCCGTAATTCGCGGCCCGGTCAGAATGTAGGCGGGGTGGCTGAGATGCCAATGAAGCGGTACAAGTCCGCTGCCGGATGATTCCCCACTCGCAGGGAGCCGAGGGCGAATATGCGAGACCTTAACATATTTT
>ERZ780178.1415-NODE-1415-length-15252-cov-76.581760_pt1 | contig 15252 bp, 12 predicted proteins | sample MGYA00511018_ERZ780178 | MGnify/ENA primary metagenome ERZ780178 (study PRJEB29588, sample SAMEA2151439) | human gut metagenome | biome: human gut; feature: human-associated habitat; material: faeces | place: Denmark | collected 2008/2010 ...
CGACAGAGATAGGAGAAATATAAAATATCTGAATCAAAACAAAATAAATCAGATATTTTTGCATTATATATATAAATACGCATATTATATATTTGCTTACGTCTGCAATCGATACCATCGCCAATATGACGAAGTAAGAAAATGACGAGGAGAAAACTAATATGAAATATCCAATAGGAATACAAGATTTCGAAGACTTGCGACGTAATGGTTATGCATACGTTGACAAGACACAGTTTGTATATAAGCTCGCAGATGAGGGCAAATATTACTTTCTGAGTCGTCCAAGACGATTCGGTAAGAGTCTCTTCTTGTCCACTTTGGAAGCATACTTCCAAGGCAAGAAGGAACTCTTCGAAGGCCTTGACATTTATGACTTGGAGACAGAATGGAAGAAATACCCCATATTCCATATAGACCTGAACACAGCCAACTTCAGGGAAGAAGGCAGTTTGTATACCGTGCTCAACGACTACCTCTCAGCTTGGGAGGACAAATATGGAACCCGGGAATCAGAAGTCACACTCCCCCTTCGCTTCAAGGGAGTGATAGCAAGGGCAGCAGAGAAAGAAGGCAGGAATGTAGTTATCCTTGTCGACGAATATGACAAGCCTATTCTTCAGACACTGCAAAACGAGAAGCTTCAAGAGGACCATCGTAATCAGCTGAAAGCTTTCTATTCCGTATTAAAAACCCAAGACCGCTACATCAAGTTCGCATTCCTCACAGGAGTAACTAAATTTGGAAAGATAAGCGTGTTCAGCGACCTTAACAACCTGATGGATCTATCGATGGATCACCGCTATATCAGCATCTGCGGAATAACCGAGAAAGAGTTGCTTGATAATTACAAGGAAGGAATCAACGAACTTGCAGAGACCTACGGTGATACTGTAGAAGCAACAATAGCAAAGTTAAAGGAAAGATACGACGGATATCATTTTGAGGAAAATACAATAGGCATCTACAACCCATTCAGCGTTCTGAACACTCTGTCAAAACTTCGCTATAAAGACTACTGGTTTGAGACAGGCACACCCACATTCCTTGTCGACATGCTGAAAATGCACAACTATCACTTGGCAGACATGACAAAGGAAAGAGTCTCAAGCGATGTTATAAATAGTGTGGACACTCTGTCAACCAATCCGATACCAGTGATATACCAGAGTGGCTATCTCACTATCAAAGGCTATGACGAAAGGTTTAAGAAATATCTGCTGGGCTTCCCTAACAAAGAAGTAGAAGAAGGATTCCTAAACTTCCTTCTGCCGCTATATACTTCAGCAGGCAATAATTCGCCTTTTATGGTCGACGAGTTTGTTCAGGATGTAGAGTCAGGCAATCCCGAACGCTTTATGCAGCGCATGAAGGCGCTCTTTGCCGATACAAGCTATCAGGTAGTGGGCAATGCTGAGCTTTACTTCCAGAATGCAATGTATCTTGTCTTCAAGATAATGGGATTCTACACTCAAGTGGAGCGTCCAACAAGCGACGGTCGCATCGATGCCATCATTCAGACTCCCGACTACATTTATATAATAGAGTGCAAACTCGACCGTACGGCAGATGAGGCTCTTCGCCAAATCAATGACTCCAATTATGCAGCCCCCTTCGTAATAGACAAGCGCCGTATATATAAAATAGGTGTCAACTTCTCAAGCCAGACACGTGGGTTAGAGCAGTGGGTTATCTGTTGAGAATGAATATAAATAAAATATGTAAACAAGCCAAAGAACGCTGGGGCATTGCAAAGGTAAAGCTTGGCGCAAGGGAAAGCAAGGGAAAGAGAAATCCAATAATGTAGATTTTCTAATTGTGATATAATGAGGTCTTATTTGCCCATGCTTTACACTTTGCAGAAGTGTGGCTTATGAAATATAATAATAACTAAGGAAATATATGGAAGAAGTAAAACAAATTGATTTTGTAAAAATAACAAAGTTGATTTTACGTAATAAAAAGTACTATCTGTACACATTGCCAGTGGCATTTGTATTGTCATCGCTATTAATAATATGTGTACCGAGATACTACACATGTACAGTGACAATGGCTCCAGAAGCTTCTGTAATGGGTGGAGGAACTCTGGATGATATGGCGAAAACGTTTGGTATTACACTTGGCTCTTTAAACACGTCTGGCTCTGATGCCATATTGCCTGATTTGTATCCTGATGTGGTGGCTTCCACCAATTTTCAAGTAAAGTTGGCTAATGTCAAAGTGACAAGCAACGATGGAACAGTGAGTGACACGTATTATAATTATTTGAAAAAACATTGGGAGATTCCATGGTGGAGTAAAGTTGTTTTATGGGTGAAAAATTTATTTTCAGACAAGTCAAGCCTTGGCTCTTCATCTGACAAATTAGATCCTTTTCGTTTGTCCAGACATCAGAAGGGAATTCTGCAAATGTTGGAGGGAAATGTATCATGTGCTATAGATAAAAAAAGCTATGTCATATCGATTACTGTCAAAGACCAGGATCCTCTTATCAGTGCTACTATGGCTGATTCTGTGAAAGCTCATCTTCAGGAGTTTATTACAGAATATCGTACAAGCAAGGCACGCATTGACTACAATCATGCACGTAAATTATGCGAGGAGGCTCATTCCCAATATGTCAAAGCTCGCCAGAAATATGCAGCTTATTCAGATTCGAATGAAGGACTTATACTGGAAAGTTATCGTTCGAAACAGGAAGATCTTGAGAATGAGATGCAGTTGAAGTATAATACTTACACAACTATGGCTGCACAGATGCAGTCTGCAGATGCAAAAGTACAGGAGCGTACTCCTGCGTTTACAACAATACAAGAATCTTCTGTACCAGTAAAACCGGCAGGTCCAAAGCGTATGATATTTGTAGCAGTAATGTTAGTTTTAACGTTTTTGGGAACTTCTGTTTATATAGTGGCTAAAAAATAATAGAATAAAAGGAAAATGATATATATACTTATATCGTTGTTTTTTATTGTATTTGCAATATCGTTAGTTGAGGAAAGGTTGCAAAGATATAAATCAGTATTATACATTTCGTTATGTATAATACTGGTTTTTTGTGCTGCTTTTAAGCCAGTTGGTTTTGACAATGATTCTGAACAATATGAGTATTTCTTTTTTAATAATGACAATCCATATGTTCTTTTGGGTGTAGAATATTCATATGTGGCTCTTTCGCGTTTCTTTATGTATTTTACAGATGACGTACATATAATGTTCTTGATGTATGGAGGTTGCGGATTGTTGATGAAGATGTCGGCTATAAAGCGACTGTCAGAATTGTGGTTTTTACCTATTATAGTTTATCTTAGCAATTATTATGTGTTGCATGAACTGACTCAGATACGCGCCTGTGTTGTGTCCGGTCTATTTATGTTGGCAATAATACCTCTTGCGGAAGGAAACAGAAAGAAAGCATTTTGGCTTCTTTTAGTAGGTTGTATATTCCACTATTCTACATTGGTTCTTTTTCCAGCATTGTTTTTGACAAACAAGGAGATGACACCAAAATGGCGCATAATATGGGCTTTGGTTGTACCAGTAGGATATATTATATATTTCTTAAATATAAACCCCTTGACAACATTGCCTATACCATATATTGGTGATAAACTGGCTGCTTATCAAGAACTTAGTGAAAAAGGACTGAAAGGTTCAAGTGTAAATGTATTTAATGCAGTATTTGTGGTGACTTGGTTCTCTTATTTTTACATATTATATTTTTATGATACAGTGATAAAGCATAATAAATATTTGCCATTGATGCTGCGTCTAACAGGTATATCAATATTTATGTTTCTTGTATTGGCATTTTTGCCAGTACTCTCGTTCCGTGTTAGTGAACTTTATGGAATAGTTGAGATTTTTATATTTGCAAATATATACTATACGATAAGCCCTAAATGGTTAGGCAAGACTGTTGTGCTGATAATTGGCTTAGCACAGTTTTGTATAAATGCGTTTTATGCCAATTTTTTGCATCCGTGACAGTAGATGAAAATGAATATAAAAAAAATTTTTGGTGGTGATCATCGTACTGCATTGATAAAGAAAAATATAGCAGGCTCGCTGCTAATAAAGGGATGGAGCTGTATAGTGCAGTTTCTCATTGTGCCCTTGTCTTTGCAGTGTCTTACTAAATATGAGTATGGAATATGGTTGACAATCAATTCCATACTTATGGGTATTGATGCTATTGACGTGGGGTTGGGTAATGGACTTCGTAATAGATTGGCTGAGGCTATGGCTTTGGACAATCGCGATATGGCACGCCAACAAGTGAGCACAACATTCTTTATGCTTGTAATGATAATGTTGCCGCTTATTATATTGTTTGTAGTGTCTATGCAGTTTGTTGACTGTAATGCTTTGATGAATGTGTCGCCTGAATTAGTGCCTAATATCCGTGGCATACTTGTGGCATCGGTTGCCATTATGGGCTCAACCTTCATATTCAAGTTTATAGGCAATATGTATATGGGCTTGCAGTTGCCAGCTATCAACAATCTGCTTGTGGTGCTAGGTCAGACAGTATCGCTTGGTGTGCTTTTCGTTCTTTCGTTGCTTGGTCACAGTAGCCTTATGACTGTCGCTGTGGCATTCACGGCATCCCCGCTGTTGGTCTATCTTATAGCCTATCCTGTGTCATTCTTGGGAAAGTATAGTATTCTTGCACCGTCATTCCGATTCTTCGACATGGAATCCTTGCGTTCGCTCTTTGGTCTTGGGATGAAATTTTTCGTTATACAGGTGTCTGGATTGATGCTTTTCATGTCGTCTAATGTGATAATTTCTCATGTGATGAATCCTGCAGAGGTAACCCCATATCAGATAGCCTACAGATATTTCAGTATACTCTATATGCTGTTTGCCATTATAGCGTCGCCTTTATGGTCGGCAACTACAGATGCATACACCAAAGGTGATTGGGATTGGATTCGTCGTGCTATGCGCAAGATGAATATGTTATTGGTGGTGAGTGTAGCTTTTGTGATGCTCATGATAGTTGTAGCTCCGCTGTTTTATCATCTTTGGATAGGCGATAAGGTTGAAGTTGAATTGTCGCTTAACATCATGATGGCAATTTACTCTTATATGCTTGTTGTTAGTAATAGTTATTCGTATATTTTGATGGGCATAGGTAAGATAAGGATGATTCTTATAGTAACTGTTAGTGAAATGATTATATTTGTGCCGATTGAATATTTCGCATGTAAATATGTTGGAACAACAGGCTTGTTGACTTCACTTATATTGTCAACTGCAATATGTGCAATATTAAACAATATGCAGCTCAAATATCTGTCATTAGGTAAAGCAAAGGGTATATGGAATAGATAGTCTGTTTAAAATATATTCTTATGAAAAGTAAAGAAGGTTGTTGTGATACATATAAATAATTTGTAATATTTACTAATTGAAATGGAAATAAATAGTATTGGAGTCGTTATCATCGTTTTTCATCCTAATGCTAAACTGTTGGATTCAAAACTTAAGCAGCTTGGTAATGATGTTGCTGTCGTTATTGTAGACAATACTCCGAATGAAACAATAAATATAGAACAAACAAACATTACTTATATTCCATTGCATGAGAATACAGGTATTGCTAATGCTCAGAATGTGGGCATTGGCAATCTCTTGGAACGTGGATGCACACATATAGTGTTCTTCGACCAGGATAGTGATTTTACAGAAAGATATGTCCGTAGTATTGTCGGTGAGTATGAGCGTATAACTGCATTTCGTAAGGAGTTGTTTATACTTGGTCCGTGTGTTATTAACAAAACAAATGGCGAGGAATATCGTTCCGTAATTCATACGGATAAAAAAGACGACCAAGGCTTTGTCGAAAAACGTGAGATTATAAGTTCTGGTAGTTGTGTTTCTGTAGAAAAACTCAATCAAGTTGGTGTTATGGATACACGTATATTCATTGATTATGTTGATTTCGAACATTGTTGGCGTGCTGATTCCAAAGGATTTGTGTGTGGAATAACACGGAATGTGACGTTGTCGCATAAAGTAGGCAGTCGCGAACTACATTTTCCACATGGTTACCGTGTAATAATTTCGGCTCCATTCCGTTATTATTATCAGTATCGTAATTGGTTATGGTTATGCCGTAGAAATTATGTACCAATACAATGGAAATTAAATACTGGTGTAAAACTCCTGCTACGTATTTTATATTTTCCATTTGTAGTGAAAGGTTGGTTTACGATTGAAAAAAAAATATTTAAAGGCATACTTCATGGAATATTTAAGTGGAGATTTTAAAATAGGTGTAGTTGTTGTTATTTACAAACCTGATTGGAAACTTTTAGATGTATGTATGACTTCTGTTTCCAATCAAGTGGATATGTTGTGCGTTATTGATAATTCGTCTGTAGACAATAGTAGTAAATTTCATGATTTAAATTCGAAAATTAAATATATTTGGGCAAAGAAGAATATTGGGATTGCGGCAGCTCAAAATATAGGAATTAATTATTTTACTCAAAAAAAATTTGATTTTGTCTTATTTAGTGATCAAGACAGTTGCTCTCCTAATGGGTTGGTTGATAAGTTGGTTGATGCCTATGTGCGCTTGTCTGGTATTGTTGACATAGCATGTATAGGACCAATGCCTATAGATCGAAAAAGTAAATTACCATATATCAGTGAACAATCGATTTTAGATAGATGTGAATATAACGGAGTGCATTACTATAAAATGCATTCTATAATATCATCTTATTCGCTTGTTCCTTTGAGAAATTTCTTGATTGTAGGTAATATGGATGAACGACTTTTTATAGACTTTGTTGATGATGATTGGTGTTGGAGAGCTTCTGCTTTTTTTAATAAATTGTCAATAATGTTGTTTGACGTTACTATTGAACATGAACTTGGCGTGTCATCTACATTTTTAGGACATCGTATAAGTATATCGTCACCATTCCGAATATTCTATCAAACAAGGAATCTTTTTTGGATGTGTCATAAGACCTATACGCCCTATAGCTGGAAAAAGAAAAATATATTGAAATTATTAATAAAGTTTATTTATTATCCGATATTCACTAATCGCAGGCTTGAATATTTAAAAAAAATGCTTTCAGGGCTGTATATCGGATTGTTTAGATATGGATTAAAAAAATAGAAATAGGTACATATTGAAGGAATCTATTATTCATTCAAAGTTATAATCTCATATTATAACTAATAATAATTTTGAAAAATAGTTAAGATAAATGCAGAACAATAATTATTCGGTATTGATGTCGCTCTATTATAAGGAGAATCCTCAACATTTGCGTGAGGCTCTTGATTCTATTTTCTCTCAGACTCTACGATCTGATGATGTGGTCTTGGTAGAGGATGGCATTGTTGGCGAACTTTTAGAGATAGTTGTTGTGGAATACGAACAGCGTTATCCCCAACTGCACGTCATACGCTATAAGCAGAACCGTGGTCTCGGTTATGCACTTAATGACGGCATTAAAGAATGTCGTCACGAGCTTGTGGCACGTATGGACACCGATGATGTGGCAAAACCATATCGCATGGAGAGACAGTTGGCTGTAATGTCTGAACATCCGGAATATGGTATGGTAAGTTCATGGATAGATGAGTTTGTTGATGACATAGAACATGTTACTTCTGTGCGCAAACTGCCTGAATTGCCTGGAGATGTTTATGAGTATGCCAAGAAACGATGCCCTGTTAATCATCCGGCTGTTATGTATCGTAAGAGTTGTGTACTTGCTGTTGGTGGATATCAGACCAAGTATTTTCCTGAGGACTATTTCCTTTGGATAAAGATGCTTATGAATGGATGTAAGGTGTATAACATTCAAGAGGGTTTGGTTTGGTTTAGATATGATCCTGCTACATTTGCACGCCGTGGTGGTTGGAAATATGCATGTGATGAGGTGGCTACACAATGGAATATTTATCGTTTGGGATTTACATCTTTGTCACGTTTCTGTGCCAATGTAGTAATTAGATTTTCTGTACGCGTTGTTCCGAACTCTATAAGGTCTAAGTTTTATAAATTATTCTTGAGGGGTTGAGGCGATTTTAATTACATTATGAAGTCATGGAAAAGAACATTAAAGTTTTAGACCTATTAGGTCTTGATATTCGTTCCCGTAGCAATGCAGGAGCAATTGAAAAATCATCAATGAATTAGGTAATGCAAAGTGCGTTATTGATATGGAGGGTGTAGAGTTCATTTCTCGCTCTTTGCTGATGAATTGCCTGAAATTTGCAAGAAGTCTTTTTCTGTAATCGTAAATACACATGGAATCGCTGACACTATAATTAAAATAGTCAGTAAGAGTAGAAGTAAAAGTAGAGTGAAACATAATGGGTCGACAAAGATCATCAAGCTACATGATATGGCAAGTCTTGATTTGTATTTCACTACTTTCTGATACAGGATAAAGATGTAGTCCTTTTGCCTTGGCGAAAACGGAGCATGCCCACCCAATCCAGGCGGTTCAATCCACCCACTTTTGAGGTGAAAAACGGCTTAGAAAACGGAGCATTTCCGTTCACATTTTCCGAAGAATGTCAGTGCTACATACAACCTTGGAAACTTGAATTAGTTAGGGGTACGTTTGAAACGACTCCCTTGAAGGGTGTGATTACATGTCATACCCTTTTGTGATAAAAGCATTTGAGTGATATTATCAGTTTTTAATAGATAAGATATCGCACATATAAAGAATATGACTTCTATTGTCATGCTAATAAAGAACAAGTAATAATGCTCGAAATAGTGGAACGATGAAGAAAATTGAGGAAACTTTTTATAGCTATGCAACAGGCAACATATACTATACAATTCAGAAGAATTATAATGAGGTAAAAAGCAGTACCTCTCTTGTCTGCGCCGTTTTCAATTTTCTGAAATCGAATATGCAAAATACCCTTCACCCTTCATCTTTTTCTCGGAACCCCCTGTGTCTATCGGGATTTCAGAGGGTGATGGGTGCTATTTCACCCTTCATCAAAAAAAGATTTGAGCCTCAAAGCAAGCATTATAGAAGACCGGAACGGGTCATAATAGATGACCAGTAGCCAGATTATCAATATGCAGAATCACGAGTTCAAATACTTCTTGTGACTTCATTATCTGCCACTCCTTAAGATCTTCATTATTATGCAATATAAAATCAACGGTTGACAATAACTCCAAAAGATAATTGAAATAATAACCCGAGAGGAAATATGCCAGCTTTTCTGCAGCAAATTCAGACGCAAACTCACCTTCAGAAATCAAATGTATGACTCTCTTTACTATAGTTTCTGATTTACTTTTCCATCCACTCCTCTATAGTACCAGTCTTCGACGAGAAGTTGACACCTATCTGATGGATATGGCGTGAGTCGGTGGCATATTCTTTAGCATAACCCTTGTCAACTATCTGCAGCAAGGCTTCTTCCGCTGATCCATCCAGTTTGAACTCGAAGATATAGACATCGTTAGGGGTTTCATAGACACAATCCGCCCTACCCTTGCTCGTCTCCTTCTCACGAAAGAGCATATAGCAACTCAGCATACGGAGGAGCAAATAGAAAGTATAATCGAAGTATCGCTCATACTCTCGCTCATCGTTCCTGCGACGCACACTGTACGGAATACTGGCGAGGAAAGCTGTGAGCGAATCCATGAATTCCTGCAACTTGCCGTGCTTCAACTGATGTACAGAAGTAATGAGCCAACTTGCAGAATCCTCCTTAGTCTTGAGATAAGCATTTGCCAAGATTGTAAGAAGTCCTTCTCTCACTTCATTGTTCGGGATATCAAGCAAGAACGACTCCGTGTCCTGGTCATAATCCTTGATGGTGAGATAGCCGCTTTGATAAATCATCGGCAAAGGCTTCTCTATATCAGCCTTATAGTCATCAAACTGTGGTACCCCATAATATTTTCCAACCAATTCATCAAGATTCTCATCAAAATGACTCAACAGACGCACAAGGTAAGTAGGCGTGCCGCTTTTAAACCAATAACCTCCCAACTTCATGTTGTAAAAAGCATTTAGCAAGCTGAAAGGATTGAAAACATCCACCATTTTCTCACTGAAGTGATAGCCGTCATATTTCATTTTCAACTTTTGCAGCATCTCCTCTTCCGTGCAATGATATATCTGGGCAATTTCCGCTATAGGGCCAGCAAAATATTTCACCAGCTCATCCTTGGTAATTCCACAGAGAGCTTCATAATTTCTGCTTAAGCTGATGTCAGCAGGTTGGTTAAATCCACTGAACATGCTGATTTGCGAGAATTTCGTAACACCTGTGAGGAACACAAAGCGAAGGTCTGCGTCAGCCCCTTTAAAAGTGGCATAGAAAGACTTCATGATGTTGCGATGTTTTTCCTCCAAACTAATCATCTTACCAAGATGTTCGACCTGATAGTCTAGTTCTATTACGTCCAAGATCGGCTTGTCATATTCATCAATGAGCACGACGGCACCAAGACCCGTTTTCTCATGAGCAGCTCGAAGCACTTTTTGAAAGCGCAACCCCAAGTCATTACTGGTCCTGACTACTTCATATTGAGCTTCCCATTCGGTGAGATTACCAGACAACACATCTTCTAAAACTCCATCATTCAGATAATTGCCCGTACTGAAATCGATGTGAAACACAGGATATTGCTTCCATTCTGTCTCCAGTTTGTCAATAGCAAGACCCTTGAATAGCTCCTTGTTTCCACGGAAATATTGTTCTAAGGTTGACACTAAAAGACTTTTTCCGAATCGCCGAGGGCGACCCAGAAAATATATGTTTCCCTGTACTAATTGGTATATCAAATCAGTCTTATCAACATAGACATAACCACCGTCGATTATTTTGTCGAAAGTCTGGATTCCTATAGGATATTTCATATTGCTCACATTTTTCCGCAAAAATACACTTTTTCTTTGACACAACAAAATTTATCACAAGAAATATCCGTTATTGAATAAATACGTTTGTCGTTCACTCCATTGATTAATATGCAGAATCACCTGTTCAAATACTTCTTTAGGAATAAAATTACATAAGCCGTTCTGTCATAGACCATCAAGTGGTCTGTCTTGCCCATCAAATGGGCACTCAGGGACCAAGCGTTGGGCATCAACAGACCAAGCGTTGGGCATCAACAGACCAAGCGTTGGGCATTAACAGACCAAGCGTTGGGCACCTGTTGCCCGTGCGGTGAGCACAGAGTGCCCAAACGTCGGGCGATTTTTGGGCACTTCTTGTAAGGTCGGCAGTTTTGCTATTAAGAATGCCTCATGACGTTTTTGCGATGCTTTGATGACGTTTTTTATGATACTTCTATCACATTTATGATACTTCTATGATACTTCTTATAACACAATTCAAAATGTATCATTCTTCTATCTTGTTACATATCAGTTATTTATTTCTGTACTCAGTCGAAAAAATGATACTTTGATACTTTTTTCATAAAAAAAACATTTTCCTATACGATTAGCACGGGCTGAAAGCCCTTTTCCCTAATAGGGCGTTCCAACCGTACAGGTCGAACAAACTTCTACTTCCACAAATGTTACGCCTTCTGGTTTAAAGAAAAACTATGCTGGGCTATTCCACTACCAGCCAATCTTTCAGTCCCCTACTCTCCTTAGAAAATTCAAGAGCGATACTAATGATTTTCTTTTCACTCGCTGCATAAATATCAGCATAATGACGCGACTTCATCTGATTAACAGCTGCATTAATACCGCCATTATCATCCATTTTTAATTCCATGACATAGACATAGAAATCATTCTCGGCTATCAAATCTATTCTGCCTGATGCCATTTCAATTTCCTCCTTAGCATCAAAGCCGCACAAGTAAAATATATTCTTTAAGATAAATCGGAAATGCTCCTCAAAAACAAATTGTTCTCTCTTTTGAATACTATAAGGAGTACCTGCAACCAAACCTTTAAGACAAAGCATGGCTTCATCTACATTTCCAATACACAAGTTCAATTTTAACTTTTGAATGAGAGTATTTACTTCTGAAGAAGATTTATTTGTCATCATGGGTAAAACCATTTCAAACATGGCTTTCTTTACTTCCTTATTAGGATAACCTAAGATATAATAATCTCCTCTTACAGCCTTGATGGTAAGATAGCCAGATTGATAGAGAAAGAGTTTCGGCTCTTCCATATTGACATCACTCATCTCCAGATAGTCAGCATCTATGAGACAACCATCGAGTGAGGGTATTTCATCCACATATTTCTTGGAAAGATTATTAAGAATTTCATTGGAGCCAGTTGCTATCCAGTAAGAATTTAGCTGTGAGCGACTAAGCGCATTCAACACGCTAAAGGGGTTATAGACATTTTGTAATTTTCGTGAAAAGTGATAGCCATCATAAGTGGCTTTAAGTTCTGAAAGTACTTGCGATACCTCCATGTCATAGCGTGAGGCCAACTTAGAAATTTCCTCAGAATAATACTGAACCAATTCATCATGTGTCAATCCACAAATCGCAGAATATTGTTCATCAAAGCTTACATTTGTCAGAGTATTGAGCATACTAAACAGGCTAATCTGAGTAAACTTTGTGATACCTGTGATAAAAACGCATTTGATGCAATAACCATAATCTTTTAGCCCAGTAAAGAAATTGCGATAGATTTCCCTACATTCATCATGCTGATTAGTTTCATAAGTATGCTGCAAAGGCACATCATACTCATCAACAATAACGGCTATCTTTACCCCAAACTGCTCGTAAGCTCTCTGAATAATGCCATTAAGGCGATTTCCCAACGAACGCTCATCAGGATTCTTTCCATAAATCTTCTCGTAGGAAGACAATACATTGTGCAAGTATTCCCTAAGTTCCTGTGCAGAAGAACCACCCAAACTCATACTTAAATAAATGACGGGACGTTTAACCCAATCATCCTCAACCTGCATAATTTTTAACCCTTCAAAGAGCTCTTTTCTTCCTTCAAAATAGCACTTTAGGGTAGAACATAACAGGGATTTACCAAAACGACGGGGACGGCTTAAAAAATTGTACTTGTCACCATTAGCCAGCTGCCATACAATATCTGTCTTATCTACATAGAGATAATCACCCCTACGCATCTCTTCAAAGTCCTGTATGCCCAAAGGCAATTTCCTATTTTGCTTCATCGTTTTGATTCTTTTGTTTTATCCCCGCGTGATCATTATTTATATATAGTCCACAAAAATACACATTTTTTCAATACCATCCAAATATTTTTAATGAAAACATCAGAAATTAATCGTTCGCTTATGCGCATCTTTTCGCACCATGGCAGAACTAAAGTATGATGAACCATGCTCATTGGACCAACAAAGTGGAAACATTTTATACATACTTACAACAAAAAAATCATTTTTTTGATTACTATGCAATAATTGTTAAAGTTAGGGGTTATATATATAAAGAAAAGTAAATACACACAATCCAAAACGGAATAATAAATAAATAGAACAACAATGATACACTATATCCTCCCTGTCATAGGTGCCTTTGCGATGAGCACAATCTGTGGATTTATTTTTATCCCAGTACTGCTCAATTTCTGCAAAGAAAAGAAACTATACGATATACCCAACCAAAGAAAGGTACATAAATGTTTGATTCCACGTTTGGGTGGTATTGCCTTTACTCCCAGCATGTTACTGTCTTTCCTCATTGTCACTCTGATCATGAGTTCGGAAGCACAAGGACAAAAAATGCAGGTGAGCACATGGACTTTAGGATTACTCATCAGCCTTCTGCTTATATACTCGGTAGGTATTGTAGACGATCTCATAGGTCTGGATGCTAAAATCAAATTTGCTGTTCAGATCATTGCTGCAAGTATTCTGCCAGCATGTGGTCTATATATCAACAACTTATATGGATTATTCGGTATCTATGAGATACCTTTTTATATAGGCGCTGTACTCACAGTTTTGCTGTTGGTGTTTGTGGATAACGCCATGAACCTCATCGACGGAATAGACGGACTCTCTGCGGGACTATCTATCATCGGACTGACAGGATTCTTATACATATTTTTCTCAACCGACCTGACTGCCTACTGCATATTAATTGCAGGCCTCGTAGGTGTGCTTATCGCTTATCTGCGTTTCAATTTGTTTGGAAATCCGGAGAAGAACCGTAAGATATTTATGGGTGATGCAGGAAGCCTGACTTTAGGATTTATCATGGGATTCCTCTTTGTAAAATCTATGATGCATAATCCCCATATCATGCCATTATCTTCAGAAAGAATCGTACTGGCATACAGTCTGTTGATTGTTCCCACATATGATGTGATAAGGGTTATCATTCATCGAATACACTATAAGAAGCCTATCTTCGATGCTGATAAAAGTCATATACATCATAAATTCATGTCATTAGGAATGAACCAGCATCAGGCTCTCGTTGCCATTCTGATACTCCAACTGGGATATATCATCTTCAACCTTTTACTGTTCCACATCGGATGCAACTTCACTTGGATTCTATGTATTGACATCATTACATACACCCTACTCCATATATTCACAACCCATCGAATACAAAAAGCAAAGAAATGAAAAGAACGACAGACTTTATCATAGCGGGTATGTGCCTCGTCGTGTTTTCTCCTCTCATGCTTATTTGTGCGCTTTGCATCAGATGGGAAGATGGTCTTCCTGTCATCTACAAGCAGGAAAGGATAGGTCTGCATGGCAAGCCTTTCTACATCTATAAGTTCCGATCGATGAGGATTGATGCAGAGAAGGACGGGCCCGACTTATTGGAAATAAAGGGCGACCCGAGACTTACGAAAGTGGGACGTTTCCTAAGGGCTCATCACCTCGACGAGCTTCCTCAGTTGTGGAATGTATTCAAGGGCGATATGGCTTTCATCGGTCCGAGACCGGAGAGGAAGTTCTATATCGACCAGATTATGGAGCACGATTCAAGATACCAGTTCCTGTATCAGATTCGTCCAGGCGTCACTTCCTATGCCACCCTCTATAATGGTTATACGGATACGATGGAGAAGATGCTGCGACGTCTGGAACTCGACCTTTACTATCTGGAGCATCGGTCGTGGTGGTTTGACGCCAAGATATTGCTAAAGACTTTCTGCAATATCGCTTTCGGAAAGAAGTTCTAAGAAAAGAAAATCAAAGGAAATAAGTTGTAACTGAAGTTTCGCAAAGTGGTTCAAGTACGGGCTGAAGGCCCAAAAGCTCTTAGCCCAGGGCATCGCCCTG
>ERZ780178.1425-NODE-1425-length-15196-cov-5.517931_pt1 | contig 15196 bp, 14 predicted proteins | sample MGYA00511018_ERZ780178 | MGnify/ENA primary metagenome ERZ780178 (study PRJEB29588, sample SAMEA2151439) | human gut metagenome | biome: human gut; feature: human-associated habitat; material: faeces | place: Denmark | collected 2008/2010 ...
TCTCGGGGGATCAAAAGGGGGATACTCTCTTTTGTGAAAGAGAGTATCCCCCTTTGCCTCGTGCAGCGCCCGCGGCGCTGCTCCCCCTTGCAGACTGCAAGGAGTCTATTCCATCTTGCATAATTCCACGATTATGGTAACAAATCGAATTTCTGTTCTGCCATAAATTTTCCAATTCCAGAATTATGTAAATTTCGACACACGCCTATCTGCACAGTATGTTTTCCACTCCGCGGAAATCAAATCAATTTTTCCCTGTCAAATCAGGGGATTTTTAGAAATCCACTTGTGTGGAAAACTCTGTGGAAACTGTGGATAACTCACCGTAGAATCTCTTTATTGAATTTATTATGTTAATCTGTCAGTTTCGATCAAACATTGCCGCATCGCGGCGGATTCTGTCGGGAACGCGGCTACTTTGACGGCTTTTCGCAACTTCCGTCATGTCTGCTGATTTTTATTTTTGCCGTTCTGCCGAATCACAAGAGCCTTTCTGCACACGCATTTTGCAGAAGCTCTGCAAAATATACTATTTGTATAGAAACTGTAAAGGCCCTGCCGATTTCTCGGCAGGGCTTTTTTAACACGGTGTTTCCAGTCCGTAGCACCCGCTCACGGGGTCTAAAAAGAGCGGCAGGTGCGGCGGGCGGTACGTAAACCAGACAAACGCGAACAGCAGCGCCCACAAAAGCACAAAGCCGATGAGCTGCATCGCGCCCCCGCGCAGCGCGCCATCGGTCAGCAGGCGGTAACTCACAAAGTACAGCAGCGCGTCGGCGAGGAAGAAGATCGTGATGTTCACCCAGTCAGGGAGCTTGCCGAACATTCCCGTCAGCGTGTAGAAAAGCGCCGGAATCGAGACAAGGCCCAGCAGGATGCTCGCCGCCTTGACGGCAAAGAAATTCCGGAACGCCTCGGAAAACACAATAAACTCCACCACCGTGAACACGAGAAACGGGATAAACAACAGCTTCATGTGCTCCCAGGTCGACTCGTTGACCGCCGAAAAGGCCGCAATCACACGATTTCCGCCCGTCCATTCGTACACAAAGTGCAGCAGCGTCCCGAAAAGGCCAGTTGCGATAAAGCCGACAATCTCCCATCGGCGCAGCTCCCGTTTCATGCTCCGTCCTCCCTTTCCGTCCCGGTCAAGCCGGGCAAGCACTATAGTCTACGCGAGAAAGAAGGGCTTTATACAGCAAAAGCCGCCCTAAACGGGCGGCTCTTGCATTTCTTCTCTTATTCGGCAAATCGCGGCACGATGACGCCCGCAGGTGCGTTCTTCGTCAGCTCGAAAGAGTTCCCATCAAGTTTGTGGATCTTCTTTGCCTCATACAGCGCCAGAAATTCATCGAGTGTGCCGATCTCAGGGTAGCCGTGCGCGCCGAAGCGGTAGTGCATCGGCACGAGCACGCGCGGCGCGATCGCGTCCGCGACCTTTTTCGCCGTCTTCGCGTCGATCGTGTAATACCCGCCGACGGGGATCAGCAGCGCGTCGCAGCCCCTGACCGCCGCGAGCTGCTTCTCATTCAGCTCATGGCCAAGGTCGCCGCAGTGCACAAGCGTCACTCCCTCGGCGCGCAGGATGTGGATGGTGTTCTCCCCGCGAAGCGTTCCGCCCTTATCGTCGTGGAACGTCGAAACCGTCTCGACCGTGAACGGGCTTTCCGATTTGTCGCGCCCCGAGAGCGTCACCGCCTCCAAAAAGGCGTGGTCGCGGTGGCCGTGCGAGCACAGCGCCTCGTCCGCCTCGATGTGCAGCGCAGGATACGTCTCTACATAGTAGGGGTCGAGCACGATGCGCCAGCCCGCGCTCTCGACCACAAAGCAGGAATGGCCCAGCCAGGTGATGTTCATGGTTTACTCCTCCACTTTCGTTTCGTTTGCCGTGTTTTTGTTCTTCTTTCTGCCGATCTTCGGCAACTTCTGCCCGCGGCGCAGCCGCCCGATGAGCTTCACGGCCGCAAACACGACCGCCGCGAAAATCAGGATCCCGAGCCAGCTGTAAGCAAGCCAGATTGCAAAATTCTCCAGCCCCTCGACAACGGCGGCAAGGCCGTCCGTAAAGGCGTTGCTGAGCTTTTCGCCAAAGCTCTTGGGCGCGTCCTCCGTGCCGGAGAGACGGTAGACCTCGCTCAGCTCGAGCGTAACGGTCGCATAGTCCACGAGCGCGTCGTAGTGGCGCATCGTGCCGGAGAGACGTTCGATCTCATACTCCGTTTCAGAGATGGCGGACTCGATGGTGATGATGTCCTCCATATTCTCCGCCTTTTTGAGCAGCTCCTGCAAGCGCGCAAGCTTGATCTGCGCCGTTTCCAGACGCGACTGCGTGTCGTAATACTGCTCGCTGATATTTTCCGCCGAGTCGTCCTGCCACGTCACATGGCAGAGCGTGCCCACCTGCGCGCAGAAGTCAGCGAACTGCTCCGCCGGCACGCGCACGGTATAGCTCGCGTGGCGATAACCGCTGGAATAGTTCGAAAAGTTCTTCTGCTCGAAGTAAGCGCCGCTGCGCTCCACAAGCGCGGCAATGTCCTCCACCGCCTGCTCGTAGGAGAGCGTCTGCATCTCGATGTGCGCGCTGTAGATCATCTTGACGCCGCGCTCGGAAAGGCTCTTGTCGATACCCGAGCCTACCTGCCCATCGCCGTTCCACGCGCCCGCGCCTTCCGGTTCGTCATCTGTTGCGCTAAAGTCGTAGTCTTCTTTCGCCGATTCATAGCCGTTGTAGTCGCCCGTCATCGTATCCGGGCCAGCAGACTTCGCGCCGCAGGCGGCAAGGGACAGCGCCAGCACCAGCGCGAGCAAAAGGGTCAAACATCTTTTCATCTTCTTTCACCTCACTCTTAATTTGGGGGCTTGCGAAGGTTTAGACGTTCATTTTGCGAAAAAAGTTCCGAAATTCCTTGTTTTTCTTATTCCAGCTCGTCAAGCGTCATGGAGAAGCTCTCCATGCAGTTGACCATGAAATAGTCGAGCTCGGGCATGTGCATCTCATTCAGCGCGCGGCGCGTCTGCTCCGCAGCCTTTTTGAATTCCATGTTGCCCGCCTTGAGCTCTTCGACACACTTGATATAGGCCGACAGCTTGTCCGCCGCCTTGACGAGCTTTTTCGTCGTCTCGTCCTCGATCTTGATAATCGGTTCATAATCCGCGCGCAGCTCCTGCGGCAGCATGGAGAGCAGCTTGTCGCTCGCCACAGCCTCGACCTTGCGGTAGGCGTCACGGATCTCGGGGTTATAATATTTGATGGGCGTCGGCATGTCGCCGGTCAAGATTTCCGTCGCGTCGTGGTAGAGCGCGGCGACCGCCACGGCGTTCGCGTCCGCGGGCAGGCCGAACACGCGCGTGCGGATCAGCGCGAGCGCGTGCGCCAGCACCGCGACCATGTGGCTGTGCTCCTGAATGTTCTCCTCCTCGGTGTTGCGCATGAGCGCCCAGCGCTTGACACAGCGCATGCGGGAGATATAGGCGTAAAAATGGTTGGCCATGTGTTATTCCTCCAACTCGCCGCGAAGACTGCCGCCGTCGACCGCCGTGATCTTCACGTTTTTCACCTGATTGTGCAGGCCTTCCTGCGCGACGGATACCTCCATATAGTTCGGCGCGTGGCCCGCGCTGCCGCCCTTGCGGTCGCGCTCGAAGAGCACGGGGAAGATCTTGCCCACGCAGCACGCAAGATACGCTTCGTGCATCGTCTTGGCGACAGCCGAGGCGCGCGCAGCGCGCTCTTCGCGCACGGGCATGTCGATCTGGCGCATCTCCGCAGCCTTCGTGCCCGGGCGGATGGAATAAGGGAAGACGTGCATGTCGGCAAAGCCGACGCGCGCGATGAAGTCAAGCGTCTGCGCGAATTCCTCCTCCGTCTCCTCGGGAAAGCCCGTGATGAGGTCCGTCGTGATGGCAGGGTCGTCAAAATACTGACGCAGCAGGTCGCAGGATTCCATATAGCGCGCCGTATCATATTTGCGGTTCATACGCTTTAAGGTCGCGTCGCAGCCCGACTGCATCGAGAGGTGGAAATGTGGGCAGAGGTAAGGAAGCTTCGACGCCCGCTTGCAGAATTCCTCCGTGATGGTCCGCGGTTCGAGCGAGCCGAGGCGGATGCGCATGTCGCCGCCCTCGCGCGCGATGAGCTCCAAAAGGTCGATGAGTGAGGTCCCGTCCTTGAAGTCCGAGCCGTAGGACGAAATTTCGATGCCCGTGACCACGATCTCACGGTAGCCCTCCTCACGCAGCGCTTTCACCTGCTTTGCAGCTTCGTCCATCGGCAGCGAGCGCACGCGCCCGCGCGCGTAGGGAATGAGGCAGTAGGTGCAGAAGTTCACGCACCCGTCCTCGACCTTGAGCATCGCGCGTGTGCGATTCACCATACCGCCCGCGGGCAGCACCTCAAAATCGCGCCGCTCCCAGACGTCGTCGACATCGACGATCGGCGTTTTGTCCTGCGCCGCGCGCTCCAGAAGGTCGATGAACTTCGCGCGGTCATTCGTGCCGGCGATGACGTCGAGCCCGAGCTTTTTGACGTCCTCGGGATGCGTCTGGGCGTAGCAGCCGCAGGCGGCGATGACCGCGCTCGGGTTGCGGCGCTGCGCCTGACGGAGCATCTGGCGCGACTTTTTGTCGCTCACCGCCGTGACCGAGCAGGTGTTGACAACGTAGGCGTCCGCTGTCTCCTCAAAATCCACCAGTGTATGTCCGCGGTGCAAAAGCTCCTGCTCGAGTGCCTGCGTTTCATATTGGTTCACCTTGCACCCGAGGGTGCAGATCGCAACTTTCATGTATGTTTGTATCCTTTTCCGCGATTTGGGCGGTAAAGTCCCGCTTTTTTCTGCCGTTTCCAACGTAAAGCGTCCGCCGCCCTTGCTTTTTTATTTTTATATTGTATAATCATTTGAGCATTCTGACAAGACCAAAGAAAGGATTTTCCCGATATGATCTATCTCGATCACGCGGCCACCACCCCCGTTCCCGAAGAGGTGGCGCACGCCGTTTACGATACGCTGGTTTCTGGCTGGGGCAACCCCAGCTCGCAGTACCCCATTGGAAAGCAGGCGCGCGACGCTGTCGCCGCGGCGCGCGAGACGATTGCCGCCGCGCTCGGCTGCAAGAGTGAACAGTTCGTCTTCACCTCCTGCGGGTCGGAGAGCGACAACTGGGCCGTCCGCCTTGCCCTGCACCAGAACCGCCATGTCGGCAAGCACATCATCACGACCGCCGTGGAACACAGCGCGATTCTTGAGACCTGCAAGGCCCTCGAGCAGGAGGGCTACTCCGTCACGTACTTAAAGCCCGACAAGAACGGCGACATCACCGCCTCTCAGGTCGAAAGTGCACTGCGCGACGACACCGCGCTCGTCACGATGATGCTCGTCAACAACGAGACGGGCTGCATCTTCCCCGTGGCCGAGGTCGCGCAGCTTCTGAAAGCGAAAAAGTCCCGTGCCCTGCTGCACACCGACGCGGTGCAGGCCTTTTTGAAAATTCCGTTCCGCGCCGACACGCTGGGCGCGGACCTCATCTCCGTCAGCGCGCACAAGCTCGGCGCGCCCAAGGGTATCGGCGGCCTGTATTTGGGCGAGCGCATCCGCGCGCCCAAACCGCTGATCTTTGGCGGCGGGCAGGAGAGCGGCCTGCGCTCCGGCACAGAGGCCACGGGCCAGATCGCAGGCTTTGCCAAGGCGGTCGAGCTGTGCGCCGACCATCTCGATGAAAAGCTCGCCCACGTCGCCGCCATCAAGGCCTACGCCGAGGAAAAGCTCCTCGCGCTCGACGGCGTCGTCCGCATCGGCGACGGGACCGCGCCGCACATCCTGTCGATCTCGCTCGTCGGCTACCCGTCGGCGAATGTCGTTACGGAACTTGGCGCACAGGGCATCTGCATCTCGGCAGGCTCCGCCTGTCATCGTGGGCAGCTGAGCCACGTCTACCGCGCGATGGGCCTTGACAAAAAGACCGCCGCGGGCGTGCTGCGTGTCAGCTTCGGCCCCGAGACGACGAAAGAAGAGATCGACGCACTCGTCTCCGCGCTCAAGGCGCACCGCGACACGCGCTTCCCCATGCTGTAATTCCAACATTCGAGGTTTTTATGTTCTCCTATCTTCACCAGCCCAAGGGCTTTTACAAGCATCTTTTTCTGCTGGCACTGCCGGTCATCGTGCAGAATTTGATCACCACGTCGCTCGGCTTTCTCGATACGTTCATGGTGGGACTTCTCGGCAGCGATCAGATGTCCGCCGTCACGGTGGCGAACGTGCCAGTCTTCATCATCCAGCTCGTCGTCTTCGGCCTGCAAAGCGGCTCAAGCGTGCTCATCAGCCAATACTGGGGCCGCGGCGACCGCGAGAGCATCAACCGCGTCATGGGCATCGGCTTTATGATCGCGGGCGGCGTGAGCGTGCTGTTTGCCGCCATTCTGTGCGCGTTTCCCGCGCAGGTGCTCTACCTCATCACCGACAATCTGACACTCGTGGAGCTGGCCGAGCCGTACCTGCGCATCGTCGGCTTCTCCTACATTTTCAACTCGCTTTCCTCCATCTACATCGGCATGCAGCGCAGCATCGAAAATCCGCGCTTCGGCATGATCGTCTTCGCGATCTCGATGCTCTGCAACACGCTCGGCAACTATGTGCTGATCTTCGGCAAGCTCGGTCTGCCCGCGCTCGGCATCACGGGTGCGGCGGTAGCGACGCTTCTGTCCCGCGTGGTGGAGTTCGTCGTCGCGTTCTCCTACGCGTTCCGCTGCCGCACGATGCCGCTCATGAAGCACGCCATCCTCCGCCCCGGCATGGACATGCTGCGTAAATTCCTGCGCTACAGCGCGCCGGTGCTCATCAACGAGACGCTCTGGGGCACGGGCTTTTCGATGATCACGGTCATCATGGGCCACATGGCAAATAGCAGCGATCTCATCGCCGCCTACACGCTCGCGGGCAATATCGACAAACTGATGACCTCCGGCGTGTTCGGCATCGCGGCGGCGGTGTCCGTCATCGTCGGCAAGGAGATCGGCACGGGCAACTTAAAGGGCGTTTACAACATCGGCCGCGCGCTGTGCTTCACGGCGTTCGCGTTCGGCATTGTGCTCGGCGTCGCCGAATACACGATGTTCGTGACGCTGATGCGCCCGTTCGTCATGCCGCTCTTCTCGCTCTCGGCGGTCGCCGAGCGGCTTTGCAGTGTGATGCTCATGTGCTATGCCTGCGCCATCCCGCTGCACAGCTTTTCAACCACGATGGTCGTAGGCGTGCTGCGCGGCGGCGGCGATGTGAATGCCTCGCTTGTGATCGACAATTTCCCCCTCTGGTGCGGCACGCTGCCAGTCATGTGCTTACTCGGCCTTGTGCTCAAGGTGCCGAACGAGGTCTTCTGCCTCTGCCTGATGATCGAATATATCATCAAATCCCCCCTCGGCCTTTACCGCCTGCACTCCGGCAAGTGGATCCACGACATCACCCGCATCGACGAATAACAAAAAAGCGGAAGGGCGCTGCCCTTCCGCTTTTCCATTCTCATTGTCAAGTTTTTACCGCGCGCTCCCGCCGCATTTCTCTCAGCACCGGCACGCTGACACACAGCGACGCCGCCACAAAGAACGCGATGCCGACCATGCGGTTCACGCTGATGAACTCCTGATACACCACCGCGGCCAGGATCGTCGCCAAAATCGGCTTGATGAGGTAGATGAACGATGCCTCCGTCGCCGAGGTGTACTCCGTGATCTTTGCCGTGAGCACAAAGCCGAGACCGGCGCAGAACACGCCCGCGTAGCACAGCAGCAGCGTCGACTTGAGCGTAAAACCCGTGAAAAACGGCACCTCGGCAAAGAGGTCGAGCCCGACCGCACGCATCGCAGCCGCAACTGCCGGAATTTTGCCAAGCAACAGGACCGCCAGCATTTCAAGTCCACCGAGCAGGATGTTGAAATCCGCGATCACGATGCCGCCAAGCCGACTGACACGCAGCTTGCAGAGCGTGCCATATAGGGCGAACAGCAGCGTAGCCGTGATGATCTCCAAAAAACCGCGCAGGCTGATCTCCATGTGCGCGGGATTCAGGATGAAGAGAATACCCACGACCTCCAGCGCGATGGCCAGCAGGTGATTTTTCCGCAGCGGCTCGTGCAGGATGACATGCGCCGCCGCCACGGCAAACACAGGATTGCCCGAATAGATGATCGATGTAGCCGAGGCATCCATGTGCAGCACCGCCATCTGCAAAAGCGACATGTGCAGCAGAACGGTCAAAAAGCCCATCAGCGCAAAATAACCGTAATCCGAGCGCGTGAGGCGGATGTTTCGCTTTTTCAGATCCTTCAGGGCAAACGGCAGCAGAGCGACCGCCCCGATGAGCACGCGCTCGACCGTCACCTGCATGGGCGCAAACGTGTCGCCCAGTCCCTTGAGCACAACTTCCGTCGTGGAGTACAGCACTGCCGCGACCAAAATGAGCAGATATCCGCGTTTCCGGTTCGTCATCTTCGTCCTCCCCGTTCCGCCCGAAGCGGAACGGTATCATTGTATGCCGCTGCCTGCGAAAATGCAAGAAAAAGCGTTCTGCCGCGGGCAAAAAATGCCGCCCCGAATCGGGGCGGCATTTTGATTGCGGAACAGAAAATTACTTGGCAGTCTGCGCGGCCTTCTTGCTCTCCCACTTGGTCACGCAGCAGGCGCAGGAGATATCGCCCGTGATGTTGAGGCAGGTACGGCCCATGTCGAAAAGACGGTCGATGCCGTAGATGATCATGATCATATCGACGGGAATGTTCATCGCCTCGAGCACCATGGCGAGCATGATCATGCCTGCGCCCGGCGTACCGGCGGTGCCGATGGAGGCAAGCGTCGCGGTGACGACGATCGTGACCATCTGGCCAAGGGTCAGCGTCATGCCGCAGCAGGTGGCAAGAAAGATGGTGGCGACGCACTGATAGATGGCGGTGCCGTCCATGTTGATCGTCGCGCCGAGGGGGATAACAAAGGAGGAAACGTCGCCCTCCGCGCCCAGCTCATCCGCGCACTCCTTGCTCAGAGGGATCGTGGCGGCAGAGGAGGTGGAGGTAAAGGCGAAAATCATCGCGGGGGAAGCCTTCTTGAAGAAGGTGAAGGGGCTGATGCCCGCAAACGCCTTGGCAGAGAAAGAGTAGCAGAGGACTGCATGGACGATGTAGCCGAGGTACGCGCAGCCGAGCACCACGGCAAGAGAGCCGAGGATCTCAGGGCCCTGCGTGGCGACGACCCACGCCATCATCGTAAACACACCGATGGGGCTGAGGGCAATGATGAACGCCATCACGCGCTCGATGACCGCATAGAGCGTGGAGACCAGGTCCTTGGCAAGCTTGCCCTTTTCGCCCGCGGCAAGGATGCCGCCGCCGAACATCAGGGCGATCACGATGACCTGCAGCATGTTTGCGTCGGTGAAGGACTTCCACATGTTGCTCGGGAAGATGGCGACCAGGGTATCCATGAAGTTGGCGCTGGTGGCCTTATCCCAGACCGCGCCGTCCTCCAGCGCGAGCGTGGGGAACCAGCCTGCATTGTTGAAGAGGTTGGCGAATACCAGGCCGATGACGCAGGCCGCGGCCGTGGTGACAAGGAAGTAGGCGACCGTCTTCCAGCCGACGGAGCCGACCTTCTTCATATCGCCCATGGAGATGATGCCGTCGATCATCGACAGCAGCACGACGGGGACGACGATGAACTTGAGGAGGTTGACGAAGATGGTGCCGAAGGGCTTTAAGTAGTTGGTCGTGAACTCGGGTATTCCCAGCATATAAAAGGCATAGCCGGCCAGAATACCGAGCAGCAGCGCAATTCCGATCTGCTTCGGCAAGCTTAGTTTTTTCTTTTCCATGCTCCACACACACTTTCTAAATGAAGATCCCCCATTTATAGGCATTATCAATAGGGGTCACACTTATTGTACTGCATTCAATTTCATTTGGCAAGGGTTTTTGCAGGAAAAATTTCGTTTTGCTGCCCGCATTTTTGCACAAAAATGATGGATATCTTTCATGTAAATTGGTCAAAATTCCGGCTTGCAATCTTGCCTGCTTTCGGGTATTCTTGGTCAGACGACAACAAACGAACAGGAGGAACGACCCATGATGCTCTGCACCGCGCCGAAAAAGAAAAATTCTTCCGTTGGTATTGCTGTTTCCGTTTTTATTGATATTGTTTCTTTTGACCGGTAAGTTTTCTTACCGGTCTTATTTTTTGCCCACGCGGGGCCCAACCATGTTTATTCAAATGAGAATAAAAATAAGAAGAAAGCAAAGAGGGAAAATCACATGAAGAAAGAACTCGGACACGAAGCCATCTACGACGCCCGACAGCTGGGCACCCCCAGAATGCTGATCCTGGGCCTGCAGCACATGTTCGCCATGTTCGGCGCGACGGTGCTCGTCCCCATTCTGGTCCAGGGCTACGGCCTGCCGCTCTCCATCCAGACGACGCTGCTGTTCGCCGGTCTCGGCACGCTGCTGTTCCACGTGTGCACCAAGTTCAAGGTCCCCGCGTTCCTCGGCTCCTCGTTCGCCTACCTCGGCGGCTTCTCCACGGTCGCGACGATGCCCGCCTACGAAGGTCTCGATCCCGAAACGAAGCTCGCCTACGCGCTCGGCGGCATCGTGATCGCAGGTCTCCTCTACCTCGTGCTCGCACTCCTCTTTAAGGTGCTCGGCGCGAAAAAGGTCATGCGTTACTTCCCTCCCATCGTCACGGGCCCGATGATCATCATGATCGGCCTGAACCTCTCCGGCTCCGCCATCAATAACGCCTCCACCTGCTGGTGGCTCGCCCTCGTCGCTATGGCCATCATCGTGGTCGCCAACATCTGGGGCAAGGGCATGGTCAAGATCATCCCCATCCTGCTCGGCGTCGTCGGCTCCTACATCGTCGCGGTCATCGCCGGTCAGGTCGACTTCTCCGGTGTGAGTGAAGCAAGCTTCCTTGGTCTCCAGCAGTTCGTCATCGCCAAATTCGACGTCTCCGCCATCCTGGTCATGGCCCCTATCGCCATCGCGGCTATGATGGAGCACATCGGTGATATCTCCGCCATCTCCTCCACCACCGGCAAGAACTTCATCGAAGACCCGGGCCTGCACCGCACGCTCGTCGGCGACGGTCTCGCCACCGCGTTCGCCGGTTTCTTCGGCGGCCCTGCCAACACCACCTACGGTGAGAACACCGGTGTGCTCGCCCTCTCCAAGGTCTACGACCCCCGCGTTGTCCGCCTCGCGGCCATCTACGCCATCATCCTGAGCTTCTCCCCCAAGTTTGACGCGCTCGTCAACTCCATCCCCGCGGCCATCGTCGGCGGCGTCAGCTTCATCCTCTACGGTATGATCTCCGCGGTCGGTGTGCGCAATATCGTGGAAAACCAGGTCGACCTCACCAAGTCCCGCAACCTGATCATCGCAGCGGTCATGTTCGTCAGCGGCCTCGGCTTCAGCTCGGTCGGCGGCATCACCTTCACTGTCGGCGGCGCGGCCGTCACCCTCTCCGGCCTCGCCATCGCGGCCCTGTGCGGTGTCATCCTGAACGCCATCCTCCCCGGCAACGACTACGAGTTCGGCGTCAGCGTCGAGGGCGACAAGTCCGCCGACCTCGGCAGCTACTAAGACTTAACCCCAAACAGCAAAAAGGAAGCGGCACGCGCCGCTTCCTTTTTTTGCTTCTTCGTGCTATACTCTATCCAAATCCTTTGCAGGAGGCATCATTCATGGAAAGCATCAAGCCCGGGCGCTACCGCCACTTCAAGGGCAAAGAATATGAGGTCCTCGGCGTCGCACGTCATTCAGAGACGGAGGAGGAGCTCGTCGTCTATCGCGCGCTGTACGGCGACTTTGGCCTCTGGGTGCGGCCCGTGAGCATGTGGAACGAGGCCGTTGAGCGCGACGGCAAGACGTTCCGCCGCTTCACCTATATCGGCGAATGACGGGCTATACGCTGATTCGCGCCAAGCGCCGTACGATGTCCCTGCAGTTGGACCGCGCCGGAAATGCCGTCGTCCGCGCCCCCTGCGGCGTCAAAAAGGAGTTCATCGACCGCTTTGTCGCCGAGCACGAGGACTGGCTTACCCGCGCCCGCGAAAAGCAGCAGGCGCGCCGCCTTGCCCATCCCGAGCCGACGGACGAGGAGTGCAAAGCGCTCATCGCGCGTGCGAAGGAATACCTCCCGATGCGCGTCGATTACTGGAGCGGCATCATGGGCCTCACGCCGACGGGCCTCAAGATCACGTCCGCGCGCACGCGCTTTGGCTCGTGCAGTGGGAAAAACAGCCTTTGCTTTTCCTGGCGGCTGATGCAGTATCCGCGCGAAGCCATCGACTATGTCGTCGTCCACGAGCTCGCGCACATCCGCCACCACGACCACTCCCCCGCGTTCTACGCGCTCATCGAGCGCTACATGCCCGACTGGCGCGAGCGGATGAAGCTGCTGAAAGAATAAAAAGAGACGCCCTGCGGGCGTCTCTTTTCATCATAATATGGTAGTCCGACCTTCTCTTACTTGTTGATCTTCAGCCGGAAGTCCTCGCCTTCGGCGGCATACTCCACTTTATAACCCTGCCTTTCGGCAAAGCGGGTGACGTTTTCCACGCAGGTCATGCTGTCGACCAGCACGTCGAGAGACGCGGGTGCGTTCTTCTTCACCTCGTTCTGCACCATCACCACGGGCATGGGGCAGGAATATCCTCTTGCGTCAATCATGCTTTCGCCTCCTCCTTTTTCGGCAGATTCAAAATGACGACCACGAGCATCACGACAAGGCCGAGCACGACGGCGATCTTACCGGCAGTCGAGATGCCGCCGACGATCAGCTCGCCCGCCTCGCTCTTGGAGTCGGGATTGCCCGCAAGGCCGAAGTTGTGCGCGAGCGCCGCGCCGACGAGCATACCGAACACGGTGACGGCACTGTCGCCGTTGCCCTGCGCGGCCAGAATGAGCTGGCGCAGCGGGCAGCCGCCGAGCAGCACGCAGGCAAAGCCCGTGAGCATCATGCCCAGGAAGTTCCACAGGCCGTCGGTATGGGCCACGGGCTGGCCTTCAAAACCGGGATGGAAACCGCCGATGGCCAGATTGGCCACCAGCGCGGCGGCCAGCATGGCCAGGAAGCCCAGGGCCAGATGCCACTGGTTGAACAGCAGGACGTCACGCACGGCGCCCATGGTGCAGAAGCGGCTGCGCTGGGCCAGGAAGCCCACCAGCAGACCGGCACCGAGCGAGAGCAGGAAGGGGGCGTGCATGGAGCCGGGACCCTTGAGGGAGTAGAAGAGGACGCCGTTCTGGGCCTGTCCTTCCATGGGCGGATTGAACAGATAGACGGCGACCAGGGCGAGCATGATGCCGGGCAGGATCAGGCCGGACGCCTTGCTCTGGCTCTGGCTGCGGCCCAGGGAGAAGCCCATGCGGAAGAAGACCGTGCCCAGACCGATGCCGACCACCAGGCCGGCCAGGCCGAACAGGGCGTTGGCGTCGCCGCCGGCCAGACGCATGATGACGCGCCAGGGGCAGCCCAGGAAGACCAGGGCGCCGATGGCCGCGATGACGCCCAGCAGGAAGCGGACGGCCGGAGCGGAGCCGCCGCGGGCGCGGTATTCACCAAAGCAGAGGGCAGCGGCCAGGGAGCCCAGCACCATGCCCATGATCTCGGGGCGCAGGTACTGGACGATGGGCGCGCGGTGCAGGCCCACGGCCCCCGCGATGTCGCGGTTGAAGCAGACCACGCAGATGCCCATATTGCCGGGGTTGCCGGAGAACTGCAAAAAGACGGCGATCAGGCCGAGAATAAGGCCCGTGACCACGATGCCCGTGGTGGACGAGAAGAAATTGAAGCTGTTTTTCATGCGACCCCCCAAAAGACGGGATGCGGCAAAAGTTGAAAAAATGCGCGCAGATCCGTGACGGACCTAGGGGATGGGGGACCGTGATATGGCGAAGGTCAAGGAATCAGGACATGCCGTCGGCGCGACCACCCCGCTGCGCTCCACACCGTGAAGCCGGTGGTGTTGCGTCAGGTATGGTGCATGGGCATGGACGTGCTCCTTGGATCAGACAGGTCGTGATGGATAAGGGCAGCCTAGGAAAAGAACAGGGGCGGGTCAAGTGCTTTCAGGAAAAAAGGGGACAGGCGGCCGGACCGGGAGCGGGGCGGGCATGAAAAAAGAGCGTCCGCTTTCACGCCGCCCTGTTAAATCCGTACCCGCAGCCCGGAAAGGTCTGCCGCCCGAATACCCACAAGATACCAGTTGTCCCCGTACTCCATACGGGTCGGCTTCCATTTGCCCCGCACAAAGACCTCCATGCAGTCGCCGCAATGCAATCCCCCGTAATAGTCGTTTACGTCAAAGCGAATGTCGTAGCGGTCAGCGGTTTCATCAAAAATCAAAGCTCCTGTTTTCTGTGTCATCATAAAATCCTCCTTTGGGTTGGTTTACAGGCTTTCGCCCTCGTTGCAGGTGTAATCGGGTATGCCCTTGCTTCTTGCCGACTGGATAGTGCGCCCGCCGTACATATCGTGAGATACAAGGGACGTGTAATAGCTGCCAATCGTAGACGGAGCATTGAAAAGGGCAGCTTTCATGTACTGCTTGATGTTGCGGATTTTGGTGGTGTTTTCCTGCATACAGTCCAGTACAAAGCGGATATGTTCGCTGTTCAGTTTCATAAATTTTGCTTTTACAAGCTCTGCCGGGTGGTCGTCCCCGGCGATACGGATTGTTCTTCGTTTGGTGCAGACGGTTTCAAGAATAAGGGCAAGGATTTCCTCTATCCTGTCCCGGTCAAGGTATCTGTCCTGTATCAGATAGTCGTACTCGATATTGTCCTTGATGATTTCCTCATACACGCTGTATGCGTCTGTCGCTTCCTTTCGCTTCCGTTCCGGCAGCTGTGCCGCGTCCTCTAAGGGAGAGGGATTTAGGGAATGGAAAGGAATGGAATGGGTACTTGATATATCTGTATTTAATTTTTCTTTTTTTGGTAAGTTAGTTTTTTGTATCTCTTTATTTAATTGCGTTGGATTTTCCGACGTCGGGTTATCCGGTGTCGGATTTTCCAATATCGGCTTATCCGCTGTTGGATTTTCCAATACCGGACAATCCAATGCCGGGGGCTGTGGCTGTTCGTAAATGGTGTACTCAATAGCGGTCATTTTGCCTTTCTCGTCGCGTCCCTGCCGCCTTGTGATATATCCGG
>ERZ780178.1430-NODE-1430-length-15167-cov-2.681710_pt1 | contig 15167 bp, 10 predicted proteins | sample MGYA00511018_ERZ780178 | MGnify/ENA primary metagenome ERZ780178 (study PRJEB29588, sample SAMEA2151439) | human gut metagenome | biome: human gut; feature: human-associated habitat; material: faeces | place: Denmark | collected 2008/2010 ...
CTTTATCGGCAAAATCGCTTCGCACCTGCCGAAGAAATCCGGTATCAACTTCCTTATCCGCCGCGGCAAAAAGCTCGAAGATCGCTTCATCGGCAACGCGTACATGTTCACTGAGGAAGAACGCAAGAAGCTCCTTAAAATTAAGACCGATGCACCGTCCCCGGCAGAAGTCGTAAAGCCGTTCTATGATCGCGTAAAGGACAAAGACCCGGTAACGAAAATGCAGTTCGTTGACCTTAACGCTTGGATGGTCGGCGATATTCTTCTGAAAGCGGATAAAATGAGCATGGCAAACTCCCTTGAGGTGCGCGTGCCGTTCCTCGACAAGAAGATTATGGAGCTTGCGGAGCGCATCCCGCTCAAGTACCGTGTAAACGACGAGAACACGAAGTTTGCGATGCGCAAGGCCGCTTTGCGCCGCATGCCCGAAAAGTGGGCCGGCAAAAAGAAGCTCGGCTTCCCCGTGCCGACACGTGTGTGGCTCAAGGAAGACAAGTACTACAACATCGTAAAGGAGAAGTTCACGGGCGAAGTGGCACAGAAATACTTCAACACCGACATGCTCGTAAAGCTGCTGGACGACCACAAAAACGGCAAGGCGGACAACAGCCGCCGCGTTTGGACGGTCTACACGTTCCTCGTGTGGTACGACCAGTTCTTTAACGATGATATTCTCAACGGCTATGCGGAGCACACAGACGCAAAGACCGCGTAAGTATTTGGAAGGAAAATGAAGATCATGAATACAGAAGCATTGAAAAAACAAGATTTTCTGCCGGTTCTGCTCGGCAGTGACATCAACGTATACGGCATGGCGCGTTCTTTCCACGAGGCTTACGGGTACAAAAGCGTAGCGGTCGGCAAGGGCATCCTCCCCGCCTGCACGCACAGCCACATTGTGGAAGTTTTAAAGGTAGAACCGCGCCTTGAAGAAGACGACGTGTTTGTTCGCACGCTGACGGAATTTGCAAAGAACTTCTCCGGTCAGAGATTACTGCTCGTCCCCTGCGGCGACAACTACATCAAAATGCTTGTGCGCAACCAGACGAAGCTGCGCGGCATTTATGAATTCGAGTGCATCAGCGAAGAGCTTTTAATGCGCCTTTCCATCAAGGAAAGCTTTTATCAGGTCTGCGAGGAGCATGGCTTCTCGTTCCCGAAGACAACAACCTGCACGTATGAGAACCACAAGAATCTTGAGCTGCCTTTCGACTTCCCGGTCATCATCAAGCCCTCGAACAGCGTGGCATATTGGAACTGCAAATTCCCGCACAAAAAGAAGGTTTTCGTTGCAAACACCCGCGAGGAATTTGATGCGATTTTGGACGCCATCTACGGTTCCTCTTACAAAGATCACCTCATTTTGCAGGAATTCATCCCGGGTGACGATTCTAAAATGCGCGTGATGAACTGCTACTGCGGCAAGGATAAAAAAGTAAAGCTCATTGCACTCGGCAATGCCGTGCTTGAGGAGCATTCCCCGGAGGGCATCGGCAGCTATGCGGCCATCATCAACGGCTACGACGAAAAGCTGAAAGAGACGATGAAGAACTTCCTTGAGGGCATCGGTTACGTGGGCTTTGCAAACTTCGATATGAAGTACGACGAGCGTGACGGCAAATATAAGCTCTTCGAGATGAACCTGCGGCAGGGACGCTCCAGCTTCTTTGTCACCGCTGCGGGCTACAACATTGCAAAATGGCTTGCGGACGACGTCATCTACAACAAGCCCATGGATCTTACCATTGCCACAAATAAAGTGCTGTACACAATCATCCCGACGAAGATCATCTTTGACTATTGTCCGGACACCGCCGTGAAAGCGGAAGCGAAAAAGCTCATCGACGAAGGTAAAGTGGTTAACTCGTATTATTACAAGAAAGACCGCAGCCTGATGCGCTGGCTGATGTTCCGCCGCAACCAGCACAACTACTTTGAAAAGTACAAGCGTTATTTCAACAACAAAGGACTGCGTGACTGATGAACAGTTTAGGCGTTATCGGCGGACTCGGCCCCATGGCGACGGCGTATTTATTAGAGCTTATCACCGACATGACCGATGCTCGCACCGATCAGGAGCATCTTGACGCGATCATATTCAATCGCCCGAGTGTGCCGGATCGGACCGCATACATTTTAGACCATACAAAGCCCTCCCCTGTGCCGCCGATGATCGACATCGCACAGAAATTGGAGGCGCTGGGTGTGTGCGCACTCGCTACCCCGTGCGTGACGGCACACAGCTTTCACGATGAACTGCAAAGCAGCGTACACATTCCGTTTATCCACATGGTGCGCGAAACGGCAGCATATCTAAAAGAAGCCGGCTGCAAAAAGCCCGGCATTATGGCGACAACCGGTACGGTGCACATGGGCTTATTTCAAACCGCGCTGACCGATGCGGGTCTTTCCTACGTTTTGCCGAACGACGAAATGCAGCAGAACGTAATGTCGCTCATTTACGACTGCGTAAAAGCAGGTGAACCGGCGGACATGGTAAAATTCCGCGCCGTTTCCGACGCTTTGCGCGCGGACGGCTGCGACGCTATTATTTTAGGCTGCACGGAGATCTCCATCATCAAGCGCGATAACGAGCTTGGGCCCGGTTATCTCGACGCGCTGGAAGTGTTGGCACGCGCGTGCATTTTAGCGTGCGGCAAAAAACTTAAGCCGAAATATTCTTCCCTGATCCAACAATAAAAGCATAAGGAGGCGTTTTGTATGTGCGGCTTTGCCGGTTATATTCACAACTACGGAACGTTCGATAAAGAAGAAGTCATCCATAAAATGGCCGACCGCATCAAGCACCGCGGCCCGGATGATGCCCATTATTACATTGACGACGGCATTGCCCTCGGTTTCCGCCGCCTTTCCATCATCGACCTCGAGGGCGGCAGACAGCCGATTTTAAACGAAGACGGCTCGCTCGTGCTGCTCTTTAACGGCGAAATTTACAACTATCAGGAGCTTCGCGAAGAGCTTATCAAGGCCGGACACGTCTTCACCACAAAGACAGACAGCGAAACGATTCTGCACGGATACGAGGAATACGGCAAAAAAATCCTTGACCGTCTGCGCGGCATGTTTGCTTTCATCATCTGGAACAAGAACACAAAAGAGCTCTTTGGTGCACGCGATATTTTCGGCATCAAGCCGTTCTATTACTACAAAAAGGGCAAGGAATTCATGTTCGGCAGCGAGATCAAAAGCTTTCTCTCTCACCCGAATTTTGAAAAAGAGCTCGACGAGGATATGATCCCGTTGTACCTTTCCTACGAGTACAGTCCGGACGAGCGCACAATTTTTAAAAATGTCTTCAAGCTGCCCGGCGCACACTGCTTCACCTACAAAAATGGCGAACTGAAAGTGGAGCGTTACTATAAGATCGAATACAAGATTGAAGACGACAAATCGCTTGAATACTGGGAGGACGCCATCACAAAGGAGTTCACGGAGTCCGTCTCCATGCACCAGATTGCCGATGTTGAGGTCGGCTGCTTCCTCTCCTCCGGCGTGGATTCCAGCTATGTTGTGAAAGAAATCTCCAAGGGTACGAAGAAGGTCAAGACATTCTCCGTCGGCTACGAGGAGGAAAAATACAGCGAGCTGCCGTATGCGCAGGACTTCTCCAATGTCATCGGCGTACCGAACATCGCGAATAAGGTTTCCGCAGATGAGTTCTTCGACGCGGTACCGGAGATTCAGTATTACATGGACGAGCCGCTGCCGAACCCCTCGGAGATCCCGCTCTACTTCCTCGCCAAAAATGCCCGCCGCTATGTGAAGGTCGTGCTTTCCGGTGAAGGTGCGGACGAGCTGTTCGGCGGCTACCCGATGTATCTTGCAGGCGGACACTTTGACCACTATTCGCATAAGGTACCGCGTCCGGTGCGTAAAGTCCTCGGCACGGTCGCAAAGCACTGCCCGAACTTCAAGGGCAAAAACTTCCTCGTGCGCGGCGCCATGGAGCCGTATCAGCGCTTTATGCGCGCAAACTACGTTTTCCAGAGCGCAGAGCGCCAAAAATTCTTGAAGCGTCCCATCGCGAGCAAGGTTCCGGAGGAATACAGCAAGCGCTATTTCGACGAAGTATCGAATCTCGACGAGCCGACCCAGCTTCAGTATGTGGACATGCACACGTGGATGATTTACGACATCCTACTGAAAGCCGACCGCATGAGTATGGCAAACTCCCTTGAGCTGCGCGTACCGTTCCTCGATAAAAAGATGCTGGAGCTTTCCACACGCATTCCTTCCCGCTACCGTGCAGCAAACGAAACGACGAAGATCGCCCTGCGCGGCGCGGCTATCAAGCAGCTGCCGGAGCGTACCGCGAACAAAAAGAAGCTCGGCTTCCCTGTTCCGCTGAACGATTGGCTGCGTGAGGATAAGTACTACAACAAGGTCAAGGCGGCGTTCCAGAGCGATATTGCGGAGAAATTCTTCGTGACAAGCGAGCTGATGAAGCTGCTCGACGACCACAAGAGCGGCAAGGCGCTGAACATGCAGAAGATCTGGTCGTTCTATACGTTTATCCTTTGGTATGAGCAGTTCTTTGTGCTGAACTGAATATAGTCGAAAACAGCGTCAAATTACAGATTGGCGCTGTTTCTTTATGGAATTATTCTGTTTTGTTAACAACAGACAAGCAAATTTTAAAGAAAAACAAAAGCTTTATTCTTCCCTTTTGGGGGCGGAATAAGGCTTTTTCTTTTACCGCTTTATCGTCTTGCACGGCGGTACGCGGCCGGTGTTTCGCCGGTGATGCGTTTAAACTGGCGGATGAAATGGTATGGGTCTGCATATCCGCTGTGCTCGGCAACTTCCGTGATGGGCAAGTCACTGCCGGAGAGCAATAAAGACTGTGCATAACGAATACGCGCTTCAATCAGGTCGCGCATGGGCGATGTACCAAAAACCGCGCGGTATAACGCATGCAGGTGCGAAGCGCTGACAGACGCAAGCGATGCCATTTGCGGCACAGTCCAGTGCTTTTCCGGATCAGAAAGCACCGTGTGACGCAGGTTCTGCATCTTTTCCCTATCTGCACGGCTGACCGCAGGTGAGTAGTTTTCTTCCGCTATGGCGCGGGAGAAACGCACAAGAAATTCTGTGGTGTATGCTTCCAACAAGTCCTCCCGAAACGGTTCATTAGAGAAAAATGCAGCTTCCGTTTTTCGGAAAAGGCCGGAGATAAACTCTGCCGCACGTGGATAAAGCAGTGTGTTTTCTGGAATACGATAGCGCAAAAGCTGCACGCGAAAGCCAGGTGCAAAATGCGCCCAGTTGTGCGTGAGGTTACTGTCTGAGTGAAACCACTGTGGTTCATCCGGCGCATAGAAAATACACGCGCCGGGTCTTACTGTGACCTTTTCCCTGTTAATTTCAATCTCCACGCTGTTCATAAAGTGCAAAAACGTGTAGATTTCAATGCCTGTTGGGCGCACAAGTGTAAACCCGGCTTTTTCCGGCCAATCGTGGCGAATATCTGTAATCTCCATTTTGACGCCCCCTTTGCTTTAATTATACTCAAAAATTCTATGTGTCGCAATAGAATAAGTCAATTTCCGCACATGATACGACATTGTATTTTACAAAGAGATCGCGTACAATGAAACCGTAATCAAAAAGCGCGGCAGAAATTGGGATTTGCCGTCTTTTCGAGGAAAGGATGTACGAAAAATGAGTAATATACCGAGGAAAGAATATCCGCGCCCGCAGTTTGTGCGCGAAAACTGGATGAACCTGAACGGCACATGGGCGTTTGAGATCGATAACGGCCGCAGCGGTGAGGCGCGCGGCTTACAGAAGGTCGGCACAGCGCTCAGCGGGGAGATCACCGTGCCGTTCTGCCCGGAAAGCGAACTTTCCGGTGTGCAGCACACGGATTTCATGTACGGTGTGTGGTATAAGCGCACTGTAACGGTCACAGAAAAACAGCTGAAGGGCCGCGCCGTGCTGCATTTCGGCGCTGTGGATTATTGCGCAAAAGTTTTTGTGAACGGCAAGCTTGCCGGCACACACAAGGGCGGCTATGTTTCGTTTGAGTTTGACGTGACCGCACTTTTAAAAGCGGGCGAAAATGAAATTGCCGTCTACGCCGAAGATAATACGCGCGACCGCCTCATCCCGAGCGGCAAGCAGAGCGAGCAATATAACTCATACGGCTGCTTCTACACGCGCACCACGGGCATTTGGCAGACCGTATGGCTGGAGTTCACCCCGAAGGCTTATATTTCCCGCGTGCAGTATTATCCGAACATCACTGCAGGCACGGTGACGGTGACCGCAGAGCTGGTCGGTACGGCAAACCTCACAGCAACGGCTTCGTTTGAAGGCAAAGAAATGGGCAGCTACACAGCAGAAAACGCCTGCGGCACGCATACATTCACGATAAAGCTGAGCGAAAAGCATCTGTGGGATGTCGGCTGCGGCAATCTGTATGACGTTGCATTCGCTTTCGGTGAAGATAACGTCACGAGTTATTTCGGTCTGCGCGAAGTGCGCCTGGACGGCCACAAGTTCCGCATCAACGGCCGCTCTGTTTTCCAGCGTCTGGTGCTCGACCAAGGTTTCTATCCGGATGGCATCTACACTGCGCCGAGCGACGAAGCGCTTGAAAACGACATTAAGCTCTCCCTTGCCGTCGGTTTCAACGGTGCCAGACTGCATGAGAAGATTTTTGAAGAGCGCTTCCTCTACCACGCGGACCGCTTAGGCTATATCGTTTGGGGCGAATTCCCGAACTGGGGTCTCGATTCCTCCTATGCCGATTCCGTTTACGGCATTTTACCGGAGTGGACGGAAGAGATCCGCCGCGATTTTAACCACCCGGCTATTGTCGGCTGGTGTCCGTACAACGAGACATGGGATACTGACGGCAGGAAACAGTTTGACGACGCACTCGACATCGTCTACAGAGCAACGAAAGCGCTTGATCCTACCCGTCCGTGTATTGATACGAGCGGCAACTATCATGTGGCAACTGATATTTTCTGCGTGCACGATTACGAGCAGAACCCGGAGATCTTTAAGGAGCACTATGACAAGCTAATGACCGAGGGAACACTGTTTGACAACCACGCGCACCGCCAGACCTACAAGGGCGAAGCGACGTTCGTCAGCGAATACGGCGGCATTCAGTGGAGTCAGGACGAGAACGGCTGGGGCTACGGCACCGGTCCGAAGACCGAAGAGGAATTCCTCACGCGTTTTAAGGGCCTTACAGACGCATTGCTTGATAACAGTGAAATGTTCGGTCTTTGCTACACGCAGCTGACCGATGTGGAGCAGGAACAGAACGGCCTTTACACCTATCAGAGAAAGCCGAAGTTTGATCCCGCGTTCTTCCACGGCGTTTTGAGTCGCAAAGCCGCAATCGAAGACTAACAGATACGTTTGGTGCCCGCAGTTTTTTCGCTGCGGGCACTTTTTTATCAAAATACAGGAATTTTGTTGATTTTCGTCATACGTACGTCACAAATACATAGTATTTTATATAATAGAGTAATTTTGGGCAGCAAGCTTCTGCTGCCGGATACTGTTCTGAGGAGTGTATTTATGCCGCAAAATCACTTTAGAGAACCGAAAAACCGATGTGAACATCTTCTCTCTTCCCTACCAATCGTCTTGCCGGTGGCAGCCGTGACGATATCCGCCGCCGCGTTTGGTCTGCTGTTCCTGCAAGGGGATCTAGTGGAGAGCGCGAAGGAAACCGTTACATACACTGCAGCGATTGGCGCAGCTGACGAGCAGGTGGAAATGTACGTCTACGATGCGGGCAACGATGAAGTTGAGGAAGCCGAAGAAGAAGCTTCGGAAATGAATGCCGCGTCTTCCTATGCCGCGAAAGAGCGCATTTTGCCGGCTGGCGAAGTAGAAGACACCGCAGAGCTTGTAGATGCATACAGTTCTGTGCCATTATTTGTTTCAAGCGGTAATCTTGCGGAGCAAGGCGTGCAGACACGGCTTGAGCTGCTTGAAGATTATTTCCCAAACGGCATGTACTGGAACCATGTCGATGTGGACACAAGCGAAATGACGGCAGACGAAATTGCCATGTGCGTTACAGACACGCCGTGCAACCATTCTGTTTATGGTTATGGAAACTGCAACATTTATAATGGACTGATGGATGATTTCTTCCCGCAATACGGAGACGAAATGCAATGCCTCGGCTACGCTTCCATCATCAGCGACCTGCTGTTCGGCTACGATGCACCGGTCACGGAGTTTTACGACATTGACGAGTTGCGCATCGGCGATCACATCCGCATGGGTTGGTATGAGCACTCGATGATCGTGACAGACATCGACTGGGATACCGATACCATCACCGTGACGGAAGTAAATGCAGATTACGAAAACTGCCAGATCTCCTGGGGTCGACAGATCACCCGCAGCGAGCTTCTCGGCATGGAAGGCGACCTTACCTATTACACACGCTACGCAAATTGAAAATCGGTTGTTCTGCGCCTCGGCAAGATTTTGATGTCTTGTCGGGGCACATTTTATATTTCCCAAAAGTTATACGATATAAAAACACCCCGAACGACGCAAAATCGTTCGGGGTGTGCTGATTCAGAGAATCAATTATTTAACCATGTTGGCAACTTCGCTTGCGAAATCGTCGTTTCTCTTCTCGAGGCCTTCGCCCTTCTCGAAGCGAACGAAATCCGTAACCTTCATCGTGCCGCCGGCCTTCTTTGCTTCCTCAGCAATGTACTGCTCAACGGAGAGATCGCCGTTCTTAACGAACGCCTGCTGCAGGAGGCAGTTGTTCTCATAGAACTTGCCGATTCTGCCGGTAACCATCTTCTCGATGATGTTCTGCGGCTTTTTGGAGTTCTTCGGATCGTTCTGGATCTGAGCCATGAGGATTTCTTTTTCCTTATCGAGTGCTTCAGCCGGAACCGTGGACTTATCGAGATAAGCCGGATTCAGAGCGGCAATCTGCATTGCGACGTCCTTGCCGCACTCGTTGAGAACTTCTGCCGGAACATTCTCGGTCTCAAAACGAACGAGAACGCCGATTCTGCCGCCGCCGTGTACGTAAGCAACGCAGTCGCCCTCGTAACGGACGAAGCGACGGATCTTGATGTTCTCGCCGATGGTGAGAATCTTATCCTTCAGCATAGCGTCAACGGTCATATCGGAGCCGTGTGCCTTAGCTGCAAGGAGAGCTTCAACGTCTGCCGGGTTCTCATAGATAACAGTCTCGGCACAGGTCTTAACGAAATCGATGAACTGAGCATTCTTCGCAACGAAATCGGTCTCAGCGTTGACTTCAATCACAACGCCAACCTTACCGCACTCGCTGACCATAGCGTATGCAACACCCTCAGCTGCAATACGGCTTGCCTTCTTAACGGAAGCTGCAAGACCCTTCTCGCGGAGAATCTCGGTTGCCTTCTCTACATCGCCCTCAGCCTCTGTGAGAGCCTTTTTGCAATCCATCATGCCGCAGCCTGTCTTAGCGCGCAGATCTGCAACGTCCTTAGCTGTGAAATTCATTTCAAATCACCATTCCTTGTAGAATCTTAAACTCTATATCAAACGAAAGGAATTTTTAACCGAAATTAAATTATTCCTCGGTCTCTGCAGCAGCTTCTTCGGTCTCCTCAGCAGCAGCGCCCATACGGCCCTCGCGGCCTTCGATGATAGCGTTAGCCATAGCACCTGCGATGAGCTTAACAGCGCGGATAGCGTCGTCGTTGCCCGGGATAACGTAGTCGATCTCGTCCGGATCGCAGTTGGTATCTACGATTGCAACGATCGGAATACCGAGCTTCTTAGCTTCGGAAACAGCGATTCTTTCCTTTCTCGGGTCAACAATGAACAGTGCGCCCGGGAACTCCTTCATGTCCTTGATGCCGCCAAGATACTTTTCGAGCTTTTCAATCTCGAGCTCGAGCTTGCTGACTTCCTTCTTCGGGAGCAGCTCGAAGGTGCCGTCTTCCTGCATCTTGCGCAGCTGTGCAAGTCTCTGGATTCTGCGGCGGATGGTCGTGAAGTTGGTGAGCATGCCGCCCAGCCAACGAGCGTTTACATAGTAAGCGCCTGCGCGGAGAGCCTCTTCCTTAACGGACTCCTGAGCCTGCTTTTTCGTGCCTACGAAGAGAACGCTCTTGCCTTCCATGGAAAGGTCACGAACGAAGTTGTAAGCCTCTTCGAGCTTCTTAACGGTCTTCTGCAGGTCGATGATGTAGATGCCATTGCGTTCCGTGAAGATGAACCGTGCCATCTTAGGGTTCCAACGGCGGGTCTGATGACCGAAATGTACGCCTGCTTCTAATAATTGTTTCATTGATACTACTGCCATAATTGTGATTCCTCCTGTTTTTTCCTCCGCCCGGTCATCACTTGTGAAAACCGCGCAAACGGCACAGTTACAAGCTCGACGGTGCGTGTGTATTTTGAACCTTTCATATTATATCACAAGACGTATAGGGCCACAAGCTTTTTTTGCGACTTCGCCATTCAAGTTTTTATGGATAAATACATGACAATATGGTAAAATAATTGTATATTGTCTTCTGGGTGCAGATGTCCCGGACGGAGCAGTACCCTTGCCGTGAAGACATAATAGTAAGGCCACAGAAAGGACTATTTTAAGGAGGTACGGCTCATGTTTGAACAAATGGAAACCCTGCAACCTGTCATCTTAGCTGGCGGCGATGATTCCCGTATGGGATACAACAAGGCCCTGGCTTCGTTTGAAGGGACGACACTGATTGAAACGATTTACACCCTGCTCGATTTCGTCTTTGACAAATCTCCTATGGTCGTAACCAACGACAAGGCTATTTTCAAGGACATCGACTGTCTGAAAGATGCCCTCATCGTAGAAGACGTGTATAAAGGCGCCCAGACACTGGGGGCTGTAGCAACGGCCTTCCAGTATACCGATGCGGAAAATATCTTCGTCATCGGCGTCAACATGCCTTTCGTTTCCGTTCCCATGATTGAAAAGATGTCCTTCCACATCCAGGCGGCCGATGCCGTCGTTCCCGTCCAGGATGGAACCGACATCTGTCTCCATGCCGTGTATAACCGCCGGCTCATGCCTCTCATGCGAAAGAAAATCGCCGAAGGCAATCACCTTCTCCACTCGTTCTTCCCCCAGATCGACCTGGTACAGATTCCGGTCCGCAAGGATAAGCAGGAAGATGCCATATTCTTCGATGTCCACACACCGATGGACCTCAAGATGGCCGAAGAACAGTACGAATCAATCAAGGAAACGGAACCAGAAGCATTCCAGCCCCTTCTGGAAACAGATCCCATAGCTCTCAAAAAAGACTGATCATAAAAATATACGCGCCCTATAAGCGGATGCAGACAGGCGCTGCAGGATCTCTTGTTACGATCTTGCAGCGCCTGTTTTTTGTCCCGCCGGTGTGGGAACAGCGTTATTCCAATATGTAGACCAGCACAGTCCGGCGTCCGAACTGCATGCACTGGTTATAATCGAGCATGCACAGGTCCACCCGGTTCCCCAGGATATCACTGCCCGTATCTTCCGCCCGGGCAATACCGTAGCCGGGGATGTAGACTGTCGTACCTAGGGGAATGACGTTGGGATCGACGGCAATCTCACCGTAGCGGGCACGCGTCCCCATCTTGGTGATGCCTTCGCCGTTGCCATCAGTCGGCAGATAGGCCGTGGCAACCATCGTATAGACAGCTTTGTACTTGGATATGGTGCCCGTATTGATTTCTACCGTTTCCTTCGTGCCTACGTGGCGGATGAGCGGCTGCATTTCTGCCACCAGTGTCGTAGAAATGTGCTCTTTGCCGACGACCTGACCATCGAGGCTGACCAGATAATTCTTGACTGTCTTGCGGCCATTGACCCCCTGCTGCAGGATTTGTTCTTCGCCCTGTCCCAGCGTTTCGTCCGGGATACTTTCTATCGCATAGGGAACGACTTCGTCTTCCGTGATTTCCTTGCGGGACAATACGCCCACCCTGATGGTCATGTTTTCTTTGACAGGAGCCGATACATCTCCATATGCCCGGTAGTTCTCACTATCGTACCCGGCCTGTTCGACTGCTTCCTGCACCGTCTTTTTCGCAGTGCGGATGGTCTTTTTCTGATTCTTATATTCTATCGTCACCGGTACTGCCCGGCGCACAGTCGCCGTCGTCCCTTCTTTCAGCGTATCGGTCGAAAGCTCTACTTCGTCATGATGACCGAGGGAAATATTGTTTTCCCGCAGGAGTGCTTCCGCATTGATCGCATGGGTATAGACGGTATGCGTCCGGCCATCTGCTTCTATGGTCACTGCCCTGCCCCGGTCCACGAATCCCGTCAGAGATACCAGTACCAGCAAAGCAATCAGAGTCACATACATGCGCGTAATGCGCTGGGAAATACGTTTTCTCATCCATATCCTCCTTATTTCAAATACACCATTCTCTTGATTTTATCAGAAAGTGGGGGCATATGTCAAAATAAGGCCGGATTTGTAACTAAAATGTGTCATTTATCCCCAGAAGTCCGCCGGAGCACCCTGGTCTTGATATCTTCTTTCTGCAGCTGCCGCGTATGGTCTTCCGCTTCTTTCTGCAGCATCGCCTGTGCATGGACGGGTTCTCCTTTACGCGTATCAGCCAGATAGCGGTATGTCCCGTCGCCGTTCATGGCATAGGCTTTAACGTTATCATGGAAATACAGGTTCAGGATTCCCTTGATCCGTTCTTTATGAGGTTCGTATTCGACCGGCGTCATCAGTTCTACCCGTTCGTTCAGATTCCGCGGCATCCAGTCGGCGGAGGAAATGAATACATCTTCCCGGCCATTATTATAGAAATAAAAGAGGCGGCTGTGTTCCAGATATCGTCCTACGATGCTGTGGACTTCGATATTATCACTGAGGCCGGGTACTTCCGGACGGAGCACGCAGATACCACGGACGATGAGCTTGATTTTGACGCCAGCCTGCGACGCTTCATAGAGGCGGGCGATGACTTTCTTATCAAGGAGCGAGTTCATCTTGGCGATGATCAAAGCTTTCTTCCCTTGCCGGGCCCAAGCCGTTTCCTGATCGATTTCTTCATAAATCCGCTGACGCAGATTGAGCGGAGCTACGGCCAGTTTGTTCCAATATGGAGGATCGGAATAACCGGACAGGAGGTTGAAGAAGGCCGAAGCATCGACGCCGATCAGCGGGTCGGAAGTCAGAATACCGACATCCGTATAGATGCGGGCCGTCTTGCCGTTGTAGTTCCCCGTCGCCAGATGGACATAGCGTTTGATGCCGTCTTCTTCGCGGCGCACGACGAGGGTAATCTTGGAATGGGTCTTGAGGCCCATGATACCGTAAATGACGTGACAGCCGGCTTTTTCCAGCTTCGCCGCCATGTGGATATTATTTTCTTCATCAAACCGGGCCTTAACTTCCATGAGCACCGTGACCTGTTTGCCGTTTTCCGCAGCCTGAGCCAGAGCCGCAATAATCGGCGACTTGCTGCTGACCCGATATAAGGTCTGCTTGATGGCCAGGACACTGGGATCGGTCGCAGCCAGGCGGACGAAGTTTTCGATAGTTTCAAAGGTTTCATACGGGTGATGGACCATGATATCGCGCTGCGAAATAGCGGTCCACATATCCGGAGCATGGAGGTTTTCTAATTCGTACGCCGGCTGCGGGAAAGCCGGTGCATAGCGCAGATAGTCGTAGCCTTCGATACCCGTGAAGGAGAAAAACACCTTGCAGTCCAACGGTCCGGGGATCATGTACACATCGCGGTCTTCCAGAGACAGTTCGGTCATCAGCAGGCTGCGAACCATGCGGCTTGCCGAATCAGCCAATTCCAGACGGACAGCGGCACCTTTTTTCCGCTTTTTCAGCGATTTGACGACTTCTGCCAGGAGATCTTCCGCATCATCATCGATGTCCAGGTCGGCATCGCGGGTCACGCGGAATGGCGTGACTTCCAGGATTTCACAGCCCAGGAAGAAACGTTCAGCAAAGGTACTGAGCACGTCTTCCAGGAAGAGGAACTGCTGTGGTCCCGTTTCGCCCGGCACTTTGATAATCCGATTGATGACTGACGACGGTACGGGCAGGATAGCTGTCTTGACGCTGCTATCCCCTTCGCGGCGGCGCAGGAGGACAGCCAGGTTGAGGCTCAGACTGGAAAGGAAGGGGAACGGGTGGCTCGAATCGACGGCCATCGGCGTGACGACCGGGTAGATTTCCCGTTCAAAGAAATTTTCCAGCCATAACTGCTGTTTTTCATTCAATTCAGACGGCTTGATGAAATACAGGCCTTCGCCACGCAAGCGGTCGCGCAGGTCATTCAGATAGGCATACTGCTGCCGTACCTGTTCGTGTACCATCTGTTCGATAGCTGAAAACTGTTCCTGCGGCGTCATGCCGGCAATATCATGGTGCGGCACGCCGCTTTCGATGAGATGCTTGACACCGGCCACGCGAATCATGAAAAATTCATCGAGATTCGAAGCGCTGATAGCGACAAAATTCAGTTGTTCCAGCAGCGGATTGGAGGGAACAGCCGACTCCCGCAGCACTCGTTCATTGAACTTAATCCATGTACATTCACGGTTTAAAAAATTATGAGGATCTAACGTATCCACTCATCACACCTGCCCTTTCAGTAATCGGGGAGTAATACCGAATATTTCTTCAAAATTCCGGCTGGCCTGAATAAACGACCACCGTTCGAGAGAAATATCCAGTTCCGACTGATAATACAATCTGAGTTCCTTGTCGCCTAAAACGGTGCGAATCTGCTTGATTTTTCCCGTATGACTCTTATCGATAGCATCTGCCAGGGAAAAGATAGCCTGCAGTTTAGAAATCAATACTTCCAGTCCCGGCGTTGGATTCCGGTCAACCCAGTCCGCATGTTCTGAAGGCATGTACGGGTCAATATAGGAAGCGACGCTGGCGACGATTTCTTTTTCTTCGTCTGTAATACTGAATAAATCAGTCTGCCGGATCAATTCGTACGAACAGACACGATGCTTGCGCATGTTGATGAATTTACCGGTTTCGTGCAAAATAGCAGCCAGCCGCAGCAGATAGCCCGTATGATAAGCAAGGCCACAGCGTTGATACAGGGCCTGGAAAATTTTTGCAGCATACGATTCGACGCGAGCCGAATGATCCGGATTATACAGGTAGCGGCCAGCGATG
>ERZ780178.1436-NODE-1436-length-15127-cov-9.846271_pt1 | contig 15127 bp, 19 predicted proteins | sample MGYA00511018_ERZ780178 | MGnify/ENA primary metagenome ERZ780178 (study PRJEB29588, sample SAMEA2151439) | human gut metagenome | biome: human gut; feature: human-associated habitat; material: faeces | place: Denmark | collected 2008/2010 ...
CCTGCACTCCGGCCGGAATCCTCCATTTGCTGGGAGACGTAAGCGGGAAGCACTGCGTCATTATCGGACGCAGCAATATCGTAGGCAAATTCAGCTAATTATCTTATGCTTCTGCATGCGAACGCCACCGTTACCGTATGCCACTCTAAGACGAAGGACCTCGCGAGCCATACTCGTCAGGCCGATGTACTTATCTCGGCAGTCGGTAAGCCCCGCTTTATTACCGCATACATGGTTAAGCCGGGGGCGGTCGTTATCGATGTCGGAATTAACCGGGACGAGAACGGTAAGCTCTGTGGAGACGTTGCTTTTGAGGAGGTCGCGGCAAAGGCGTCAGCGATTACTCCGGTACCCGGCGGCGTGGGCCCGATGACCGTCGCCATGCTGCTCAAGAACACCGTGGAGGCAGCTTCTTACCAAAAGCGGTAGAACTGCAACGAAAAGTTCGCAGAATCCCGGCAGTTTTGCGCGCTCCCTTTTTCTACTGAACACGGTAAAATATAATTGCCAGTTGGAAAACACTGGGAATTACAAAGGAGGCAAACATAATGAAAGACATGAGCATTATCGCTAACAAGAAGATTATCAACAAGGAGACCAACGAGGTCCGTCTGGTCGTGAGCATTGACGAGGAGAATCGCAAGATTCACTCCGTCCCCGTGGACGAACCTAACGCTGAGCCGAGTATCATGGCTGCTGCAAGCTATGACCGTCGCTGGAAGCTCTACGAAGAGCCTGAGACTATTGGCGAGGCTGTCAATGAGACCGCTGAGACTGAGGTCAACCACGACGAGCCCATGAAAATGTCGGACGTCGTGACTAAGCTCGAGAGCTTATTCGACATTCTGAATCGTGTTTACTTCGACAATGCACTGCCGAAACCGGTCATCACCGTTCAGTCCACCCCTAAGGCTTACGGCCACTGCTCTACTAAGAAGATTTGGAAGAGCGAGAATGACGGCCAGTACGAAATCAACATTGGCGCCGAGTTCCTCAATCGTCCGTCTGCTAATACGGCTGCGACGATGTGCCATGAGATGGTCCATCTTTACTGCCTTGTGAATGAGATTCAGGACACTTGTCAGAAAGGCCGCTACCACAACAAGACCTTCAAGGCTGAGGCTGAGGCAAGAGACCTTGAAATCGGGTATGACCGTACCGTGGGCTTCTCCCACACAAATCCGACCGAGGCCTTCAAGAAGACCCTCGAAGACAACGGCTTTGTACTTGAAGTTCCGTTCGCTCGCGTTATGCCTGAGGAGAAAGCAAAGGCCGAACGCGAAAAGCCTCACCGCTACGTGTGCCCGGTCTGCGGGCAGGAAGTTAAGACGACCGCCGACCTCAGCCTCATTTGCGGTATCTGCGAGGTCGCTATGGAGAGGGCTGATTAAAAGAACTCCAGAACAGCCCGTATCGCGTCCAAAGTTTTCAGAGGGTAAATCTAAGGGCCCCTGAGCTAAAACGCGATACGGGAGGTCTGGGGCTTGCCCGAGGAGGTTTATATGAGAGACGAAGAGTACCTCTTCAAAGAAGATGTACGAGAAAAGGCGATAACAGCCCGGAGCGCTAAGAAGCGCCCTCGGCATAGCGGTTGCCGCCTACCGCAATACACGGCAAAGGAGATGAGAGAGATGAGCGGTCCTACCTACACGCTCAACCTGAAAAAACGTATCACATACGCAGAGTTCAAAGCACTTCCCGAGGGCTTGCAGAAGAGCTACGTGCAGAACATTATCGACAAGTACCACGTCGGGCCTTCGGCTCTTGCCGAGCTTATGGGCGCGAACGCCGGTGCGGTCGGCGTTTACCTGAGCAAGAGAGGCTTTTCCTTCAAGCGAGGTTTTCAGCCTACGAAGGACGACCTCGAGAGATTCCGAGAGGACTACGGTATCAGCACGAATGCGCCGACAAAAAAAACTTTGGAGAACTTCTCGTTCTGCTTCTCCGGAGCCTTCAATGCGGCGAGCTTTGTAAAGCAAATCAAGGCCTTCGTCCCTGAAGGACAACTCCTGCGGGTCTCCGTAGCAGTCGAGGTAGTCGGGCCCGAACCCTCTGCTACTGAGCCTGCTACCGAAGAAAGACCTTGATTTGCAAGGCTTTTGGTTATCTGGTAGTACTGGTAGTTCGTAAAAACTGAAAAGATTTTTCCAAAAAGTAAAAGGACTCAAAGCGCAATCTCGTCGCTCCCTCGCATTACATGTATATATAAGGAAAATTCGTTAAAACGAACTACCGACTACCAAAAGAAAAAGGAGGAAAAATATGAAGTATAAAATCGGACAAATCCTCACCTCTAATCAAGATGTGGAGGTTGAAAAAGCCTTATCTGGCGAGAAGGTGGTTATTCCTAAAGGAAACAAAATCATTATCGGCGCGGATAAGCTGGCACATCATCTCCGTACGGGCATGATTCAACCCCTCAGTACGGCTGAAGTCGAAGGCTATGACTCTGAAGGACTTGCTGAGTACTTGCTGCTTGTCCTCAAAGCGCATTTTCCTATCGACGAAATGCTGGAGGACTATGAAATCTCGGAGCGTATGCTCTTAGACGAAATCGAGTACGCCTTTGACGACATTGGCTTTTGAAAAGAAAAAGGACAGGCTTAAAGCCTATCCTTAATCTGGGTCGCAAGTACGAAACCGTAAGGCAGAACGACTATCGTCACCTCAGGGGTTCGACCTGCGATTAAATTGGTGGAGCTAACAAGTCCCTCGTCGAACTCACCGCCCTCGATATTTGAGAGGTCCGCAGACTTGAGTTTTCCGTCTTCGCTACTGATATTGAAGTAGATAAGAAGTCGGTCGTCATATAGGTAGACCTCTGAAACAAAGTCAGAGATGATTCTCCGGCGGTAGTCCTGCTCGGACTCTCCCGGGTACGGCTCAAGGTGTTTCATCAGCGCAAAGAGAATCTGGTCCTCTGTAAACGCGAGGTGTTTGCCTTTGAGGAAGCTGAGCTCGCCCAGAATGACCGCTTGCTCGTTCTCGAGTTCCTGCAGGCGCGCAGGCAGGGTCTGCGTCGCTGCGCCGGACTCGATAGCCCGCAGCACGTTCGCAATGGACTTCTTATTGTCTGCCAGCTTCTTCTCGTAGAAGGCAATCTCCGAGGCGGTATCGTTTTGGCGCTCTTGCGCCGCGTGTACCTTCCTCGCAAGCTCTTCAAGAATGTCCTCTTGAAGGATATAGTGGACAGTAAAGTCGACCACGGCGCGCTCGAGGCGGTCACGTGAGACTTGCTTCTTATCGCAAGTCTTATTCTTGCCACGAGTGTTCCCGCAATAATAGTAGTACCATTTGTTCCCGCTCTTGCCCGTGCCGCTGACTCCCTGCATTGGTCCTTTGCAATGACCGCAGAAGAGCCTACCGGCTAAAAGGTATTCAGCCTTCGGCGACTTCGGAGCCTTACGAGTGCGTCTGCGCTCCATTTCGGCCTGAGCAAGGTTAAAGGTATCTTTTGAGATAATCGCAGGCATACCGCCTTCGACGACTATATCGTGATACCGGTACTCGCCGATGTATTTTCGGTTTTTAATGATTCGGTTGATACTGTTCTTGTTAAAGGGCTTGCCCTGAGCAGTACGCAGCCCACGGCTATTCAGGAGCTCACAGATGGCCGCATTTGATTCGCCCTTAATATACTGCTCAAAAATCGTTTGAACGGTCTGGGCTGATTCTGGGTCTATCTGGAAGTGCTTCTGCTCGTCGACCCGATAACCGAGCGGTCTCCCGCTTCCGGTGCTTTGGCACTTCAAAGCGCTCTCGTGCATTCCCCGCTTGATTTTCTGAGCGAGCTCTGCCGAGTAGTATTCCGCGAGGCCTTCCATAAGGCTCTCGAGGATAATGCCCTCGGGCCCGTCCGGTATCGCTTCGGCGGCATAAAAGATTTGGATTCCGTTCCTCTTGAGCTCTCGCTTATAAACGGCGCTGTCGTATTTGTTCCGGGCGAAGCGGTCCGTCTTATAGACAACCACCGCCTCGAACTTCTTGCGCTTGGCGTCGGCAATGAGCCTTTGGAACTCCGGCCGCTCGTCCGTCCGCCCTGAGATATGACGGTCGCAGTATGTGTCGATAACGGTAAGCCCTCGCTGCTTACAAAAGTCGGTACAGACTCTAAGCTGCCCTTCGATACTCTGGTCGGTCTGTCTCGGGCCGGCAGAATACCGAGCATAAATTACTGTATTCATGTGACCCTCCTAAAAATTTCGTCGTTATGGTACTCCAGAAGCTCTCTACGCGGCGGAAATCGGGGGGGGGGTAAAACCATTCCGTCAAGAGAAGCCAGCCAGCGGGCTGTAAAAGCGTCCTGAGGGCTATTCAAAATTATTGGAGAAACATAGATTTTCATGGAAGGAGTGATAGTTATAAGGCCTCGGTCGAAGGCTTTATCATAAAAAGTATTGAGGCAAATCCCGTTGTCGGGGCTGACCCGGTCCGCCTCGCTTCGGCATTGCGAGTACGGTTTTATATGACTTGCAACGAGCATTTGCGGCAGCGCGCAGCCGGATATAAAGCACCGGTCGTCGTAAGCCGCGAGCACCGCCTGCTTGAAGAAGTGTCGTTCCCGCGATACTCTTCCGTGATTCGTCAGAGACGAAAGCGGCTTTGCCCCTTGCAAAGGTGAAGAGTCAAAGATAGCGAGACCTGTCAAGGTCTCTGCCTCAAGACTCAGAGAGCCCCAGTCGTGCTTGAACTCCTCGTAAATCATTCGGTCCGCCTTCGCTACGTTCTTAAGTCCTGAGGAAACCTTCGGGTCTATGTACCGGAAGTTCCTCATGCGCATTACGATAGAAGCGACTGAGTGAGGAATAATCTCGGCGACCTGCTGAATGACTTTATTGCTGGGATTGATTTTCCCGAGAGGAGTAACGCAGTAAAGAGCATAGGCGATAATTATGTCCTCTCTGCTCCACGCGTTCATTGATTCTGCTCCTCGTCTAAGCGGATAGCTGTCATAAGCAGCTCCATACGCCGCTTGACATCGAGCCCGGAGAAAATACGCAGAAGCTCCGCTTCCTCTTTGGAGCGCTGCTGCTCTAAGTGAATCTCACCGGAGTTCTGGCCTATGACGCCGTTATTGGTCCCCACCGTTCCGACGTTTACGCTGTTATCGGTCCACCCCATCAGGTAGTCGACCGACGTTCCGAGAGCGTTCGAGAGCTTCTGCATTTTATCGGTACGAAGTGTTTTGATGTAGCCAGTTTCCCACTTGCGGACTGTGCTCGCACCGACGCCGACCTTATCGCCGAGCTCCTGCAGAGTGTACCCTTTCTCTGTTCTGAGATAATGTATTCTATCGCCTAACGTCATTAAGACCGCCTCCCTTGAAAAAGTTTACTCTTATTATAACACGCATTTGTCTTAAAGTGAATGCTTTTGCTTAAAATTCACAAAAATTTTCCAAAAGGCTATTTACAAATCCAAAAGGACACGGTATAATAAATTTGTCCTTTGGGACAACCGGTAGTGCCTACGAGGAAAAATCTCAAGGAAAGGAGACAGTATATCGTATGGTTGAAACTCGAATGTTGAGGGCCCACATGACCCTGAAAGGCGTTACTACGAAAGACCTTGCGGACGCGCAGGGCTGGAGTATGAGCACAGCCTACCGTAAGATTACGGGCAAAGTTGCCTTCACGGTACCTGAAGTGCAGCTCTGTAAGGAGCTCCTTGATTTGGACGCTCCTACGACGAACGCAATTTTTTTTGCGGCTGATTTGTCCTAAAAGACAAAAATGCGGCCGACGCTCGCCGATACCGCTCTTGCAAGAGAGAATCTTATGCTTGACCGACTAAGCGCTGCGGTCAATGCGTTTTACGAAAATCCACAAAATATGCAAGCCTATTTGGCTTGGAAGAAAAACAAGGAGGCAAAACAAAATGAAAATCACCGTAACAATGGAACTGACTCAGGAAAACCTGAGCAAGCTGAGAGCCCTGCTCCCTGACACCGAGATTCCCGGTCAGGTAAGTATGTTCGATTCCCCTTCGGAAAAGCCTGTCGAGCCCACGGCTGAGGCTCCTAAGACCGAGGCCCCTGCTCCTGCGACCGAGGCTCCTAAGACCGAGGACAAGCCTATCACGAAGACCGACATCCGCGCCGTCGCCCTGAAGCTCTCCAAAGCCGGCAAGCAGAAAGAGCTCGCTGACATCTTTGCGAAGTTCGGTTGCAAGAAGCTCTCCGACTTCGACAGCCGCACGGAAGACTATCCGGCGCTTATGAAAGAGCTGGTGAGTGTCAATGGCTAAGCACGCACTACTTTCCGCAAGCGGCGCTCACCGCTGGCTCGAGTGTACCCCGAGCGCGCTACTCGAGCTTCAATTTCCGCAGAGCACGAGCGAGTATGCCGAAGAAGGCACCGCAGCCCATGAGCTTTGCGAGCTGACCGCCCGCTACTTCCTCGGCGAAGTCTCCGAGATGGACTTTGAGAATCGCCGTGACGAATTGGCAAAAGGCCCTTACTACAACGCTGAAATGCAGGAATGCGCAAATGACTACGCAAGATTTGTTACTGAAAAGACCAAAGCTGCGCAGGAGTCTTGCGAGGACGCATTTACCGAGCTTGAGGTGAGAGTCGACTTCTCGAAGTACGTCAAGGACGGCTTCGGCACCGGCGACTGTATCATCGTCGCTGACAAGGTCCTCGAAATCGTGGACTTCAAGTACGGCAAGGGCGTCCGTGTTGAGGCGACCGGCAATCCGCAAATGAGACTCTACGCTCTCGGCGCGCTTCTCAAGTACAACACACTTTTCGACATCGACTCCGTTCGTATGACGATTTTCCAGCCTCGGCTCTCCGGCGTTCAGAGTTCCGACGAAATCACCGTCAAGGAGCTGCTCGAATGGGCTGAGAAGTATGTCAAGCCCCGCGCTAAGTTGGCCTATAAGGGCGAAGGCGAGTTCGCCCCGTCCGAAGAGGTCTGCAAGTTCTGCCGGGCGAAAGCTCAGTGCAAAGCGAGAGCCGACAAGAATCTCAAGCTCTTCGATGAGGCCCCGGACGCTATGCTCCTGACTCCTGAAGAGGCCGGCGCGATTCTTGAAAAGGCCGCGGATATTCAGGCGTGGCTTACGGACCTTGAAGGTCTCGTGTCTTCTACGCTGCTCAGCGGTCAGCCTGTTACCGGCTGGAAGATGGTTGAGGGCCGCAGCAACCGCAAGTTCGCGGACGAGCTGAAAGTCGTTGAGGCTATGAAGTCCGCCGGCTACGACGAGAGTCTGCTCTATGAGCGCAAGCTGATTACCCTGACTCAGATGGAGAAGGACTTCGGTAAGAAGGCTGTGGCGGAAACGCTCGGCGAGCTTATCGTCAAGCCTCAGGGCAAGCCTACTCTGGCTCCTGCAAAGGACAAGCGCCCTGAGTTTAAGCCTGAGGAACAGCTTCTCGCTGAGTTCGATAAGTAAGGAGGTCTCGTTATGACGGAAGCGGCAAGACGCAGAACGCGGGCGAGAATCCGCCTTATCAAAATCCAGTGGCTCCTCATTCTGGCGCTCATTGTCGCCTTGATTATCTCGTTCGTTACGAGACCGAGCGCTTCCGTTCCTGATGAGCTTGAGTCTTCGCCCGTTCGGGTAGAAGCTCCCGAGCCGATTACCGAAACCGCCGCGCCGGAGCCTGAGCTTATCGAGCTCGGCGAGTTCAAGACTACCGCCTATTGCACTTGCGTTAAGTGCTGCGGTATCTGGAGCGCGGAACACCCTTCTCGGGTCGGTACCGATTACGTGCAGCGAACAAAAAGCGGCACGATTCCGACCGCAGACCGCACGGTCTCGGTCGACCCCAATGTGATACCTCTCGGAACGGTCCTCATTATCGACGGTCACGAGTACATAGCCGAAGATACAGGAAGCGCCGTTAAGGGAAACGTTATCGACATCTATTTTGACTCACATGAGCGCGCCGTCGAGTACGGCGTTCAGATGAAAACTATTTATATTAAAGGAGATTGATACTATGTCTACTCAAATCACTACTGGTAAGGTCCGTTTTTCCTACTGCAACCTCTTCACCCCTCGCGCCGTTCAGGAAGGCGCTACGCCGAAGTACAGCGTTACTCTCCTGATTCCGAAGAGCGACAAGGCCACCATGCAGAAAATCAAGGCTGCTATGGACGAGGCTAAGCAGAAGTTCATGGCAAGCAACAGCGGCAAGAAGCTGCCTACCAACCTCAAGAGCACGCTGCACGACGGCGACGGCGAGCGCCCGAATGGCGGTGAGTTCGGCGAAGAGTGCAAGGGCTGCTACGTTATCACCGTCAGCTCCAACAACAAGCCCGTTCTCGTCCACGCGGACAAGACTCCGCTGACTGACCCTCAGGAGCTCTACTCCGGCTGCTACGGCCGCGCAATCATCAACTTCTACGTGTATGACACGCAGGGCAACAAGGGTATCTCTGCTGGCCTCAACGGTATCATGAAGCTCTACGACGGCGAGCCTCTGGGCGGCGGCGTTGTTACGGATTCCGATTGGGACGACGGCTGGGAAGACGAGGACGACAACGACGACCTCCTCGGTTAAGCGTATGCTCCGGCGCGTTCGTCTCGGATTTGCTGAGGCGAACGCCGCCCGGAGGAAGGAGGCAATATGAGAACATTAGCAATCGATATAGAAACCTACAGCTCGGTCTCTCTGCAAAAGTGTGGTGTCTATGCCTACGCCCAGAGCCCCGATTTTGAGATTCTTCTTTTCGGGTATGCTTGGGACGACGGCCCGGTCGAGGTTATCGACCTCGCCAGAGGCGAGAGCCTGCCTGAGGAGCTCCAGAACGCTCTGTATGACCCCGAAATCCTGAAGACAGCATTCAATGCGTCTTTTGAACGGACTTGTCTGAGCGCGTTTATGGGCCGCGTGACACCGCCCGAGCAATGGAGCTGCACCGCAGTCATGGCCCGCGAGCTGGGCCTGCCCGGTAGCTTGGAAGCTGTCGGCGAAGTCATCGGGCTTCCTGAAGACAAGCAGAAGTCTAAGACCGGCCGGGCGCTTATCCGTTACTTCTCGATACCCTGCAAGCCCACGAAGACGAACGGCAACCGGACCCGCAACCTTCCTGAGCATGACCCTGACCGCTGGGCTATCTATGTTGAGTACAACCGTCAGGACGTCGTCTCGGAGCGTGCTATTCGGCAGAAGCTCTCTCGCTTCCCGGTGTACGAGAAGGAACAACCTCTCTGGATTCACGACCAGCATATCAACGACCGCGGCGTCGGTGTTGACCTTAACCTCGCAGAGCATGCGGTCGAGATTGACGCCATTATCAAGGCGAGACTTCTCGAGCAGGCTAAGGAGCTCACGGGCCTTGAAAACCCGAAGAGCACCGCGCAGCTCAAGAGCTGGATTGAGGACACCGCGGGTATTGAGGTCGAGAGCCTCAACAAGAAGAGTATCGCCGGCGTAAGAGCCGACGCTGACTGCGACGCCGTGGACCGTATGCTCGACATTAGAGCGGGTCTTGCAAAGACCTCAACTGAAAAATACAACGCTATGCTCCGCACGGCTTGCCCGGACGGGCGCATTCGTGGCCTGACTCAGTTTTACGGTGCAGCGCGTACCGGTCGATGGGCTGGCCGCCTTGTACAAATGCAGAACTTACCGCAGAATAAAATGCCGGACCGTGACCTTGATACCGCAAGGCAGCTCGTTGAGGCCGGAGACCTTGAGACCCTTGAAATGCTCTTCGACGACATTTCCGGGACCCTCTCGCAGCTTATCCGCACGGCCTTTATCCCGAGACCCGGCTATCGCTTCATCGTGTCTGACTTCTCCGCGATTGAGGCCCGTGTTATCGCATGGCTTGCAAGCGAAGAGTGGCGCATGGAGGTTTTCAAGACCCACGGCAAAATCTATGAGGCCTCCGCCGAGCAGATGTTTCACCTTCCGAAGGGCTCCGTCAAGAAGGGCGACCCTATGCGACAGAAAGGGAAAATCGCTGAGCTTGCGCTCGGCTACGGCGGCAGCGTCGGCGCTCTGAAATCTATGGGCGCTCTCGAGATGGGGCTTGAGGAGTCTGAGCTGAAACCGCTCGTCAATAGCTGGCGCGCTGCAAATCCCGCAATCACCAAATTGTGGTGGGACACGGACGCCGCCGCACGCAGGACCATTCAGACGAAGGCTCCTACTAAGCTGCCTTTCGGTATGGGCTTCTACAAGCAAGGGCCTCTCCTCAAGCTGAGACTTCCGAACGGTCGTGAGTTGAGCTATGTAAAGCCCAGAATCGACGACGACAGTATCACCTATGAGGGCACAATTCAGTCCTCGGGCGGCTGGGGTCGTATCGAGTCCTATGGCCCGAAACTCGTGGAGAACATCGTTCAGGCTACGGCCCGGGATTGCCTTGCAGTTGCCATTGACCGCTTGGAGCGCGCCGGTTTTCCGGTCGTGTTTCATGTCCACGATGAAGTTATCTGCGAGGTACCTATCGGCGTAAGCTCTGCCGAGGAAATCAGCAAAATCATGTCGGAGCCCATCGAGTGGGCAACCGGCTTACCGCTCAAGGCTGACGCCTATGAGTGTGAATACTATAGAAAGGACTAACCGCTATGAAGATAGACGTATTTAATAAGGTCGTCAAAGAGCAGCTTCTTGTCTGCGAGCACCTGCTTACCGACAAGGGTCATGAGTACGCCTCTGACGCCGTAGACGAGAGCAATATCGACCGCCTCGCACATTTTAAGAAGGCCGCCGCGATTATCGACGGCACTCCGAAAGAGGCTCTGCTTGGTATGCTGACAAAGCACCTCGTCTCTATCTCGGATATGTGTACCGACGGCCGCAGCTACTCTCTGGACCGCTGGACCGAGAAAATCACGGACAGCATTAACTACCTGCTACTGCTCAAGGCTTTAGTCGAAGAGGAGGCGAACGGCAATGGATAAAATCAAAGTCGCGGTCCTCAATCCGACCGCAATCAGCGAGGCCGAGAAGATGATGGTATGCGCCGCGCGCTTGACGCAGCGCGGGCACACGGTCAAAGACCTCTCCGACTTCCTCGCTCTCTACGATAAAGAGTACACCGAGAAAACGGCTAAGGTTATGACCCAGCTTCCGCACCCTACAATTCAGAAGTTTGCGGTCATCAACGCTGTAATTGTCGGAGCTTCAAGGAGATTCCTCGCCCAGATTACGAGGCACCAGAATGAAGTCAAGTTTATGTCTGCGTCCTTGCAGTACAGCGACTACTCGAACGAGGCCGACTTCGTTGTCCCTTATGAGCTGCTTGACAGTCAAATGCGTTTCTCCTACCTCTCTCAGTGTCAGGACGCTATGCGAAAATATAAGCTCCTTGTCGAGTACGGTGTGGACAATGATTCCGCCGGCTATCTGGCTCCGCAAGGCTTGAGAAACGTTCTGATTATCAGTGCAACGCCTTATCAGTGGAAGCACATGATAAGCCAGAGAACTTGTCGGCGTAATACCGCCGAGACCCGCTACGTTATGCTCCGCCTTTGGGAAGAGCTTTATGAGCTGGCTCCGGCTCTCTTCTCTCCTGAAACGACCGGCCCTTTCTGCATGAAGGGCAAGTGCCTTGAAGGCAAGATGGCCTGCGGGAGTCCACTGGCGTCCGACCTTACACCGCACGATATTCTCGAGCGGGATTTTCCGCTCTGTATGGAGGTGCGAGAATGAATGAACGCGACCCTTTATGGGACGGCTTACGCGATTTAGCTAATGAGAATCATAAAGCCAGAATCGCTAAGACACCGAGCCGTATTCAATATGCCATATCTCAATTTGAGAAGTACGATATTGAGTACGCCTTAAAAAATGAAGCTACTGGGCATTTTCATTGCCGGCGCAAAGCTGACGATAAACTTTTTCAATTTTACGCTGGGACAGGAAAAATTCAAGGTCATGACAGTGCCCGCGGTATTCACGCCTTGATTAAAATTCTATTGCAGGAGGTGCGAGATGAAAATTAAGCTAATTGACTTCAACGGCCCTGCTCCTGTACGAGCGCATGACAACGACGCCGGCGCGGACGTGTTCAGCCCCAGAGACCAGACCATCTACCCCGGGCAAGTATATAAGCTGCCTCTCGGCTTCGGTCTGGAACTGCCTGACGGCTATGTGGGGTACATATTTCCTCGCAGCAGCCTGAGTGCTCGCGGTATCGTATGCGAGCTTCCGCCCATCGACTCTGGGTATCGCGGAGAGGTCCACGCCATCGTCTCGAATGTCGGTGGCGACGGCTACGACATCAAGAAGGGTGACCGTATCGGCCAGCTCGTGATTATGCCGGTCGTTATCCCTGAGTTCACCTATGACGAGGGTGCTGCTCGAGGGTCTGGGGCCTTCGGCAGCAGCGGAAGATAACCGTGCGAGTAAAAAAGGCGGGCGGTAAAGTTTACGGCGCTGACTTTACCGCCGCCGAGCGCAAGGCTATGAATCTCGAAATCGAGAGACAGCTTGCAGAGTACAGCCGTAAACACGCGAACGAAATCGACGCCATTATACTTTGGCAGTTACACGTGCAGTACGGCTTCGGCGAGAAGCGTCTGAGACGGTTTTACGACCGTTTCAGGGCTGAGTATTTTGACCTTATTAAAAGGTATGAAATGGATGAGGGCGACAATATCTGGCTCAACACCTACAAGCTGAAGGAAATCGGCGTCGACATTGAATCTTGGAATCGGGACGGTGAGACTGAATGAGAATAGACAAAGACAACTACTATCTGAATATCGCAAAAGCCGTCGCGGCCCGTTCTACCTGCCTTCGCAGGCAGTATGGGGCCGTGATTGTCGCAGACGACGAAATCATCGCGACTGGCTACAACGGCGCGCCCAGAGGCGAGGTCAACTGCTGCGACGTCGGGAAGTGCTACTGCCGAGAGCATTCCACTCCTATCGACGAGCATGCGGCTCGCCACGGGGACCAGTATGGGACCTGCGTCGCCGTTCACGCCGAGCAGAATGCGATTATCAGTGCGCCGAGGCGGTCAATGCGAGGTGCTACCCTTTACCTTGCATGCCTCGATGAAACCATTGACCCTGCGCCGTGTAATATCTGCGACCGCATGATTAAAAACGCGGGTATCACGAGAGTGGTAACGAGAGCCGGTACCTTTTAATGCCGACTCTTCAATACGACGGCTTGATAACGATTGCGACGGGTAGCTCGCGGCGTTCGGCAAGCTGGAAAACTAAAGAAATGCTCTGGTCTGAGTTCGTTGATAAGCTCGGCCGTGTGACCCGGACGCAGGAGACCCAGCAAGAGTACTTCCGTATGCCGAAGGAAGAGCGCGATAATGCGAAGGACGTCGGCGGTTTTGTCGGCGGCACCTTAAAGGGCGGCCGCCGTAAAATCGACGCCGTACTGCAGCGCAGGCTTATTACCCTTGACATGGACTCTATCACGGCTGGCGAAGACCCTTGGCCTACGGTCGAGCTGATTTTGGGCTGCGCTGCGGTGCTCTATAGCACGCATAGCCATACGGCGAAAGCTCCGAGGCTTCGCCTTGTGCTTCCTCTCTCGAGGCCTGTGTCTCCTGAGGAGTACGAGGCTATCGCCCGCAGGATTGCAGGCGACATCGGTATTGACATGTGCGACGATACCACCTATGAGCCCCATCGGCTCATGTACTGGGCGAGTGCTTCCTCTGACGGCGAGTTCCGCTATGAAGTGCAGGACGGTCCATGGCTGGACGCCGACGAGCAGCTCGCGAGGTACGCAGACTGGAAAGACCCGACTCAGTGGCCTGTCTCAAGCAGGAAGTCCGGCACGATTCGGCGTCTCGCTGATAAGCAGGGAGACCCGACCGCGAAAGACGGTATCGTCGGCGCATTCTGCCGCACTTACTCTGTAGAGGACGCAATCGAGGCCTTCCTGCCTGACGTCTACATCAAGGGCGAAAATGGCCGCTATACCTACAAAGGCGGTTCGACCTCCGGCGGTCTCGTTATCTATGAGGACGGTCGCTTTGCGTACAGCCACCATAGCACAGACCCGACTTGCGGCAAGCTCTGCAACGCGTTCGACCTCGTCCGCATTCACATGTTCGGCAAGGACGACGAAGGGAAACCCGCGAACACCGCGGCGAACAATCTTCCTTCCTATAAGAATATGTGTAAGTGGATTGAGACCAACTGCGAGAGCGTTATGAAGGAGCTGCAAAGCAAGCAGCTTGACTACATCGTCCAGCTCTTCGGAGAAGGTGACGAGGCTCCTGATATGAACTGGGTCTCTCAGCTTGAGGTAAACCCGAAGACGGGGCACGCAGCGACCACGGTCGAGAATATCCGTATCATCGTGAAGAATGACCCTCGCTTTAAGGGGACCTTCTACTGGGACGAGTTCATGGAGAGACCTATGGTCTGCGGAGACCTTCCTTGGAGAAAGGCTGACGCAAAGCCTCGCTCGTGGGACGACACCGACGACGCAGGCGTTCACAATGTCCTTGAGAAGGACTACAAAATCGACTCTATGCCGAAGACCCGAGAAGGCGTCGACCTTGCGCTGGCCGACATCACGAGGCACCCGGTACGCGAGTACCTGCGGAGCCTTATCTGGGACGGCGAGAAACGCTGCGAGACTCTCTTCATCGATTACCTCGGCGCAGAGGACTCCCGGTATACGAGAACGGTAACCCGTAAGGCGCTTATCGGCGCAGCTGCGAGAATCTTATCTCCCGGCTGCAAGCACGACCACATGCTTGTCCTTATCGGTCCTCAGGGCTGCCGCAAGAGCACGACCTTGAAGAAGCTCGGTAAGGAGTGGTTTTCAGACTCGCTCTATACCATGTCCGGTAAGGACGCTTACGAGCAGCTTCAAGGCTTTTGGATAATCGAGCTCTCTGAAATGGCTGCGACCCGTAAGGCTGAGGTCGAGCAGATTAAGCAGTTTGTTTCCAAACAAGAGGACAACTACCGCGCGGCATACGCTCGCCGCACGCAGTGCCATCCGAGACAATGCGCCTTCTTCGGCACCACGAACGACGAGGAGTTCCTGAGAGACCCTACTGGCGCCCGCCGTTTCTGGCCGGTCGTCGTTACCGATGCGGGTAAAACTCTCGGGGACAAGCTGACTGCTTCTATCGTGGACCAGATATGGGCCGAAGCTGTGACCTACTATGAGGCCGGCGAGACTTGGTATCTTGACGGCGCAGTCGGAGAAATGGCCCGCAAGGTGCAGGCTGA
>ERZ780178.1440-NODE-1440-length-15120-cov-4.341653_pt1 | contig 15120 bp, 8 predicted proteins | sample MGYA00511018_ERZ780178 | MGnify/ENA primary metagenome ERZ780178 (study PRJEB29588, sample SAMEA2151439) | human gut metagenome | biome: human gut; feature: human-associated habitat; material: faeces | place: Denmark | collected 2008/2010 ...
CTCTGCCGCGTGTATGACGGCATTCCCGGCTGCATGGCCGCCGTGTGCTCGCTTGCCGAGCAGCCGCCGGAGCAGCTGCAATTTGTGCCGCCGCGTGAGATTTGCACTTGAAATATGCGCCCGGCTGTTGTATAATCAAACAGCCGAATTTGCCGGTGTGATGGAATTGGTAGACGTGCTTGACTCAAAATCAAGTGCCGCAAGGCGTGCCGGTTCGAGTCCGGCCACCGGCACCACGGCGTCAGAAGAAGCCAGCACCGTTCCGTTTCCGCCTCGCGGCGAAAACTGCACGATGCTGGCTTCTTCAACATATGATGGATATTCAGTTTCGTTTGGAGAAGGATATGAGTTTCACGGATGGATTACTTATACATGGGTTATTCCTATAAAAGGTAGACCTACGAAAGGACGCTAGCCAGAATGAAGCAACACTTTATCATATACACGGGACTGGACATTATTATCCAGGAATGATTGTGCCTGAACCATATGCTACAACCTATTTTCGTCTTAAATAATATAGGATATAGGAGTATAGGATATAGGAGATGAAACGATGCTTGCATTTGATAAAAGTAATGCCAACTTGTTAAAAGAACTTTTATACAGAAGTTATGTTCATGATGCAAAGCTGGAGAGCATCAGATATGATAGTGAGGATAAATGCATAAAAATTGCATTGACCAATTCAACTTTTGGTGTTGCATACGATTTAACATTTAAAAATGTAGAAATTGCATTAGCGATCAAAGGCAAGGAATATGGAAGCTCAGAAACACTTGTTTCACTAACTGTGGAAAAAGATTTTTCGTATCTGCAGGTGTATATTCCAAAATGCGGTGCGTTTGCTCAGGACTCTCTTTACCTGTTGTTTCAGATGTTTTCTGGAGATGAATTGCATATTGTTGCGCAGGAAGTGCTTATTGAAATTATAACCGAGCAAAGGAAGCAGCTTTGAATAAGAAGTGCTGGCGGTGCATCAGCACCGCCCGCTGGGAAATGGACAAGTGGTCACTATAATGCGTACAACCGTCAGCACACAACCACAGATCATCATCGTTGTCTGCTGCATTACGCTGCGCCGCAGCGCCTACGACTGCGACCCGCTGCGCCGGGCTCGCAGTTTGGCGGTTTTGTTTTTGCGCTCTTTGCGGCTTCTCGGGTCTATGATTGAGCCTTGAAAATATGAGATGATCTCAAATTTAAGCCGTAGTGAAAATGAGGGTTTTACAATGAAGGATAATATAATATTCAGGAAAATATGGCAGGACGATGATGTGATTGAACTGACAGTTGAGTGTTCCTCTCCCATAATTACTGCCACCTCTGAAATATACGTCTCAGATTCTTTGATTGATGAGTTGATTTCCGAAATTACGAGATTTCTCAACGGGAATAAAGAAGGATTTTGGGCAAACGAAGAAAGAGGAGATGCTTCTACAGCGTGCGTATCTTTTCGCTTCTTTCGAGAAGATGCGCTGGGACATATCGCAATAGAAGTGTTTGCGGAGCTGGACGACGGTGGAGACTACAGCAAGCACAACTGCTGCTTTTTCGTTCGGACAGAATATGGTTTGCTCATGAACTTCTGCGATCATTTGGATCAGCTGAAAAACGGTTCCGTTGGATGTGAAATTCGGTTGAATTGTTTTTAAATATCCAATATCGGTAGCTATTATTTGCGACGTAATAGACGTGCAATATAACCGGGAGGTGGGGGCGGAAATGAAAAAACGAAAAGTTTCTGGTTTCTACACTGGATTGTTTTTGCTCACAAGTGTTTTCTCTCTAGCTATGATTGCTTTTGTCGTGTGGTTTCTCATAGTGTATATGCAGGAGGATATTGCTAGTCTGCGTGGCTTGAGTCTTGTAGGTCTTATGCTTTTTTTGCGGCAGATTTAATGTGTTTATTTATATCTTTTTACATGGTCCTTAAAGGGATGTTTTCAGCCGCATACACGGTAGATGCAGAAGGTATGACAACCTATTGGAGGAAAAATACATACCGGCTTTTGTGGGCCGACTGTGTCGAGTTTGAGATCGTGCAGGTTCCGGTCAACTGGAGTACCTCGGCCGCGGTCGTATATTGCTCCACACGTGTACTTTCCCAGAAAGAAAAAGAGAATTTCTTCTGGTATCATAAGAACGATTTTGCGCACGTGCAGTATTTCCAGTACAGTGATGAGGCCATTTTTCAGGAGTTTTTGCACTGTGTCCCGGAGCGAGCACGCAATTATCTGGAAGCGAAAGCGCTCGTCTTGGGCCTGCCGGGGGAGTGAGTTTTTTTAGCTTTCCCTTCCGATGAAAGGAAAAGCAAGCGGGCGGTGCTGTTGCACCGCCCGCATTTTATCTACGTCATCCTGCATGCCCCAGCGGCGCAGCACGCAAAAAAGCACCCTTTCGGGTGCTTTTTTGCATGTTCGTTCCGGCTCACGCGCCGAGCTTTGCGAGCATGGCCTCGCAGACCTCGTCCATGTCGCCGACGATGCCGTAGGTGCAGTAGTTGAAGATTGCCGCCTCGGGATCGGTGTTCACGGCGACGACCACGTCTGCATCCGAGAAGCCCGTGACGTGGTTGACCGCGCCCGACACACCGAACGACAGCAGCAGCTTCGGCTTGACCACGGCGCCGGACTGCCCGATGACGAGCTTGAACGGCAGCACGCCGCGGTCGAACACCGGGCGCGTGCAGGCAAGCTTGCCGCCGAGGCGCTCGGCCAGGCGGCGGTAGCGCGGCAGGGCATCCGCCCCCTTGATCGCGTTGCCGACGCAGACGATCACGTCCGCGTCCGCGATGTTCAGGCTCTCGTCGAGATCGTCGGCGCGGAAGTCAAGGATTTCGGTGCGGATGTCCGCGACCGGGAAGTCGATGTGCTCCTCGATCACCTCGTGCGCACGTGCGCCGCAGGGGACGCACTTGAACGTGCCCGGGCGGATGGTGCCGACCTGCGGGCGCGCGACCGGCACGGTGATGACGGCCATCATCTTGCCGCCGACGGCGGGCTCAACGAACTCGATGTCCGTCGTCCCGGGATCCCAGATGAGCTCGGTCGCGTCCGAGGTGCAGCCGGTGCCGAGACGCGCGGCGAAGCGCGGTGCAAAATCGCGCCCGTTGATCGTGCCGCCGACCATGACCGCCGTGGGCCGGTATTTCCGGCACAGGACGGTGAAGAGGTTGGTGTACGCATCGTTATTAAAGTAGTCATAGCCCGTGCCGGTCACGTGGATGATTTTGTCCACGCCGCAGTCGAGCACGCGCTGCAGCTCACCGTCCGAGATGCTGCCGACGATGACCGCGACGAGTTTCTCGCCGCTCGCGTCGCAGAGCCTGCGCGTTTCCGAGCACAGCTCGAGCGAGACCGGTAGCACGCTGTCGCCGTCGCGCTCGATGAAGACCCACATATCTTTATAATCTGTTTTATTCACTGCCTTCACCTCCTCAAAGCACATCCGCGATCAGGTCGAAGAGCCGATCCACGTTCTTTTCCGTGCTGCCCTCATCGATCATGCTGCCCTTCGCACCGACCTCCGGCGGATAGGTGCGCGGCACTTTCGTGGGGGAGCCGGGGTCGCCGATCTGCGCGGGGTCGAGCCCCGGGATGGTGGCCGCGCTGTAGACCGCGATATCCGCGGTGCGCGAGGCCTTCCAGCGCTTCAGGTTCGGGATGCGGGGGCGGAAGTTCGCCTTCTCGACCGTGAGCAGGCAGGGATACTTGGCGCGCAGCACCTCCGTGCCACGCTCGAGGTCGCGCTCGGCCGTGATGGTGTGCGCGGCCGTGTCCACCTCGACGATCTTCGCCGTCGAGGAGATCTGGCTGGCACCGAAGCGCTCGGCCAGCTGCGAGCCCATCTGCCCGGTCGCGCCGTCGAGCGACTCCTTGCCGCAGAAGATGAGGTCAAAATCGCCGAGCTGCTTTGCCGCGCTCGCGATGACGTAGCTCGTGGCGAGGGTATCGGCGTTGGCAAACGCGCGGTCGGACAGCAGCACGGCGCGGTCCGCGCCCGCGGAGAGGCACTCGCGCAGCGCCTCCTTGGCCATGTCCGGCCCCATCGTGATGACGGTGACCGTGCCGCCGTGCGCCTCCTTGACGCGCACGGCTGCCTCGAGCGCGTTGGCGTCCAGCGGATTGAGGATCGCCGGAACGCCCGCACGGATCAGGCTGCCCGTGACGGGGTCCATCTTCACGAGGTTAATGTCGGGCACCTGCTTGACGCAAACAAGAATATTCAGCATGCTTCAGCCCTCCTCGACGTTGGTGCAGACCTTGCCGGGGTTGAGGATGCCCTTGGGGTCAAACACCTGCTTGATCGCCTGCATGAGCCCGAACGCCGTCTCGCCGGCGGACTCCACCAGGTACTGCTTCTTTGCGTGGCCAATGGCGTGTTCACCGGAGACCTGCCCGCCGAACTCGATGCACTTGGCATAGCATTTGTCCATGACGGCCTTGCTGCGGCGCTTGAACTCGTCGAGCTCCATGTCGTTGGCGCAGCAGTAGATGTGCAGGTTGCCGTCGCCCGCGTGGCCGAAGCTGCGGATGGTGATGCCCTCCGCCTTGCCGGTGGCGCGGGTGTAGACGAGAAACTCCGCGATGCGGTCGACCGGCACGACGACGTCCATCTCGTCGAGCAGCTTCGTGTCCGCCTCGATGACGGTCAGGAACGCGCTGCGCGCGGCCCAGACGTCCTTTTTCAGGCCGTCGGTCCAGACGACGAGCGTGTCGTACGCACCGCGCTGCTCGGCAAGCGCGCCGAGGCGGTCCATCTTCGCGGTCAGTTCGGCCTCGCTGTCGCCGACGAGGGTGACGAGGATGTATGCACCGGCCTCTTTGCCGTCCACGACCGTGGGGAAGATGGTGTTGCCGGTGAACGCCGCCGAGGAATCGACGATGTCGCGCTCCATGAACTCAATCGACTGCGGGTCGAGGTTGGCCAGCTTGATCTGCGGTACGGAGGCGATGGCGGTCTCTACATCGGCAAACGGGAGAATGAGGCTCACGTTCATTTCCGGCTTGGGGATGAGCTTGAGCGTCAGCTCCGTGATGACGCCGAGCGTGCCCTCAGAGCCGATCATCAGATGCAGCAGGCTGTAGCCGGAGCTGGTCTTGCACACGGTCTTGCCGAGCTCCATGACTCTGCCGTCGGGCAGCACCACGGTCATGGCCAGCACATAGTCGCGCGTCACGCCGTACTTCACGGCGCGCATGCCGCCCGCGTTCGTGGACACGTTGCCGCCCACGGTCGCGGTTTTCTCGCCCGGATCGGGCGGGTACATCAGGCCGCGCGTGAGCGCGTCGGCCGCAAGATCGCACAGCAGCACGCCGGGCTGGATGTGCACGACGAGGTTGTTCATATCGTAGGAGAGGATCTTGTTCATGCGCGTCGTGCACAGCACCACGCCGCCGCACAGCGGCACGCACCCGCCGACGAGGCCCGTGCCCGCACCGCGCGGCGTGACGGGGATGTCATTTTCGTAGCACACACGCAAAATCGCGGACACTTCCTCAGTGCTCTCGGCCTCACAGACCACCTCGGGATAATACTTGCCGTAGATGGGCATTTCGTCGTGGCTGAAGTCGTCTTTCACCGCATCGCCTGCGAAAAAGCGCTTCGCGCCCACGATGGCCTGAAGCTGCGCGGCAATTTCAGGTGTGACTTTCTTGTATTTCGTCATTTCTGACCTCCTAACTTGTTCTGAACTTATAAAGTAACACAATACAGGGGGTAGTTGTCAAGTATCCCCTGTGTGAAAAAATCATATTTTTACGCAAAAAAAGCTTCCGGCCCGAGATACGGGCCGGAAGCCCGGAATTATTGTTCTGCCTTCCCGAGTTTGGGAAGCACAAGATGAAGCAGACGATTCGGAAATGTCTGCATTGGATCGCGAGCGACGCCAGACAAACCATAGCGGATGTGAAGTATGCTTTCCGGCGGCGCAGTCAACGCGTGCTTTTGGCGGTGCAGATGGCGGCGTGGGTCGTAATCTTGGGTGAGTTTATAATCATGAGCATTTGCCTTGATTATTCATGGTTTGGTGAGATCGTTGTTATCTGGTATTTTATATTGCTGATTACTGATTCTAAGCACTTGCTTAGTGTTATGCAGTGTGTTTTATCATGGATAGCGGCAGCGGCCTTTACAGTAATTATTTTTGCGCATGAAATGGCGCTGTGGTGAAGTTCACAATCAAATCCTTATCAAGATTCGCCGGCAGCAAAGAAATGCTGCCGGCTTTTTCGCGGCAGTGTCAGGCACATAAAAGACACAGACTGGACACAGGTTCTTTTCAAAATCTTCAACATTCGCACCGGTACGGCGGATATACTAACTGGGTGAATGAATGAGGGAGGTCTTGCACCATGTGTACCGCAGCGACTTACTGCAACGGCGATTTTTATTTTGGCCGCAATCTTGACTACGAATTTTCCTACGGCGAGCACGTGACGATCATGCCGCGCAACTATCCCATCCGCCTGCACAGCGGCGCGCTCGACCGGCACCATGCCATGATCGGCATGGCGCATATTCAGGATGACTATCCGCTTTATTATGACGCGGTCAACGAAAAGGGACTGTGCATCGCGGGGCTGAACTTTGTCGGCAACGCGGTGTATCCGCCGGTGACGCGGGGCGTGGCTTCAGTCGCGCAGTATGCGCTCATCCCGTGGCTGCTCGGCACGTGCGCCAACGTCGCCGAGGCGCGCAGTGCGCTCGCGCGTGTGGTCATCGACGGCACGCCCTTTGCTCCCGAACTGCCGTGTGCGCAGCTGCACTGGCTCGTTGCCGACCGCAGCGGCTGCATCGCGGTCGAGGCCACGGCGGACGGCCTGCACGTTTATGATGACCCTGTCGGCGTGCTGACGAACAACCCGCCGTTTCCGCAGCAGATGGCTGCGCTGCGCAATTATACCCGCCTAAGCGCCAGCCAGCCGCCGGCGGATTTCTGCGGCGTGCCGGTCACGCTCGACAGCCGCGGCATGGGTGCGCTCGGTCTGCCGGGCGACCTGTCGTCGCCCTCGCGCTTTGTGCGCGCGGCGTTCGTGCGCGCCAACGCCCGTTCGGAGCGGACCGAGGACGCCAACGTCAGCCAGTTTTTCCACATCCTCACGAGCGTGGAGCAGCAGCGCGGCTGCTGTGAGCTGGACGACGGTCAGTTTGAGATCACGCTCTATTCCAGCTGCTGCAACGCGGATCAGGGCATTTATTACTACACGACCTATGATAACCGCCAGATCACCGGCGTGAAGCTCCACGCAGCCGACCTCGACAGCGCGCGGCTCACGGCGTATCCGCTCGCGGACACGCAGCAGATCCGCTGGGAAAACTGAATCCAAACGCATGGAAAGACCGGGGCATCCGCTGGGATGCCCCGGTTTTCACAAGAGCGATGCCGCGCATTTGCGCGGCATTGGGTCAGGTTTTGACCTTTTTCTTTCTCGGCTTTGGCAGCGGGGTGCACGCCGCAAGCACGGGGATGAGCACGTCGAGCAGCGCGGCGTTGTCGATGTCGAGCATGTAGTGCGGCCGCGCGCCGTCATATGGCGTGCCTGTCCCGGCGTCAGAGAGCAGCGCCGCCGTTTCCGGCAGGCACTTGACAAAAACCGTATTGTCGCACACGAGCAGGATCGGCTTGTCATCAAGATAGACCGTTGCGTCGCCGAACATTTTCCGGTACCGCACGGCGCCGAAGCGCGCGATCTGTTCGCAGACGAAGGTGAGATATTCTTCCGAAGTGGCCATATGCGTACCTCCCTGATGTTTGCGCAATTATAAAGGATTTGCGCCCCGTCTGTCAACGCGGTCTGCCGGGCGGCAGAAAAAAATCTGCGATCCGGATACTGCATCTTGACAGCGCGGCTCAGTCCCGGTATAATTTTTACATCGCACGGTGTCCCGGCCGTGCAGGTGCTGCGCAGCGGCGCGTTTTTTTGAGCCGTGAGTTAGACAAGCCTAACCTGATTGCATATTTTTGGGATGCAGCGTCAGATCAAGCCGACGGTATGTCCTTTTTCTCTGCCAGTAGATTAGAGCTATCTAACCGGCTTGGGAGAATCCGTGCCATCCGCGCGGCAAGACGACCGGGGATCTTCACATGAAAGGAAAGGTGTTTGAACGAACATGAAGCAAACTGCAACCCGATCCATGCCGAAGCTGCTGAGCCTGCTGCTCTGCTTTGCCATGGTATTCTCTCTGCTGGCGCTGCCCGCACAGGCGGCAAAGGCGGATGCCTCGAGCGTCGACGGCACGTACACCGGTACGGGCACGGGGCGCAACGGGGATATTACGCTGTCCGTGACGATTGCGGACGGTAAGATCACACAGATCGAAAACGTTTCCAATAAAGAGACACCGAAATACTGGGCGGAGGCGGTCAAGCTGTTTGACAGCATTCTCGCCGCCAACGGCACGGACGGCGTGGACGCCGTCTCCGGCGCGACTCTGAGCAGCGACGGCATCCTTGCGGCGGTGGACGATGCGCTGGCGAAGGCATCCTCGCAGCTCTCCGGCAGCGGCACGGAGGCGGATCCCTATGTGATCTCCAGTGCCGCGCAGCTGCAGGCGTTTGCGGCGCTGGTCGATGCGGGCAATACCTACGCCGGTCAGTATGTGGCGCTCGGCGCGGACATTGACCTCTCCGGCGTCGACAACTGGAATCCCATCGGGGCAGAGGCCAAGAGCGACACCTGCCTTGACAAGCTCTTTGCCGGCACGTTCGACGGCCGCGGCCACACCGTCTCCGGGCTGAAGATCCGGGTGGCGGACGCTGCGAATGAGACCAATGTCGGCCTGTTTTCCACGCTCGGCAATACGGCTGTTGTGAAAAACCTGAACCTGACGGACGCGGACATCACCCTGACCGGCACCGCGGACTCCGTCCAGTGCCGCGCCGGTATTCTGGCCGGTGACACGGTCAACGCCGCAGCCAAAGACAGCGGCGGCCGCAGCCATAACTCCATCGGTGTGCGCATCGACAGCTGCTCGGCGACCGGCTCGGTGATCGTTACCGGTCAGAACGGCATGGTCTGGGCGGCCGGCCTCGTCGGCCGCAGCCAGATCGGCGTCTGCATCACCAACTGCTGGACGGACGCCGCGCTGCGCGCCGAGTCGCTCGGCGGGACGAAGTCGGCCTATGCCGGCGGCATCACGGGCCACACCGGAAACTATGCCGTGCTCGCCAACTGCGCAGCCTTCGGCACGGCCTATGCCAGCTCCCCGATGAGCACAAACTTCGGCGGTCAGGCCGGCGGCATCGTCGGCATGTCGGCGGCCAAACAGTACAACACCTATGCCGTCGGCGATGTGACCGTCGGCAACGGCGGCACGAAGCACACGTGGGTCGGCGCGCTCGCCGGTGAAATCACCTCGAGCGGCATGTCCAAGGACAGCAGCGGCAGCTACACGGTTTATCCCGAGCAGGGGGCGTTCCGTATCGGCAACTACTTTGCCGGCGACGCCGTGCTGAAGGTCGAGACCTATGACGGCGATACGCTCAAAGAGACCATGACCGTCGAGCCCACGGTCGACCGCGGCTTCTCGTCGACGCTCAAGACCGTGGATATGGCCATGACCTCCGTCGCCATGACAAAGGCGGACATGGCCGCGGCTGCGTTTGCCGGCACGCTCAGCGGCAATATTCCGGAGATCAACGCAGTCCTCGCGGCCTACGGCATCACTGGCGTGGCGCTGCGCGAGTGGCAGCTTGACGGCGGCCGCGTCCTGCCGACCGGCGACGTCTGGGTCAGCGGCGAGGTCGACACGGGCATCTTCGCATCCGGCGACGGCACGCAGGCCAGCCCCTATCTCATCCGCACGGCGGAGCAGCTGCGCGCGTTTGCCGGCTCGCTCAACAACAAGATCAACTACGCGGACAAGTATGTCGCGCTCGATGCGGATATCGACGTCTCTGACGCGGCGTGGACGCCCATCGGCGGCAGCGACTGGGCCTTTGCCGGCACGTTTGACGGCCGGGGCCACACGATCTCCGGTCTGACGGTCGGCTCAGCATCGGCGCCGCTCGCGCTGGATGGCGATAATCTCTTCATCGGCCTGTTCGGCGTGCTGGAGAAAACGGCCGTCGTGCGCGATGTCGCGCTCAGGAACGTTGCGTTTTACACCAGTTATGAGGCCACGGCCTATGTCGGCGGCATCGCGGGCTACCTCAACGGCAGCGGCGAGTCGAATGTCTTTACCGGCGCTGTCGTGGACGGCTGCTCGGTCTCCGGCGTCATCTCCCACACGTCCACGAAGGGCAACCAGTTTGTCGGCGGCATCGTGGGCATGCAGTATAAGGGCGCGGTCATCAACAGCGCTTCCTTTGCGGATCTGTCCTGCACGGTCCTGAGCGGTGACCTCGCCGAGGTCGGCGGGCTCGTCGGCCTGAACAACCGCGGCCTCGTGGCCAACAGCTACGCCGTCTGCAGCGTCTACGGCAGCCGCGAAAACGGCAACGAGGGCATGGCCGTCGTCAGCGCGCTCGTGGCGTGCAATGCCGGAACGGTCGTCAACTGTTACGGCTCGGGCGACACCACGACCAAGGAGTACTCCACCTATGTCGGCATGGCCTCCGGCTGGGTCACCGGCATCGGCAAGACCTATCTCTGCTGGTACGACCTCGACAGCACCATGCTCATCGGTAAGGACACCAGCACCCCGCAGCTCGTCAGGCCTGTCGAGTCCATCGGCACAAAGGTCTCCTCCGGCGTCAACGACGAGGGCGACCAGTACACCGGCGGCCTTGTCGACCGCATGACCGGCTATGACGCGGCGGGCTACGCAGCCATCGCCGCGGCGCTCAACGCAAACTTCGCCGCCTTCCCGGCAGATATCACGGTCTATGGCCTGACGGCGGACGCTCTCAGGACCTGGACCTACGACGCGGCCCGGAAGCTTGTCGTTCCCGGTGCGGATGCAGCTTCCGTGACCTATGTGCAGCCCGCGTGTGAAAAAGTGACGAAGCCGGAGCTCAAGCTGCTCGACGGCGTCTGGTACGGCCGCGACGCCGACAAGACCACGGTCGTGAAAATCACGGTCGCGGACGGCGAGATCACCGAGACGGCTGTCGTCTCCGGTGAGAGCAGCGGCAGCGCCTACGATGCGGCGCTTGCGAAGGCCGAGTACAAGGCGACCTACGGCGACTTTTCGACCTACGATGCGGCCGACCCGGCAAAGTTCGCCGGCGGCAGCGGTACGCAGACCGACCCATACCGCATCGCGACCGAGGCACAGCTGCGGTATCTGGCAGAGTCCATCAATGCGGACGTCGACTGGTGCGGCGCTTACTTCCTCCAGACGGCGGACATCACCCTCAGCGGTGAATGGCTGCCCATCGGCTGGGCGCTCAACGGCGAGGTCAACGGCAAAAAGACGGCCATCGCCGCCTACCCGTTCCGCGGCAATTACGACGGCGGCGATCATATGATCTCCGGCCTGCGCATCGGCAGCGAGGATGCGCCTGCCGACCAGATGGCCTCCGGTCTCTTCGGTCTGACGGCGGGCGAGCTGTCCACGAACGACCTGCCGACGGATCAGCGCATGGTCACGCTCAAGAACATCCATCTTGAGGATATTGGCATCTACGTTTCCACCCGCTACGAGACCTTCACCGGCGGTCTGGCCGGCAGCGCGCAGAACGGTATTTATATCGACAACTGCTCCGTCACCGGCGTCATGAACGTGACCACATCCGAGAGCTTCGCCCGCGCGGGCGGTCTGGCCGCCAGTGTGCTGCGCGGCGCCGTGACCAACAGCTGGACGGATGTCGACATCACCGCCGCTACGGACACCAACCACGTCTATGCCGGCGGCCTGTACGGCATGGACAACCGCGCCACGACGGTCAACTGCTACACGCTCGGCAGCGTGACCGGCAACTCTACGAACAACAACAAGGTACATATCGGCGGGCTCGTCGGTCAGGCGGGCGGCGTGCACATCAACTGCTATGCCGCGGGCGATGTCGTCTCGCACAAGACCACGACGGACGTCGGCGCGCTCAACGGCCGCTCCGCGGGCATCGCCGTGGACTACAACTGCTACTTCAACAGCGAGGCGCTGCAGCAGCAGGGCGATACCGTCAACGTGCCCGCCGTGGCTGTCGGCGTCAACGCCAACGACAGCGCCATGCTCAAAAACGTCTCCGGCAAGACGAAGGCCGAGCTCGGCAGCGAAGCGTTCGCGCAGCTGCTCAATGACAACGCCGCCCGGATGGCGGACACCGTCACGGAGGTCGATGCCTACCTTGAGACGCTGCAGGAGCGCGGCTTCGTGCACAAGGACTATTACACCGGCAATGACCTGCTGACCTGGCGCGCGCAGGACGGTGTGGTCGGCTTCTTTGCAGAGTCTGCGCCTGAGCTGCCGTTTGACGATGTTGCTGCGGGCAGCTGGTACTATGATGACGTGGCCTTCGTCTTTGGCAAGGGTCTGATGGTCGGCACAGGCGGCGGCCATTTCGCACCGGCGCTCGCCGCGACGCGCGGCATGGTCGTGAGGACGCTCTACAGCATGGAAAACGAGCCTGACGTTACCGGTGCGTGCCCGTTTGCGGACGTGGCGTCCGGCAGCTACTGTGAGGACGCGGTCACGTGGGCGGCTGCCAACGGCATCGTCAGCGGCTACAGCGCCGCGGCGTTCGGCCCCAATGACGGGATCACCCGCGAGCAGCTGGCGACCATGCTCTATGAGTACGCAAAGTATAAGGGCTATGACGTCACAAAGGCGGCGGATCTGTCCGGCTTTGCGGATCAGGGCGGCATCAGCGCGTATGCGGTCGGACCGATGCAGTGGGCAGTCGCGCAGGAGCTGATCTTCGGCGTCGGCGGCAATGCCCTCGCGCCGAAGGACACGGCCACGCGCGCACAGCTTGCCGCGGTGCTGCACCGCTTCTGCGAGGCGTTCGCCTGAGCGGACAGCGCGTGCACTGCAGTCAGGCCGCACCCCCCTTTTCAAAAAAGGAAAACTTTTTTGACAGTCTCAGCCCGCCGGAAGGCGGGCTGTTTTTTGCTCATTTGCAGGGGATATGTGCGGAAACGCATCTTCCTGGCCGGATTTTTAAATATTTAAATTGACGCGAAGGCGCGCAATGGTTATAATATCAAATATTTTTGTAATATTTCAGCGGACAGGATCCGCTTGTCCCGAAAGGATGTTTTCCATGGCAACCGTTTCTGCGCCGGTCAAGCGTGTGCGGCATCTGCGCCCGGCCCCGCTGTGGCTGAGCCTGCTGCCGGCGTTTCTGGCGTATTTTTTTCTGGATTTTTCCCTGCGCCTGTTCTATGGCGCGATGAGCAACGTGTCGCTCTGGGCGTGGCAGCCGCTGGTGTTCACCCTGCTGTGGTCGGGCACGATGACGGCGATCGCTGCGCTGCTGCCGCGGACGGGGCGGCGCATCTTCCTGCTGGTCACGTTCGTGCCGTTTGCGCTGCTGACGATCACGCACTGCGTGCTCTATCAGCTGACGGGCACGTGCTTTTCCTTTGCCGATCTCGCTTATGCTGGCGACGGCGCGCGGTTTGTCAGCGCGGCGTATTTTCACCTCAAGGTGGGGCAGTGGCTGAGCATCGCCGTGTGTCTCGCGCTGATGCTCTGCGCCGTGATCTTCACGCCGCAGACGCGCGTTGGCCGCCGCGGAGGGATCGCGGCCGCTGTGATGGCCGCTGCATGCGCAGCGGGCATTTTTGTCGTGCACACCACGCAGATGCCCCGGGGCGGCATCATGGAGCACAATGAGTATCTTGCGTGGAATGATGCCGAGAGCCACGACACGCTTGCAGATGCCTATGCGGAATTTACCAACGCCAACCGCTGCCTGATGTTCTCCGGTCTGTACCAGTACACGGTGCGCGGCGCGGTCGTGACGATCTGGCCGCAGACGACGGCGGACACCGAGCGGATCGCGGAGCTGGACGCATATTATGCCGCCCACCCGAAGCAGGCAGCCGACACGCCGATGACCGGTGCGTTTGCGGGCAAGAACCTGATCCTGATCATGATGGAATCCGTCGACGACTGGCTCGTGACGCCGGAGTATATGCCGAATCTATACCGTCTGGAGCAGGAGGGCGTGTATTTCCGGAATTACTACGCGCCGATCTTCCTCGCGGCGGCAACGTTCAACTCGGAGTTTACCGCGAATACCGGCATGATCGCGCCGGAGTATCAGGTGCGCAACTCGTATTACGCCGAGCATGCGCTGCCGTATTCGCTGGCGAACCTGTTTCGTGACGCGGGCTACTGCGCCCGGTCCTATCACGCGGCCAATCCGAACATCTATAACCGCGGACAGATCCATCTGAACTTCGGCTACGAGTCGTACAACGACGCCTCGGTACTCGATATGGACAGTTATATGCTGGATGCGCAGATGCTCAACGGGTATGACCGGATCGTCTCGGACGAGCCGTTTTTCAGCTTCATCATCACGTATTCCGGCCACGGGCCGTACACCGAGGAGCAGGACACCATCTCTGCACCGCACCTCGCGCGTGCCCGCGCGGTGATCGACTACAGCACCGTGCCGTACACGACCGAGGCGCAGAAGGAGGAGTACACCCGCGCCGTGGCGCAGGCCATGGAGACGGACGCCTTTATCGGCGGTCTGCGTGAGCGGCTGGAGGCCGACGGTCACGCCGAGGACACGGTGCTCATGCTGTTCACAGACCACTACTGCAAGTATTTTTCCGATGCCGAGTTCATCAGCGCCATCAAGGGCGAGACCGATCGCAACATGCTCTCGAACGTGCCGTTTGTGATCTGGACGGAGGGCATTGCGCCGCAGGTCTATGACAAATATGTCAGCACGATGGACATCGCGCCGACGATCGTGGACCTGTTCTCGCTGGACGCCGACCTGCGCTATTATATCGGCAATGACATGTTCGGCCCGGACGGCGGCGTGGTCTACTTCCGCAACTACGCGTGGTATGACGGCAAGACCTATGACACCGGCAATGATGCCTCAAGCAATCCGGCCGTGCTGGCCATGCGCGAGCAGGTGCGCGAGCAGCTCGATGTCTCGCAGGATACGTTCCGCTACGACTACTTTGCCTGTCTGCAGCGGCGCGGGATCCTCAATCCGGATGAATAGAAACGCAGCAAAAAGCGCCCCGAATGCATTGCATTCGG
>ERZ780178.1443-NODE-1443-length-15076-cov-4.786632_pt1 | contig 15076 bp, 16 predicted proteins | sample MGYA00511018_ERZ780178 | MGnify/ENA primary metagenome ERZ780178 (study PRJEB29588, sample SAMEA2151439) | human gut metagenome | biome: human gut; feature: human-associated habitat; material: faeces | place: Denmark | collected 2008/2010 ...
GAGCAAGAGTTGAAAAAGAATTTCATTTTTATCAGGAGGAACCCCATGTCACAGATGAATCTCCGCCAGCTTGCCCCCGGCCAGAAGGCGAGCATCGTCAAAATCACCGCCCACGGAGAGCTGGGGCGCCGCATCCGCGATATGGGGCTCGTACCCGGCATGTCCGTGCAGGTCATAGGCAAGGCGCCTCTGCGTGATCCCGTGGCGCTGCGCATCGAGGGTTCCACCATTGCGCTGCGCAACAGCGAAGCCGATTTCGTTGCCGTGGAGGTCAAATGAGCTGTCCCATGTGTGAAAAACGCGGCATTCCCGGCGAAGCCGCCTTTACCGAAGAAGAAAGAAAGCACGGCGTGCGCATTGCCCTTGCCGGCAATCCCAACTGCGGCAAGACCTCCCTCTTCAATGTCGCTTCGGGGGCGCACGAACATGTGGGCAATTATAGCGGCGTGACGGTCGATGCCAAGCAGGGCCATTTCGACTATAAGGGCTACCGTTTCAATATCTGTGATTTGCCGGGCACATATTCCCTTTCGGCCTACACGCCCGAGGAGCTCTATGTGCGGCGCCACATCGTCGAGAAGCAACCCGATGTGGTGGTAAACGTCGTGGTGGCTTCCAATCTCGAACGCAACCTCTTCCTTACTACCGAGCTCATCGATATGGACCTCCGCATGGTGGTGGCCCTCAACATGTATGATGAGTTGGAGGCCAGTGGCGACCGTTTCGACTACGAAATGCTCGGAAAGATGCTCGGTGTCCCCATGGTGCCGACCATTTCGCGCACCGGCTGGGGTCTCGATGCGCTTTTTGACACCATCATACGGGTCTATGAGCGCGAAGACCCGGTCGTGCGGCATATACATGTCAATCACGGAACACTGCTTGAAGAGAGTATTTCCCAAATTAAAGACGCCATCAAGAAAGAGGCCAGGGAAGTCTATTCGCTTTCGCCCCGATATTTGGCCATCAAATTGCTCGAACGCGACAAGGAGATGGAACATATTTTGTCGAATGAACCCTCTTATGCACATTGGATTGCCTTGCGCGACAAAGAAGGCAAGCGTATCGAGGATACGCTCGGCGAAAGTGTCGAGGCGGCCGTTGCCAATGAAAAGTACGGTTTTATCTCGGGGGCTCTGCACGAAACCCTTGTACCCGGCAAACGAAATGAGTTTAAGACCACGCGTCTCATCGATTCGTTGGTGACCCACAAGATTTACGGGTTTCCCATATTCCTTTTCTTGATGTGGGTCATGTTCGAAGCGACCTTTGTGCTCGGTGCCTATCCCATGGAGTGGATAGAGTCGGGCGTGAACGCGTTGGGCGGCTTTATCGAGCGGTTCATGTCGCCGGGCCCTCTCAAAGATTTGCTCATCGATGGTGTGATAGGCGGTGTGGGCAGCGTCATCGTCTTCCTGCCCAACATACTCATACTCTATCTCTTCATCTCTTTTATGGAAGACTCGGGCTATATGGCGCGGGCGGCCTTTATCATGGACAAAATCATGCACAAGGTGGGATTGCATGGGAAGTCGTTTATCCCCCTTATCATGGGTTTTGGTTGCAATGTGCCGGCCATCATGGCCACGCGTACCGTCTCGTCCGACCGCGACCGGAAAATGACCATCCTGCTCACGCCGTACATGAGCTGCTCGGCGAAGATCTCGATCTATGCGTTTTTCACCGCGGCGTTTTTCCCGCGCTACCGTGCGCTCGTCATGCTGGGGTTGTATGCGCTCGGCGTGCTCATCGGCATCGTCGCGGCGCTCATCATGAACAAGACGGTCTTTCGCGGCAAGCCCGTGCCGTTTGTCATGGAGCTGCCGAACTACCGCATGCCCGGACTCAAGAGCGTGGCGCTGCTGCTCTGGGAGAAGGCAAAGGATTTCCTCCAGCGCGCGTTCACGGTCATCTTCCTCGCAACGATCATCATCTGGTTCTTGCAGAGCTTTGACACGCGCCTGAACGTTGTTGCCGACAGCGCCGCGAGCCTGCTCGCGCTCATCGGCCGCTGGATCGCACCGATCTTCCGGCCGCTCGGCTTCGGTGACTGGCGCTGCGCCACGGCGCTCATCTCCGGCTTCATCGCCAAGGAGTCTGTTGTGAGCACACTGCAGGTGCTGCTCGGCGGCGCGGCGATCTCGTCGCTGCTGAGCGCGCGCGCGGCGGTGAGCTTCCTCGTGTTCACGCTGCTGTACACGCCGTGCGTGGCCGCTGTTGCGACCATCCGGCGCGAGCTGGGTTCCCGGCTCAAGACGGTCGGCGTCGTCGTTTTGCAGTGCACGGTCGCGTGGATCGTGGCGTGCGCGGCGTATGCGATCGCGGGGTTGCTGTGATGCGGGCGCTGGATTATATCCTGCTGGCGATCGTGGCGGTGTGCGCCGTGATCGCGTGGCGCGTCTGGCGGCGCACGATGAAAAAGGGCGGCTGCTGCGGCGGAAACTGCACCGGCAACTGCGCGCAGTGCGGCAGAGCGTGCGCGCACAAGCCGAAAAAGTAACCGCGGCACATGACCACAAACCTGAAGCTCCTGCGGCGGGACGCTGCGGGGGGTGACAAGCCGAGCAAGGCTTCCCGGATCTGGGAAGCCTTGCTTTTTTTGTGTGCAGCAGGAAAATGCCTAGAAAAATACGGCTTCTGTAGGATTCTGATGGAAATGTGCAGAAAACGGCGGCCGGAGGGCGGCCCCCGACTATTGAAATTGCGCAAAGAATGCGTTAAAATGATGCTGCATTTGTCACGCGTTTGGCAAAGGCCAAAACGCATCATTTTCATTTGAAAGGGTTTGGCATTGCGCGCGCCATGCTGCGCAGCGCAGACTACCTCCTGCTCGACGAGGCGACGAGCAACCTCGACGTCACGAGCACAGCGCTCGTCACCGAGGCGATGGACCGGCTCATGAAGGATCGCACGACCGTCATGATCGCGCACAGCTATGAGGCGGCCAAGCGCGCCGACTACGTCATCGTCATGCGCGACGGCACGGTCGAAGCCGCCGGCACGCCGGATGAGCTGCGCGCGAGCAATGCATACTATCAAATGTTCAGCAAATCACTTTGATGTCAGCGAGGGAACCATGATCAGAGAAAATGTGAAGCTTACCGACGTTCAGCCCGGCGATATCTGCTGTGGCTTCGAGCTGGAAAAGAAGCAGTACGTCGCCTCCAAGGCGGCGACGCTGTACACCATGCGGCACAAGAAGTGCGGAGCGGAGCTCCTGTACTTCGACCGCGACGACGAGAACAAGACCTTCTGCATCGGCTTCAAGACCCTGCCGGAGGACGACACCGGCGTGTTCCACATCCTGGAGCACAGCGTGCTCAACGGCTCGAAGCGGTTTCCCGTCAAGGAGCCGTTCGTGTCCCTGCTGCAGGGCTCGATGCAGACCTTCCTCAACGCGATGACCTACAGCGACAAGACCATCTTCCCGGTCTCCAGCCGCAGCGAGCAGGATCTGTTCAACCTCATGCGCGTGTATCTCGACGGCGTGTTCTGCCCGAACATCTACGAAAAGCCGGAGATCTTCATGCAGGAGGGCTGGCACTACGAGTTTGACGGCGAGCAGGCGCAGCCGTACTACAACGGTGTCGTCTTCAGCGAGATGAAGGGCGCCTATGCCGATGTCGAGCGCGTCATCGGCGAGGGGACGGACCGGCTGCTGTATCCCGACACCTGCTACGGGTTTTCGAGCGGCGGCAAGCCGGAGCACATCCCCGAGCTGAGCTATGCGCAGTTCATCGCCGCGCACAAGCGCTTTTACCATCCGTCGAACGCGCGCATCTTCCTCGACGGCCACATGGACGCCGAGCGCGTGCTTGCCTATATCGACGCGGAGTACCTGTCGCAGTACACATACCGCGCCCCGGATTTTGACTTCACGGTGCAGCAGCCCCGCACGGGCGAGGCCACGGTGTACTATGAGGCGATGCCCGGCGAGGAGACGCTCTGCCATATGAGCCTCTCCAGACTCCTGTGCCGCTATGACGACGTGGAGACGGTCTATGCAGCCAAGATCCTCTCGGACTATCTTACCGGCTCAAATGAGGCGCCGCTCAAGCGCGCATTCCTTGAGCGCGGTCTTGCGCAGGACGTGACGCTTGAGATTTCCGACGGCATTTATCAGCCGAGCGCCGCGCTCATCGTGCGCAACACGACCAGGGACGCCTTTGACAAGGTCAAGACCCTTGCGGCGGAGGTCACGTGCGATATGCTCGCAGCCGGGCTCGACCATGCGGCGCTCTCGGCGTCGCTCGAGCGCTTTGCCTTCATCAACCGCGAGATCACCGAGCCCTACGGCGTGGAGCTCGCCTGCCGCGCGTTTGACAGCTGGCTCTACGGCGGTGATCCGCTGGCGTATATCGACAACGCCGCCGTGTTCGACACGCTGCGCGAAAAGATCCACACGGGCTATTTTGAGCGTCTGCTGTCTGACCTGCTCGGCTCGAGCGGCGACCTGTGCACCCTCTATGTGCTGCCGTCGCTCACGAAGGGGGAGGATGACGCCCGCCGCGAATCCGAGCGGCTCCCCCCCCCCGCCGCCACCGCCGCGTGGGATGCCGATCAGCGCAGCGAGGCATACGCGGCCTTCCGGCGGATGCAGCAGTGGCAGCAGAGCGAGGACAGCGCGCAGGCGCTCATGAGCCTGCCGCACCTGCGCCTTGAGGATGTGCCGCAGACGGTCGCCCCTGTGCAGACGCAGCCGGGTGAGGTCAATGGCGTCCGGACGCTGCACGTCTCGGGCGATACGAACGGCATCGTGTACCTCAACCTGTACTTTGACGTCTCCGACCTCACGGACGAGGAGCTGTGTATGCTCAACGTGCTGAGCACCTGCTTCGGCGAGCTGCGCACGGAGACCTGCCCTGCGGACGTGCTGCAAAACCGCGTCAAGGCGCTGCTGGGCTCGCTGTTTTTGCGTGTGGACTGCTTGCAGAAGCAGGGGGACACCGAGCACGTGCACCCGTATCTGCTCGTGTCGGCAAGCATGCTCGAGGAAAACGCGGCCGAGGCGGTGCAGCTTCTGCGCGAGCTGCTCACGCAGGGGCGCTATGACGAGACGGACCGCATCGGCGAGACCGTTATGCAAAACGACTATTTCATGCGCCAGTCGCTCATCTCGAACGGCCACACCTTCGCCGTCACCAAGTCGCTGTCGGCGTTTTCGGCCGGTGCTGCGCTCAAGGAGACGCTCGAGGGCGAGACCTTTGTGCGCTGGTTTGCGGCGCTGGCCGCCGGCTTTGCGCAAAACGGCACGCAGGTGAGCGCCGCGCTTGCCGCACTCACCGAAAAGGTGTTTGTCACGAGCCGCCTCTTCGCGGGCTATTCCGGCGCGCTCGATGCCGGTGTGCTTGCCCGGCTGATCGCCGCGCTGCCGCAGGGCGCGCCCGGCGCGACGGCTGCGCACAAGCGCTATGACGCGGCCGCCTGTGCGGTCGAGATCCCGGCGGATGTGGGCTTCTGCGCGCTGGGACATAACCTCTATGCCCTCGGCAGCAGCTATTCCGGCGCGTGCCCGGTGCTGTCCTCGCTCGTGAGCTATGGCTACCTGTGGAACATGGTGCGCGTGCAGGGCGGGGCTTACGGCACGGGCATGAACGTGCGCCGCAGCGGCGACATCTTCTGCTACTCCTATCGTGACCCGAACCTCGACAATACGCGCGCAGTGTTTTCTGCGGTTGCCGATTTCATCGAGGATTTCGCGGCGCAGGGCATGCCGCTCGACGACATCATCATCGGCGCGGTCAATACGACCGATCCCTTGCTCGATCCCGCCGGCGTGTGCGAGAGTCAGTGCGTGCGCGCGCTCAAGGGCGTGACGCCGGAGGAGCTGGCCAAGACCCGGCATGAGCTTCTGGCGACCAAGCCCGCCGACCTTGCGGCCATGGCCGGCGTCCTGCGCAAATACGCGCGCGAGGGAAAGTTCTGCACCTTCTCCGGAACAAACGGCGGCGCGTAAGGCGCAGCAAAAAAGAAAAAACCTGCGGTTTCCTCGGAAACCGCAGGTTTTTTCTGTCTGAAACGGAGGTGTCGTTACGTTTTTGCGAGCGCATCGGTGACCGTCCGGCTGAAGGCGTCCGACTGCTTGTTCCAGTCGGCGTAGGCCGGGTCATCCTTATGGCTCGGGAGCAGACCGGTATCGGCAAGATACGCACCGAGCACGTTCGTGGCCTTCTGCGCACCGAAATAATTCAGGTGGTCACCCTTGTCGCGGGTGTCCGTGTTCCAGTCGATCGCAACCTGCTCGTGTGCGGTGTTGAGATCGAGGAAGCCGATGCCCAGCGCATCGGCAAACGCCTGCGTGCTGTTGTGACGCGCCATGTTCCAGTTGAGCGTGCTGGGCGCACTGACGAGCAGCAGCTGCGCGCCGTTTTCGTCACAGAAGGCCTTGATGCGCTCAACATAGGCGCGGTTTCGCTTCGGGATGGGAGCGTAGGCATCCGATGGCGTCATATAATTGCTGGCGTCCGCCGGAGCGGCGTTGCAGCGCAGCTGATACCCTTTGGCATTTTCGGTGTGGGTGTAATTGACGGTCATACGCCAGTCATTTGCCTTCAGAGATTTCCACCGGTCGTGGTAGGAAAACACAGGGAAGAGGTCGCCGGCCTCCTGCAGCAGCATGCTGCCGTACGAAAAGTCGATGTAGATCACATCGGTCTCCAGGATCACAAGCTTGGGCGACTGCTTCTGGAAGGCTTTGTGCAAGAACGCTTCCGAATAGTACAGTGTCTGTCTGGATGTGCCGCAGCAGTAGGCCGTGTAACCGTATTGCTGCCACAGCTGCATCGGGATGAAGGCGGAATAGCTCTCACTGTCACCAAGGATGAGCAGGTCGATCGTGTTGTCCGGTTCTCCGAGGATGCCGTTGGCCGCGGGGTCATGGATGCCGTCGCTGCGGGTGTTGTTTTTTGGCCGCACCAGCTGCGACACACCGGTCAGCAAAAGCGCCAGCACGGCGAGAAAAACGACGCATCTGAGCGTATGTTTGAGAAAACGGGACATGCGTGCCTCCTAAAAGTTCGCATACATGGGGTCGACGGGAATGTAGCCCTTTCCGTATGCTCCGAAAACGATGATGAACAAAATGAGTGCGTAGAAGACCGCCCAGCGTACCGCAGCAGGGCGCTGTGCCAGCAGCGTGCGCACGGACTTGCCTTTTTCGTTGATCACGCTCACGACGAACACGATCAGCAGCGTCACAGCAACGATCATGAGGTCAAACTTGTCAATACCGAGCGCCTTGAAGAGCGCATCGTCAAAGACGGGGAATGCAAATCCGGTGACCATGGTGCGGAACATCTGCATACCTGCGCGCAGGCCGTTTGCACGGAAAAACAGTTCGCCGATGATGACCAGCACCGTCGTGCGCAGCATCTGCAGCAGACGGTACGGGAAGCTCTCGGCGCGGATGTGCAGCCGCGCGTTGACGGCCCGCACCGGCGGGGCGATGATGTTGCCGCCGAGGATCAGCACGAAGTGGTACATGCCGAAAAAGAGATAGCTCCACGCGGCACCGTGCCAGAGACCGTTGCAGAACCACACGCAAAAGAGCGCGACGGCGCTCGCCAGCAGCGGACCGTAGTGATTGCCGAGGCGTTTGCGGGCGGCGGAAGTGAGCTTTTCCAGCGGCTTGAGCGTGACGACCGGGTAGAATACATAGTCTTTGAACCAGGTGCCGAGCGTGATGTGCCAGCGCTTCCAGAATTCCGAGATCGTCTTGGAGAAAAACGGTTGTCGGAAGTTTTCCGGCATTGTGACGCCGAGAATCTGCGCCGTGCCGGTGACGGCGTCCATCGAGCCCGAAAAGTCCATGTACAGCTGCACGGTGTAGCACACGGCGGCCAGTGCGATCACGCCGCCGTCAAAGTCGGTGTAGTTATTAAAGACATTCCTCACGAGCGGGTTGAGCCGGTCGGCGATGATGATCTTTTTCATCATGCCGTAGGCAATGCGCTGCAGACCGAGCGTCAGGTTCTCGTAGGTGATTGGCTTTGCGTCCCAGAGCTGCTGCGCGGTCTGGTCGTAGCGGCAGATCGGCCCTTCCACGATCTGCGGGAAGAAGCTGATGAACAGCGTCAGACGCAGCAGATTCGTGTCCGCTTTTGTGATGCCGCGCTGCACGTCCACGATGTAGGACAGTGCCTGCAGCGTGAAAAAGGAGATACCGATCGGCATCACATACTTCGGGATCGCCAGCTGCACGGGAATGTGCAAGTGCGCCAGGAGCGTGTTGACATTCGTCGCGGCAAAGCCGGAATATTTGAGCGCGAACAGGACGCCGATGTGCAAAATGACGGCCAGCAAAAGGATCCGGTGCTGCACGGCCTGCTGCCGCTTGCGCACGGTCTTGCGCTCGGCTTTTTCCGTCTGCGCGAGCAGAAGCTTCGTCTCCGACTGTATTTTGTCCAGCCACAGTCCGAAGTAGTGCATCGAAAGCGCCGTCAGAAGCAGGTATACGAGCAGCTTGCCGCTGATCAGCCAGAAAAAGGCGCAGTCGGCGGCGAGCAGGAAGTATTTTTTCCCGCGCCGCGGCATGAGACTGTACACCACGAGACAAAACGGCAGGAACACGACGAGAAATGCCGTCGAGAAGAAGGAGGTCAGGGCGCTCCCTTTTCCCGCGAGGAACAACGAAGAAAGCTCCATATCAGCAGCCCTCCTGCGTGTATTTATACACCGCGGCAGCTTGTGTCACAAGCACACGGGCGCAGAAAAGAGCGCCTGCAGATCCTGCGGCGCCGCTTTCCGGATGGCGTCCGGGACACTGCGGTCCGGCCGGGAGAAAGGCTCCCTCCGGCAGAGCCGCTGCGCTGCATGTATGCTGTTCGGTCATTGATGGTTCTGTGCTTGCCATTTGCTCTGTTCTCCTAAAGACGCATTGTTGTGTGGAAACATTATAGCAGGGTTGTGCCGAAAAAAATAGCCAATGATACCTGAATTAGTCTTAATTCTTGCCACCGCTCCCAGGTACAGAGTCCTGCACATTCAGACGGAAAATACGCAGCATGGTTTCGCCTTGCGCGAAAAAGCCCACCGGGCGGTGTGACACCGGATAGGGCAGCGCGAAAATACCGCTGACCATGCAGATCTTCGAGCATAAAAAAGCCAGACGAACCATGCTGGTTCGTCTGGCTCTGCAATGGTGGAGATGGGGGGAGTTGAACCCCCGTCCGAAAGCGCTTAAACAGGAACTTCTCCGGGCGCAGCAGGTTTTTTCGGGACGCTGTACGCCCCTGTTCCCTTCAGGACAGGCAAACCGGCAAGCCTGTCAGTCCGGTAGCTTCATGATGCATGGCACGCGCAAAGCTTAGCGTGCGCACGTTCACCACTCATCGACGCTCCGCTGCCGGGCCGTGGTCCTCCCGGCGGGAACGCTCGCTATTTAAGCAGCGAGAAGAACAGTTTCGTTATTGTTCTTTAATTTATAAGCTGCCCGTTTTATGGCGGTCAGGCGCCGCCGCCCGCTATTCCTGCCTCCACACCCCCGTCGAAACCGGTACATCCCCAGGATGTCGGGTGCGTCAGCCGCCTGCACCGCGAGTGCGGTGCAGGCAGGAACGCATTCTGAATCTTCAGACGAAACTGCCGATGTGTTTGTTCCCTCAGCAGGTCTCCGGCTCGGCATATTCCTCGCCGAAGGTCTCGACCGTGACGGTCTTCATCTTCTGCTCATGGGTGGGCTTGTCGTTGAACATACTGCGCGGAGTGCGCGCGATGGCGTCGACGACGTCCATGCCCTCGGTCACCTTGCCGAACGCAGCATACTGCTTGTCGAGGTGCGGGGCGTCCATGTGCATGATGAAAAACTGGCTGCCGGCGGAGTCGGGGGCCATGGTGCGGGCCATGGACAGCACGCCGCGGGTATGCTTGAGGTCGTTTTTGAAGCCGTTGCTCGTGAACTCGCCCTCGATGCTGTAGCCCGGGCCGCCCATGCCGGTGCCGGTCGGGTCGCCGCCCTGGATCATGAAGCCGGGGATGACGCGGTGGAAGATCACGCCGTCATAAAAGCCCTTTTTGACCAGACTGACAAAGTTGCGCACGGTGTTCGGCGCGATCTCCGGGTAGAGCTCGGCGCGGATGATGCCGCCGTCTTCCATTTCAATGGTGACAATCGGATTGCTCATCAGTAATTTTTCTCCTTTATCGTTCTGTCGATCTCGCGTTTGGCGCTGCGCTGCGCATCGGCGTCGCGCTTGTCGTAGAGCTTTTTGCCCTTGCACAGGCCAAGCTCCACCTTCACGCGGCTGTCCTTGAAATACAGCGACAGCGGCACGAGCGTCAGCCCGTCCTGCTTGGTGCGGGCGTAGAGCTTCGTGATTTCCCGTCGGTGCATGAGCAGACGCTTCGGCCGGTCGGGGTCGCGGTTGTAGATGCTGCCGTGCTCGTAGGGGCTGATGTGGATGCCGTAGGCAAACAGCTCCCCGTTTTTCACGGTGCAGAACGAATCTTTCAGATTGACCGTGCCCGCGCGGATGGACTTGACCTCGGTGCCGAAGAGCTCCACACCGGCCTCGAACCGCTCGAGCACGAAATAGTCATGCAGGGCCTTGCGGTTGGCCGCGACCTGCTTGACGCCCTTGGCTCTCGGCATGGCGGGGACCTCCTTCGTGCGAAATCGTGGATATAGTTTACCACATCCGGCGGCAAATGAAAAGAGCGAAATCAGCAGAAATAACGCCGAAGCGTCGCAATGGCGTTGCGCCGGGCGACGACGTCTCCGTGTTCGCGGATGTGCGCGTACAATTGCCCGCTGCACGGCAGCGCCTCGCCGAACTCGAACACCGCGTTCGGCAGCAGCGCATCCTCTGCGCGTGTGAACAGCTCCCAGCCGCCGGCTATGTACACCACGTCCGAGTCGATCCCGTCGGGGCAGCAGCCGAGCGCTGCGGTCAGGTCGGCAAACGAGCCGAAGCGAAACCGGCGCGGCGGGTCAGAAACGGGTCTTGCGATGAGCAGCACCTCCTTTTCGGCGTCGGCAGACGCCGCGTACTATTCAAAATATATGGCATTCCGGCCGGGAATATGGTATCATGCCAGAGAAGAAGGAGTGGTGGTTCATGGAACTGATCGAAGAAAAACTCAAGACCGTCACAAGCTACCACGGCGTGATCGTCAACGTCCGGCTCGACGAGGCGCGCCTGCCCGACGGCAGCACGGCCAAGCGCGAGGTCGTGGAGCATCCGGGCGGCGTGACGGTGCTGCCGCTGGAGGATGACGGCACGGTCTGGTGTGTGCGGCAGTACCGCTATCCGTTTTCGCGCACGCTGCTTGAGCTGCCGGCCGGCAAGCTCGAACCGGGGGAAGCGCCGGAGCTGGCGGCGGCGCGCGAGCTCTCGGAGGAGACGGGACTCAGCGCGGGACGGCTGCAGTATCTGGGCGCGAACTTCACCTCGCCCGGTTACTCGCAGGAGGTGCTGCACATTTACCTTGCGCGCGATCTGCACCACGGCGCGGCGCACCTTGACCCCGGAGAATTCCTGAATCTGGAGCGGTATCCGCTGGGGGCGCTCGTGCAGATGGCGCTGGATGGTGAACTCTGTGACGGGAAAACGACTGTTGCGCTGCTGAAAACGCAGCTTTTGCTCGCGCGGGAGCGCGGAGAAGCGGCATCTGGCGGGTTGTGATTGCTTTTCCGGAAAAACCATGCTATAATCCGTTGTTAGGTTCCGTTAAAATCGGGCAAGCTATGCACGAAGCGCGGCCAAAAGCGGCTGCAGATGCGCACCGGCGCTCTGCCTTCGCAGCATGAGAGGTGTCAAATACTTTGAATAGATATGTGATACATGGCGGCAGACCCCTGCACGGGGAGATCGAGATCAGCGGCGCGAAAAACGCGGCCGTGGCGATCATCCCGGCGGCTTTGATGGTTGACGGTGTCTGCCGGATCGAGAATATGCCGCAGATCAGCGATGTGGATATGCTCCTGAAGATCCTTCAGGGGCTTGGTGCGCGTGTGGAATACCTCAGCCCCTCCGCCGTTGAGATCGACTGTACGCAGGTGCGCTTCACCGAGCCGCCGTATGACCTGATGCGCAAGATCCGCGCGTCGTATTACTTCATCGGCTCGATGCTCGGCCGCTTCGGCTCGGCCAAGACGACCATGCCCGGCGGCTGCAACTTCGGCGTCCGGCCGATCGACCAGCACATCAAGGGCATGACTGCGATGGGCGCAAACGTCGAGGTGAAAAACGGCTTTGTCTATGCCGACACGCCCGACGGCCGCCTGCATGGGGCAAAGGTATATCTGGATAAGGTCTCCGTCGGCGCGACGATGAACATCATCATCGCGGCGACGCTTGCGCGCGGCCGCACCGTGATCGAGAACGCGGCGCGCGAGCCGCACATCGTCGACCTTGCCAACTTCCTCAATTCCATGGGTGCGGACATTCGCGGCGCCGGTACGGATTCGATCCGTATCCAGGGCGTCGAGCGTCTGCACGGCGGCACGTACAGCGTCATCCCCGACCAGATCGAGGCGGGCACGTATATGGCCGCGGCGGCAGCCGTCGGCGGCGACGTGCTCATCGAAAACGTCATCCCGAAGCACCTCGACTGCATCACCGCCAAGCTGCGCGAGATCGGCGCAGACATCACCGAGTATGACGACGCCATCCGCGTCGAATCCGCCTACCGCCTCCACCGCGCCAACGTCAAGACCATGCCCTACCCCGGCTTCCCGACCGACATGCAGCCGCAGATCACCGTCTGTCTGGCCACCGCCGTCGGCACCAGCCTCGTGACCGAGGGCGTGTACGACAACCGCTTCCGCTACACCGCGGAGCTTGGCCGCATGGGCGCGAACATCCAGGTCGAGGGCAAGACCGCCATCATCGACGGCGTGCAGAGCCTGCACGGCTGCGAGGTCCGGGCCTGTGACCTGCGCGCGGGCGCGGCCATGGTCATCGCCGCCATGTGCGCCGAAGGCACGACGCTCATCGAAGACGCGCACTTCATCGAGCGCGGCTACGAGGATATCGTCGGCAAGCTCACCGCCCTCGGCGCGAGCATCCGCCGCGTCGAGACCTTCGAGACCCCGTCCGTCACGGAAGACGCGGGCTGAACAGAAAAATAAGACCCGCGGGACGAGCTTCGTCCCGCGGGTCTTTGCATGACAATGGCCGGGACAGCACTGCTGCCCCGGCCATTGTCTCAGTCGGCGTAATCCTTCATTTCTTCCCGGCGGGCTCTGCAGGCGGCAAGCTTGCGGAAGCCTTCGCGGATCTCGTCCAGGCAGCCGAGGATGACGAGCACGGTGCCGATCACAGCCATGACGGCGCCGGCGATCTTAAAGATGGACTTCAGGGATTTCATAAGTGGCCCTCCTGTGTGTTTTCTTCAGTATAAACTGCTTTTTTCTCCTTGTCAACCTCAGACGCGGACGATGAAATCGGCCTTCCGGGCCTTGGCCGGCGCGGGTTCCGCCGCGGCGTAGCCGAGGATGCAGTGGCCGACGCCCGCGTAGCGCGCGTCCACGCCCCATTTCTGCATGAGCGCCTTGCCCTCCGGCAGCTCAAATTCCTGCCGCGCTCGGTGGATCCAGCAGCTGCCGACGCCGAGGCTGTGCGCCGCGGCCAGCATGTTGCCGATGACCAGACTGCCGTCCTCCACCCACGTGCCCACGCTCGTGTCCGCGAAGACGACGCAGACGGTCGGCGCGCCGTAGAACGGGTGCAGGTCCGGATTGCCGAGGATCTGCGCGTTCAACTTCTCGAGCTGCGCAATGTCCGCCGGGTCCTGCAGCACGACGATCTTCCCCGCCTGCTTCCCCATGCCGCAGGCGGCATAGCTCCCGGCCTGCAGGATCTGCTCCAGCTTCTCCTCTTCCACCTGCTCCGCCCGATACTTCTTCACGCTCCTGCGCGTCAGCAAACAACGGATCACATCATTCATAAATAAAACACTCCTTTGGATTTTAATTCTCATAAAACAAGGCCCCAGCAAATCGCCCCGCAAGAAGGTAAAACCTATCCTGATTTCCTCCGCACCTTCTATTGACGGCAATTGTTCTAAGGCAACTGGCTGCAAATCCGATACCCCCGTATCAGGCGGCGCGTACCAAGACGCTCGTAAGGTGACTATCGTGTGGAACGCCAGACGAAAACATCGGTTCCAGCCTGAAATCAGATGCAGAAAGCACCAAACTGTAACCAAGCGCCCGTTTCTCCCCTATCTTTTCCCGCGCAAGGGAAAAGATAGGGCCGCCGGAGGCGCGTCAGAAATGACCACGACGGAACGAATCCTTGCATGCAAGGCTTCTTATCCTCTGTGCTCGTTTCTTCCTTTCCAAACCGCAAACTGAATTTGCGGTTTGGGTTTTTCTATGCAAATCTGCAGCAACCTCTCAGTCAGCCTGCGGCTGACAGCTCCCCTTCCAGGGGAGCCTTGGGTCATGTGTAGCCATACATCCCGCGGACAGAGACTTCGCCGGAGGCGATGACGCCGGTGGTGCCGTCGGGGTAGGTCACGAGCAGCGCCGCTTCGCCGTCGATGCCGTCGGCGTGGGCGAATTGCACCTCGTCACCGCGCACGAGCTTCACATCCTGCCCGATCGTGACGCAGTGCGCCGAAAACTCCGCCAGCCACGCATCCTTCTGCGTGAACAGCGCCTGTTCCATCTCATACAGCGACCATACCAGCTCCGCAGCCAGCCGGCTGCGGTCCGGCTTTTTCCCGGTCGCGGTCTCCAGATCGGCCGACATCGCCGCGACCTCGGGCGGCAGCTCCGCATGCGCGCAGTTGATGCCGATGCCGACGACCGCGTAGTCGACCTCGCGCGACTCTGCCTCAATGCCGATCTCGGTCAGAATGCCGCAGAGCTTCTTCTTGCCCAGCACAAGGTCGTTCGTCCACTTGATCCCGGGATAGACGCCGCTGACGCGCTCGATCGCCCGCGCCGCCGCCACGGCGACCATCGCCGTCAGGTGCATCAGCGCCTCCGGCTGGGCGTGCGGCCGCAGGATGAGGCTGAAATACAGCCCGCCCGGCGGCGAAACGAACGTCCGCCCGCGCCGCCCGCGGCCTGCGGTCTGCATCCCGGTCAGCACGGCCGTGCCGTCCGGCGCGCCCTCGGCGGCCAGCT
>ERZ780178.1448-NODE-1448-length-15058-cov-9.153636_pt1 | contig 15058 bp, 12 predicted proteins | sample MGYA00511018_ERZ780178 | MGnify/ENA primary metagenome ERZ780178 (study PRJEB29588, sample SAMEA2151439) | human gut metagenome | biome: human gut; feature: human-associated habitat; material: faeces | place: Denmark | collected 2008/2010 ...
TCGCGGAAAATTCCGCGAGCCGCCTTTAATATTAAGAAACAATACGATTAAGTTTTATCGGACGTCTGAATTTTTTGCAATTCTCTCTTTACGCTGTCGTATATGGATTTATCGTACGAATTACTTTGTTTTGAATCGATTTCGTAAATCATCGCTTTGCTTTTACCGTCCGACTTGCCTTTTAACTCTGCCTTTACCCACAAACCGAGCCAACAGGATTTGTTAAACGTAAGTTTCATTTCGAGAACGTACGAAGTAACCTCGAATTTCTCTTGTTCGTTTCCGAGAGATGTAAGCCCGTCTTCGTTGACGACGCCCTTACCGTATATAACGTAAACTCCGCTGCCCGATACGGTCGCCGAACATTCGAAATCAACGTCCGCTTCGCTTAACTCGTCGGTAAAATCGAACCCGACGAGCATTGTTTTAATCCATGTTTCGGATGCAATAAAAGAGTCGCCGATTATTTCGTTTCGTACATCGTAATCGGTTTGCGAATCCGTAGTGACGTCCCATTTCCGATTCGAATCGGGACGATGTGCGCGCACGACGTTATAAGTATCGTCGGCTTTTTCTGCGCATTCAAAAAACGTATAATCGCCGCTTTCCGATTGAGCAGATGCGTAAATGCCTTTATCTACGTCAAAAGTGGTAGAGTCTACGGTAATGGATAATATATTATCGAAATCGCTTTTATAATAAATCTGATTTTTCAACGAATGTTTCTTAATGGTTTTCATACCTTCCGACGCCGAATTATAGGCTTCAAACGCCGTTTCGTTGTCTACGGGTTTAGTTTTCGTATCGGCTTTGTTTTTACATGCGAACGAAGCGAAAGCCGTGGTTGCGATTAAAAGAATCGCGGGGATAATTTTACGGTTTTTTTTCATAAGGTTTCTCCTTTAAGAATTTTTTTCGTCGTCAGACGAAAAAGGGGTACCCCTTTTTTATTTTGTTTATATGCTCCGCGGTAAACGCCCTTCCGGGAGTATGCTCTTCCGTTGAAGCGGGAGAGGGGCGACCTGCCCCGAGACCTCGTCAAAGACCCCGAATAACGGTAAAGCAAGTTTGCCGTATAGAATAAATCATTCCCCGTAGGTTATGGTCGCGGATGTAATATAGCCGTTGCCGCTGCCTATTTTTACCTTGGCAAAATCTGCTTCGCTTCCGCCGTAATTTACGGTTTTTATACCCGTACAACCTCTGAAAGCGTAATCGCCGATCTTTTCAAGACCTTTTCCGAGCGTTATTTTCGTTATTCCGTTGCAGCCCGAAAACGCCTGTTCCCTTATTCTTAAAAGCGAATCGGGAAGCGATATTTCGGTTAAATCGGTTCTGTTGAAGAATGCCGAAACGGCTATCGACGTTACGGCGTAATCCCTCGTACCGTAAGTAACCGATTCGGGAACGACGAGCGTTCTGTCTTGCAACCTATCGAAAAACAGACCGCTTTTATACTTTTTGGTTACGTCTGTAACTTCTATTCCGTCGTAACGCGAACGTCTGTAAGTAATATCGCCATACTTACGCGATACCCCCGCAAGCCATATATCGTCGTTTACGTATTCGGCGGTCGCTCTGGCGGGCAAGGTATACAAAAAGTTGACCGCGCCGCTATCGGTACCCGCAGTATAGGGCGTATGATATTTATGATGAGTTAAAAACGTTTCGTCCGTATTAAGAAAGTAGCTATAATCGGCGTAGTCGGACGAATTGCCGTCGTCCCACGTCGGATCTACCCAATACCAGTTACCGTCTAATTTAACGAGATTCCACGCGTGCCCGCCGGAATCTCTGCCGTAGTTATCCAGCCCCTGTCCCGTTACGAAATAATTGTCTATCCCTAAAAGATTGAGCGCGAGTTGGTACGTTCTCGCGTAGCCCTCGCACACGACGCCCTTCTTTTCGGCGACGCCGATAACGTTATGCGCCCACGCTTCGGCAGACGGTTGACCGCTCTGATTATACGCGTAGTCCACGTCCGAAATTATAAGATCGTGCAGACACATAATCTGCTCGTAAGTCGTAGTCTGTTTACGCGCCTCGTAAAGATATTTCGACATCGTTTTACGGATACGATTGAGTTTAACCTCTCTGTCGCTCGCTCTCGCGTACGCCGCGTCCGTAACGATATAGAGCGAAGTATCGGAATAGTAAACGGACGTGTCGAACCAATATGCAAGCGGATTATCGTCGCGGAAAGTTTTCCACACGGCGATCGCTTCGTCGGTTGTAAGCCCCGAATAGTTTACTTCCGCAAGCACGTATGCGTATTTATTGTCATAAACCTTCCGATAGTCTGCGTCTTTATAAGTGTCGTACGTCGTATAAACCCTTTCGAGTGAATTGTACAACGCGATTTTTTCAGTCGAATTATCCGCCGTCGTAAAATAAGTATAGCCGTGCGACGAATTGCCGTCCGACAAATCGACCAACGGTATATAAGACGGTAATTCTTCGTCTACGTAATCGTCGGAAGGTTGCTCTTCGGGATAGTTTTTCGTCGGGTCGTCTACGATTTTATCGATAATATCGGATATGATACTGCACGACGACAAGCATAAAAGAGCGACTACCGTCAACATTAAAATAAAATTGCGTAATAATTTTTTCATATCAAATCTCGATTTTTTTGTTTATATACTCCGCGGCAAGCCACCCTTCCGGGAGTATGCTCTCCCGTTGAAGCGGGAGAGGTGGCGCGCGTAAGCGCGACGAAGAGGGGGCGACCTGCCGAAGGGGCTTCACTGCGTTCAGAATGACACGCATATTAGCGCTCGTACACCAATCTTCGGGATTGCTTCACTTCGTTCGCAATGACAATAAACAAGCACGTCATCGCGAGCGTCGGCGAAACGCCGCTTAAAAAGACGAACGTTACAGGGCTTCGTAAGGATCGACGACTACGGACGTGTCGAAATACTTCCACGGGAGGACGTCCTTCGGCGGCTCTATCTTAAAACACAGTCTGTTTTTGGTCACGGGGTGAGTAAACGAAAGAGTCGTAGCCCAAAGCGCGAGCCTGCCCTTTTTAGCCTTTTCGCCGCCGTAACGCATATCGCCGTAAACGGGAGTGCCGATATTAGCCATCTGCACTCTTATCTGATGACTTCTGCCAGTATGCAGAGTTACCGAAACGAACGAAAGTCCGTTCTTTTCTTCCTTTACGTCGTACTCGAGTTCGGCGAATTTCGCGCCTTCTACCGACTGCCCGCAAACGTAAACCATATTGTTTATCGGGTTTTTCTTTAAGTAGTTGGTAAGGGTCGCGCGTTTTTCTTTGGGGCTTCCGACGAGTACGGCTGAATATTTCTTTTCGAAATCGCCCGTCTTCATCTGTTCGGAAAGTCTTGCCGCCGCCTTACTGCTTTTGGCGAATACCATTACCCCGCCCGTGGGTCTATCCAGTCTATGCACGAGCCCGACGTAAACGTTACCCTGCTTGTTTTCGCGTTCTTTGATATGCTCCTTTATCACGGTGAGCATATCTTTGTCTTTGCTCTCGTCTTCGCACGAAGGCACGCCCTGCGGCTTCATTACCACTATTACGTGATTATCCTCGTGTAAAATCACGAGATCTTCTTTTTCGAATTGTTTTTCACTCATTTATAAACATGCCTCCCGCTCCGCACGGTAGATTTATCCCTTCTTCGGTCTTTACGCCGACTTCGTACGCTTCAACTCTGCCCTTGCCGACTTTCCGTTTTACAGTCAACGTAAGAATGTTTTCGAGTACCGTCGGTTGAAGCCCCGTAGTATAACTGTTGATAAGCACGAAAAGCGGATTATCCGACAAAACTTCGGTACAAAGTTCTACGAAAGGATATATTTCGCTTTCGATTTTCCACGTTTCGCCGTTCGGACCCCTGCCGTAACTCGGCGGGTCCATTATAATCGCGTCGTATTTATGCCCGCGTTTGATTTCGCGTTTTACGAATTTAACGCAGTCGTCTATTATATATCTGACGGGTTTGTCTTTAAGCCCCGAAAGTCGGACGTTTTCACCCGCCCTTTCGACCATGCCTTTGCTTGCGTCTACGTGGCAGACGCTCGCCCCCGCAGACAGGCACGCAACGGTCGCGCCGCCCGTGTACGCGAAAAGGTTAAGAACGCTTATCGGTCTGCCCGCGTTTTTGATAAGTCCGCGCATTATATCCCAATTGACGGCTTGTTCGGGGAAAAGCCCCGTATGCTTAAACCCCATGGGCTTAATCTTGAATTTAAGATCGTCATAGGATATAACCCATTCTTCGGGGAATTTTTTGAGATATTCCCAACGCCCGCCGCCGCTTTCGCTACGGATATATTTGGCGTTGAGATCTTTATAATGCTCCATATCCGTCCTTGCGCCCCATATAACCTGCGGGTCGGGACGAAGAAGAACGACGTCTTTCCAACGCTCCAACTTATATCCGTCGCCGGTTGCGAGAACGACGTAATCTTTCCATTTATCGGCTACTTTCATACTTTTTTGACTACGAGCGTAACTTTATCGCCGTTTATATCGAAGTCTTTTTTATACCCGTCGAAAATCTCGTTTACGAGTTTTTCGGCAAGAACGTCGCCCGCTATATCTTTGCCGAGCGACTTAAACGCTTTTTCGCTTACGCCTTCGGCGGCGTAACCCAATACTATGCGGTCGGTTACGTTGAAACCCGCTTCTTTACGCATGTTCTGTACCCTCGAAACGATCTCTCTTACCGTGCCTTCCATCAGGAGTTCTTCGCTGACGTGGGCGTCGAGTACGACCGTCAAACCGTCGGTGCTTTCAGAAACGTAGCCTTCGGCGGGTTCGCTCGAAATAAGCAAATCGTCGAGCGAGAGCGAAACGGGCTTGCCGTTTACTTCGAAGTCGTAATTTTTGCCGCTTCTTACGGTGTCTACCACCGCTTTCGCGTCGCACGTGTCGAGGAATTGCCTTATTCCGCCGAGCAACGCTCCGTATTTCGGTCCGAGCGTTTTAAGTTGCGGCTTTAATTTATAATTTACGAACTGCGACGCGTCGCGTAAAAGTTCGAAACTCTTGATATTGAGTTCGTCGCGCGCTATGCCGTAGAGTTCGGGCGAAAGGTCTATCTTTCTGTCCGAAGCGATATAGAGTTTGCCGAGCGGTTGACGGTTCTTTATATTGCTGCCGTTTCTCGCCGCTCTGCCAAGCGTTACGATTTCGAGAACGGTCTCCATACCTTCTTCGAGTTTCTTGTCGATAAGGCTTTCATCCGCCGTCGGGAAATCGCAGAGATGTACCGATTCGGGCGCGTCCTTGAAGAAAGGAACGACGAGATTAAGATACATGCTTTCCGTCATGAACGGAACGAACGGAGCGCAGATTTTAGCCAAAGTTACGAGCACCGTGTAAAGCGTTGTATAAGCCGCCGCCTTGTCTTCGGTCATTTCGCTGCCCCAGTATCTCTCTCTGCCGCGGCGAACGTACCAGTTGGAAAGTTCGTCGGTGAAGTCCTGAATGGTTCTTGCCGTTTCGAAAATCTTGTAATTGTCCAAGCCTTCGTCAACCGTCTTTATAAGTGTGTTGAGTTTGGACAAAACCCACTTGTCCATAAGGCTTAATTTACATTTTTTAAGGTCGTATTCCGACGGGTTATATTTATCGATGTCGGCGTATAAGACGAAAAACGCGTAGGTATTCCAGAGCGTACCCATAAATTTGCGCTGACCTTCGGAAACCGCTTCTTCGTAGAATCTCGTCGGAAGATACGGCGCGCTGCCCGTATAGAAATACCACCTTACTGCGTCCGCGCCCTGTTTGTCGAGTACCGTCCACGGGTCTACGACGTTGCCGATATGCTTGCTCATCTTAATACCGTTCTTATCGTTGACGTGCCCTAAAACTATACAATTTTTGAAGGACGCTTTATCGAAGAGAATAGTCGAAATCGTGAGAAGCGTATAGAACCAGCCTCTCGTCTGATCGACCGCCTCGGATATGAAATCGGCGGGGAAATGCTTTTCGAAAAGGTCTTCGTTTTCGAACGGATAATGGTACTGCGCGAAAGGCATAGAGCCCGAATCGAACCAGCAGTCGATAACTTCTTTTACTCTCGTCATCCTGCCGCCGCACTTACCGCACTTGCAATGAAGCGCGTCTATATACGGACGGTGAAGTTCTATATCGCCCTCGACGCCGCAAGCCTTTTTGAGTTCTTCTTTGGAACCCATAACCCTCTTTTCGCCGCAGTCTTCGCATACCCATATCGGGAGCGGAGTACCCCAGTATCTTTCGCGGGATAAGCCCCAATCGATTACGTTTTCGAGGAAGTTGCCCATTCTGCCCGTACCTATCGTTTCGGGCATCCAGTTTACCGACTTGTTTGCAGCGATAAGCCTGTCTTTTACGGCAGTGGTCTTTATAAACCAGGAACTTCTCGCGTAGTACAAAAGCGGAGTGTTGCAACGCCAGCAGAAGGGATAACTATGCTCGAAGAGTTGGTCTTTGAAGAGTTTTCCGCTTATTTTAAGGTCTTTTATGATTTCCTTATCGGCGTCTTTTACGAACTGACCCGCGTAAGGAGTAACGGCTTCGACGAATCTGCCGCGATCGTTTACCATCTGTACGAACGGAAGATTATACTTTCTGCCGACGTTGGCGTCGTCTTCGCCGAACGCGGGCGCGATATGAACTATGCCCGTTCCGTCGGTAAGAGTTACGTAATCGTCGTTCGTAACGTAAAACGCCTTTTCTTTGAACGAACCGAGCGCGTACGGGAACATAGGCTCGTATTCGACGTATTCGTAGTCTTTACCTTTCTTTTTGCTTACGAGTTCGTATTCTTCGAAAAGAGTCGGCACTAACGCTTCGGCTAAAATATAGTTTTCGCCGTTTGCCGAAATTTCTACGTAGTCGGAGTTCGCGTTCATACAGAGCGCGACGTTGGACGGAAGCGTCCAAGGCGTAGTAGTCCACACCAGAAAATAAGTGTTTTCTCTGCCCTTTACTTTGAATTTTACGTAAACGGACTTCTCTTTTACGTCTTTATACCCCTGCGCGACTTCGTGCGAAGAAAGCGCCGTTCCACAACGCGGGCAGTAGGGTACGATTTTGTAACCTTTGTATAAAAGTCCTTTTTCGTTTATGGTTTTAAGCGCCCACCACACCGATTCGATATAATCGTCGTGATAAGTAACGTACGGGTGATCCATGTCTACCCAGTAACCGAGGCGGTCGCTCATGTTTTTCCACTCGTTGGTGTACTTCCAAACCGACTGCTTACATTCTTTTATAAACGGCTCTATGCCGTACTTTTCTATATCCTGCTTGCCGTCAAGACCGAGTTTTTTCTCGATTTCGAGTTCGACGGGAAGCCCGTGCGTATCCCAGCCCGCTTTACGAAGAACGTGATAGCCCTTCATCGTGCGGTATCTCGGAACGATGTCTTTCATTACGCGCGTTAAAACGTGCCCGATGTGCGGTTTTCCGTTAGCCGTCGGCGGACCGTCGTAAAACGTAAACTCCCTGTTGCCTTCGTTCTTTTTTACGCTCTTTTCGAACACGTCGTTTTGCTTCCAGAACTCGATTATCTCTTTCTCTCTCGAAACGAAATCGAGCGAAGCGTCTACTTTCTTATACATATTGCCTCCCGTTTTGCAATCGTTCGGACTTATATTTTGCCTGCACGATTGCCCGATATATGAAAATTCCCCTGCGTCTGAACGCCCGCCCGGCATGACCGGACGACCGAGAAGACGGGGGAACCGCGGTACCACTTCTCTTCCGCGTTTAATCGTTTAAGCGCGGCTCTTTTATCCTTTTTACGTAAAGGTGAACGTCGTCGCATACTGTGATTTTCCGCGACGCGGCTCGGAAAGGATACGGCATATAAGCGTTGCGATCGGCTCTCACCTGCCCGACTCTCTGTTACGCCCGTGTTTATATCCGCGTGTTTTCGTCTTTGCCTTTTCTATATATTAGCAAAATTTTTGATTTAAGTAAAGCGTTTTGACAAAATCGGCGTGAAATAACTTGCAAAATTTATAAAAGTCTTACAAAGTAAAAGGGAGCAAAAGCCCCCTTAACCCCAATCTTTCATAACGGCTAAAAATTCTTTTGCGTAAATTTCCGTCAGGCGCAAAAAATCTTCCGTCGTTTTCGCAATCGTTTTATCGGTATACCCTACTTGTTTCGGGAATATCCGATTCCCTTTTCTTTTCGTTCTCAATCCGTCGCTGCGAAAACCCGACTGCCGTACGTTATCGATTAACTTCTCTTGTCGGATTGCCAGAATTTCGTTCGGAATACCGTAACACAAAATTCTCGACGTAAATCCGTCGTCCACGCAATCCCGACTGCGTATTTCCAGATACGGAGCGTTTTCCGTAAATCCGTCCTTTTTTATAACGAGACACACGTAAGGATATTGCCCTGCCTTCCATGCAAACGCCTTATAGCCGTCCTTTTTCAATTTCGGAATAATCGAATTCTTAAAGTAGGCTTCCCATTTTAAGAGATCTACGTTACCGTCGTTCGTCTGCGGTTTCTCGAAAGTCTCGATATTGCTTTTTATTCTTTTGACGTAATCGAAATAATTTTGCAAAATCAGGTTATTATACGGCGAGCAACTCTCAAACGATTCGACGATATCGTCGATATCCGCGATTGTCCATTTACTCGAACCGTTTAACCGATTCGCTTTTTCTATTCCTCTTCTGTCGTCGTCGCTTATCTTGTTCGTTTTATAGAATACCTTGCAGGCGTTTTCGAAATTTCCGTCGATATATTTATCGTATTCGCTTAATTGACTGTGTTCGTTTGAAAACGTTTTATCTTCGATAAACAAAAAAACGTCTTTACCGCTTTCGGTGGTTATTCGCACCTTAATATCGATATTCTTTTCCTGCGCCGTCGTTTTTATACTCTTTACTTTCTCGTCTAAATCGCAGAATTTTTTTAATAATCTCCTGACGAGTATATCCGCTTCGGGATCTTCCCAACTTTCGAACAACCACCTTAAAAAAGCGTCCTGCGACAATTCTTTCGTTGCGTAATCGAATAAATTTTTCATTTGTTTACTTCCTGTATTTTTCGTTCGCTACCCGTACGTTTTTCTTTATGCGCTCGCGTAACTCTTTCGGCGACAAAATTTCCACCGCGTTAAGATATTGCATCGCCCAATACTCCATGGCGTTTACGCTTGCTTTCAATTTTACTAAAAACCGTCCGTCGGGCAATTCTTCTATGCGAATACCTTTACCGAACCAGTCGATTATCTGATCTATCGCCCAACCGTCTGCGATAAATTCGACGGGTTGCGGCTCGTCGAAAAACATATACGGCATCGACTGTGAAAACCGCTTATAATCGATTCCGTTTTCGTAGCCTTTAATCGATTTTATCGGCGTTCTGACCGAGTTTATCGTTTCGATATCGGTTATTCTGTCCATTCGGTAATATTGTATATGCTTCCATTTTTCGTCGTACCCCATCAGATAATACCGCTGATTGTGCAACACCATCTGATAGGGGCTGACGACGTGAATTGCCGTACGGTGAAGTTTTTTATCCGCGCCGTACTTATTGTAACAGAACTTAATCTGCCTTTCCGCCTCGATTGCTTCGTCCGTGATTTCCACGTTATAAAACACGGCGACGTTTTCGGTCTTGTTCCATTCTCGTACCGAGTAAATATTTCTGACGCGTTTTTTGAAATATTCGTTCGATTGCGCGCAAAGTTTTTCGATCAGGTCTTTAGATTGCTTCGGCGTAACGTGTTTGCTCGATAATACGCCGTCGATAAGTAATCTTAATTCACTGTCTTCAAACTCCCTTGCCGAAAGATACGCCCCCCTTTTAGTGGTCTTGATTTCGTATCCGACGTCGATTAAAAGCGAAATATTTCTGCCTACCGCTTTTCTCTCGATTATAAGCCCGTATTCGCTGTCTAAAAGTTCGACGATTTTTTCGTGCGTAATCGGGTGTTCGTCGTCGCTATATTTTTCAAGAATCTGCAAAATCCTTATAATCGCCAATTTTTTCGGTTCGTAACTATCCATCGTTGCCTTCGTATCCGTTTTAATACTACGATTATACAAAATCCGACGGAAAATTTCAAGCATTCTTGTCCTGTATGCCAGCCAAGAATAATACGAACCTCGGTCTTGCGCCGTGTTTTCAGGCTAATACATTGTTCCGCGACCGTCTTATATTCGTATATTAAGGCGTTCGCGCGCCGCGTCTTAACCTGAAAACGCGACGCAAGACTTGCAAGCAACCAAAACACCGCTATTTTCGATGATTTTTGGTGAAGACGGCTTTGTTCGTACTCGCCGTACGGGCGAAGTCGGATTTGCCTAAAAGCACGGAAATATCGGCGTTTTGGCGGGGTTCGTATTATTCTTGTCTGGCATACCGTTTACGATATCGCAAATATCGTCCCATACCAAAACTTCTTTCTCTGATAAAGCGGCGGCGACGGCTGTCAATAAATCTTCGTGGTTTCGGATCATCGATATCGTTTCCGCGTATAATTTTTCGAGCGTTTCCGAAATTTTGTCTTCGATATTTTCGATTCGTCTGACGGGCTGATCATGATCGTATTCGTTTCTGTCGTAAAGATAATAAAAGCCGTCGGTGGCAAGTTTTTCTATGCGCCGTCTTATTAGTTTAATCGCCGTTTCTATATCAGATTCCGCTCCCGGATCCGCAACGTTACAAACGAGTTCCGTAGCGGCTTTCCCCGCGAGTAAAATAATTATCTCGTTTTTGAATTCGTCGTACGTATAATTTTTCTCGTAATCGCAAAAGGAGCAGAATCCGCCGACGTTTCCGTGTTCCTTAAACGTAATCACGGATACCTTTTTACCCGAAATTACAGACGCTACGGCATGCCCCGATTCGTGAACGCAGACGATTCGTTTTTCTTTTTCGTTCATTTTCTTCGAGGGTAAATTTTTAGTCGTTAAACGCATAACGGCGTTGATAAAATGCCTTTTATTTATTTCGTTTTTACCTTCATATCCCGCGTATATCCCCGCTTCGTTTACCGCTTCTTCTAAAAACGCGCACGTTTTTCCGCCTAAAAAATCGGCGATAAATTCAGCCGAAACCTCTTTTGATACTGGCTTGTTCCGTAAAAAATACCCGATTATTTTTACCGAATCTTCCCTGCTCGGCGCGTCGACTTTTATTCGTCTGCCGAATCGCCCTTCTCTTAATAACGAATAAGGAATGTTTAATATTTCGTTTGCCGTTGCCACCACGAATACGTCCTTATCATTTATATCGTCAAAACACGATTGAATGGTAACGAATTCTTCTTTATTGTTGTCTTCCCTTAAATTATCCTGCGCGAATTTATCGACGTCGTCTAAAAAAACGATGGACGGCTGATTATTTATCGCAGATTCAAAAGTTTCTCTGATTTTATCCACGAAAGCGTCGCCCGCACGGTCTTTCTTACAAGAATAGCAATTTCTGCCGCTGTTTTCGATTAAAGTTTTCGCCATTAACGTTTTACCCAATCCGGGCTCGCCGTATATAAGTATCGCTTGCGGCATTTTTACCCCTAAATCGGCATACTTGTTTCTGTTTTTCAATACGTCGCAAAGGCGCATCAGTTCTTCTTTTTCGGCATCGTAACCGATGATAGATTCGAAATTTTTCATTTGTATTCACTTCCTTTCGATACCATTCTATCACGAACGTTATACCAAAAACGGGACAATAACTTTTGATAATTCCGATGAGAGAATTTCGGCATAAATCAACCTTAAATTTATCTTTAATTTTCGAGAAATAGTAAAGACTGAAAATATTTCGACAAATATTTTCGCTATCGGCGGTTTTTTTATTGCGTTTTTTTGAAAAGTAGTTTACAATATAACTACTGCGCTAGGTGGGGAGCCGGCGGTGCCCTGTACTTGCAATCCGCCGTAGCAAGGCTGAAGGTTCTCCGAGGCTCGCCGTATGGTTGGCTGCGCGCGGTAAGGCGTGATGATATCAAGGTCTTATGCAACGTGAACCCGCGAACCGTGTCAGGATAGGGATATAGCAGCACTAAACGGTCATTTGCGTGTGCCATAAGGTTGCTTTGAAGGAGCGACCTGCCCCGTTACCGCTTCGGTACGACGTGTCGACGAGAAATGCGCAGTATTTTTGAAATTTCGGGCGGACGATACAGTCCGCCCTTTCGTTTTTTTACGAACGCTTTGAGTCAACTCATCCGACGGCTACGCCGCCACCTTCCCTGCAAGGGAAGGCAAGGGATACGCTACGCCGCAAAATAATAAAACAGAGCCATAAAAATGAGTGAAGTAAAAGAAAGATTGAACGCGATACTCGCCGATATAGCGGAAGGAAACAATTTCGGCGAAAAAATAACGCTTCTCGGCGCGACGAAGTACGTCGCCATGGATAAAATAAAGGAAGCCTACGAAAACGGGCTTACCGTTATCGGCGAAAACCACGCGCAGGAATTCAGAGATAAATTCCCCTTTTACCCCGAGGGTTTGGAAAAGCATTTTATAGGCACGCTTCAATCGAACAAACTCAAATACGTGGTAGGCAAAGCGTACAGCATAGATTCCGTTTCGTCGCTCGATACGGCGAAAAAAATCAACGACTTCGCCGCCAAAAAGGGCGTAATTCAGAATATAATGCCCGAAATAAACGCGGGGTGCGAAGAATCGAAGACGGGTATGCCGTTCGACGACCTTAAAAGGGATTTCGACGAAATGGCGGCTTTGCCTAACCTTAAAATAATCGGAATTATGGCAATGCTCCCTATAACCGTGCAACTGCCGATAACCGCCGACGCCGAAACGCTGGCGCGGATTACGCGCGAGATACGCGCATTTTACGACGAAAAAAGAAAAAATCTGCCCGATATGAAATATCTTTCTATCGGCATGTCGGGCGACTACAAGATAGCGATTGCCAACGGCAGCAATATGATCCGCATAGGCAGAGCGATTTTCGGTCAGAGATACCCCGAAGAAAACAAATAAGGAGGAAATTGTGGGATTTTTCGAGTTTTTGACTAAAAAAGTTGACGCAAAACCTAAAAAAGAGAAAAAAACCGAAGCGGAACGACAAGAAAACGAGCAAGGCGATTACGGATTCGACCGCAAAAAATACGCGCATATAGACGAATTCCGCCCCCGTTCTTTCGACGACGTCGCGGGGATTATCGACTGCCTTTTGGATAACAAGCCCGCGCTCGTGTTTTTAACCGAAGTGAGAGATACCACCGCGCAAAGAGTACTCGATATACTTTCGGGTGCGGCTTACGCTCTGTACGCAAAAATCTGCGAAGTCGGCGAAGAAACGTATTTGATTACGACGGATAAAAAATAGGATACGCTTATGGATATGAAAGAATTTGTAAGGGTGATACAGATACCCACCGCCAACGGACAGAGATTGCAGGAATACGGACTGTTCCATTGCATATTTTTTGCTCTTACGATAGTGGCGATGGTGTTCGCCGTTATATATACGCTTAAAAAAGGCGAAAAAAACTTATATTTTTTATACGTTTTATCGTCCGTTTTAATGTGGGTAGGCGAACTCTATAAACAATTTTGCTACTCGTTCAAAACGGGAACTTTTCATTACGACTGGTACTCTTTCCCGTGGCAGTTCTGCTCTACGCCGCTATACACGTTTTTGTTCTGCGCGATTGCGAAAAAAGGAAAACTTTACGACGCGGTTTCGGCGTACAACGCGACTTACGCCCTGTTTGCGGGTACTTGCGTAATGCTCTATCCGAGTACGCTCGTGGATAATTACGGAATAAGTTTTCAATCTCTTTTACACCACGCTTTAATGATGATAACAGGCGTTTCGGCTCTCGTTTTATACGCAAAAAAATTCTCGGTTAAATTATTTGCAGAAAGTTTTATCGTGTATCTGATATTGTTTGCCGTGGGAATTATATTGAATTTTATCATACCTCCGCTTACGGGGCAAGAAGTAAATATGTACTTCGTTTCAAAAACGGCAACAAAAGGAAATCAGTTTGGAATATTCCGTGATGCCTACCCGTACCCGATTTTCATTATCGTATATACGCTTTTATTTACGGAGTTTGCCGCGCTTATCGCGCACGTCGCGTACCTCGTCGCAAAAAAGAAGGCGGCAAAACGACTTGCCGCAAATACGCAATATTAACTCCGCGGTAAACCACCCTTCCGGGAGACGTTTCGCTTGCGCTCAACATGACATTTATAAATGCGCATAAAACGGTAAAAACGGCGCATAATGCGGGTATGAAGAAATACGACGATATTTCGGAAGTTGAAAAAATGCTTTCTTCCGCCGAACCGTCCGAAGTAGGCAATCTGCTTTCGGAACTTATAAGACTTACGAATACAAAATAAATAACTCAAAAAGGTGCGGGGCAAATCGTAAAGATTTGCCCCGCCGCTTCGTATATTTATTTGTTACTGTTACTTTTTATCTTCCTGAAGTCTTTTTTCGAGCGCGCTGCCCGACGGAACTTCTTTTAATTGTTCGCGCGCGAAAATCATAGCGTTATACGGTTCGCCGACACCCACGCCGTCGACTGCCGAAACGTACATCGGCATAGTGCCGATAAGTTCCCACCCGCCGACCGATTCGCGGATAATGGTATTCGACAAACCTTCCATTTTAGCCACTGCCTCGCCTGCGGTTTTCCCTACCACTCTGCCCGGTACGGGCACGACTTTATAAACTCTCATAATATCTCTCCTGCTCGTTTATGCCTAAATATTAACACAAATTTTGCTTATTTTCAAGCGAAATAAAGAGAATTGCGGCGAAAAGGGAAAAATAATACGATATACGATACTCACCCTTCCTAAGACTCATCCGTCGGCTTCGCCGCCACCTTCCCTGCAAGGGAAGGCAAGTGTTGGTACGTCATTGCGAGTGCAACGAAGCAATCCCCGCAATAGTGGACGGAGCGGCTTGCATAGGCGAGCGTACTCCAATCTTCAGGATTGCCACGACCCGCAATGGGTCTCGCAAAGACGAGGGCTACATACACTCCGCGGGAAACAGCCCTTCCGGGAGTATGCTCTCCCGTTGAAACGGGAGAGGTGGCACGCATAGCGTGGCGGAGAG
>ERZ780178.1449-NODE-1449-length-15058-cov-5.131574_pt1 | contig 15058 bp, 15 predicted proteins | sample MGYA00511018_ERZ780178 | MGnify/ENA primary metagenome ERZ780178 (study PRJEB29588, sample SAMEA2151439) | human gut metagenome | biome: human gut; feature: human-associated habitat; material: faeces | place: Denmark | collected 2008/2010 ...
GGATGGTCGGCAGCAGCCGTTCGGCATTGGTCGAGAGGATCAGGAACGCGCCGTAGTCCGGCGGCTCCTCGAGAATTTTGAGCAGGGCGTTCTGCGCGCTCTCGTTCATGTCCTGGCCGCGGGGGATCACGTAGATCTTCCGCCGGCCCTCGTTGGGACGGATGAACATATCGCTGCGGGCCGCACGGATGGGATCGACCGTCATGGCCTTGTGGTCGGGATCGTCGACGGTGATCACGTCCGGGTGGATCCCGGCCAGCGCCTTCCGGCAGCCCGGGCACACGCCGCAGGGGACGGCCGCGCCGTCCTTTTCACATTCCATCGCCGCGCACAGGATCCGCGCGAGCGTATGCTTCCCGGACCCGGCAGGGCCGCAGAGCAGATAGCTGTGCGCCACCCGCCCGCTGGCAAATGCGCCGGAAAGCCGCCGCTTGATCGCGTCGTTGCCCAGAAAGCCGGTAAAGTCCATGATCCTGCGTTCCTTTCTCGGAAGATACTTCGCCTCAATATCATAGTATAACAGATTTTTTTTCGCTTCGCCACATTTTTTTCTGTACGCAGAAAAAACAGGCAGGGCCGTGCGCGCCGGTCCTGCCTGTTTTGCTTTAAGGAACCTCTGAATAAATCGTCTGCGGCTGTGAGCGGATCTTTTCCGCCCACTCTTCGGTATCGAAAACGGGAAATACATACAGGATTTCTCCGCTTTCGATACCTCAATTGGACGAAAAATCTCTCACGCACAGTTCTTGCCGATTGAATCAGAGCTTCCTTAGCTCTCCATCTGCCGGCCGAGAAATCCGGCGACGGTCTGCACGAGCTTCTGCTCGGCCTCGTCGAGCGCGGGCGCGCCGTCCTCGGTCAGAAGCAGCACGCAGCCCATCAGATCGCCCTCGGCCACGATCGGCGCCGCCGCGCCGACGCGGTAGCGCTCCGCGCCGTCCGTCGGGCGGACCGGCAGATCGCCGTCCTGATACCGGTAGCTGCGCCGCAGCTCCATCAGCTGCTCGAGCTCCTGCGAGCAGCGCTTGTCGAGCAGCTCCCGCTTCTGCACGCCGTGCACGGCGATGATCGCGTCCCGGTCGCACACCGCCGCGATATACCCGGTGTTTTTCCCGATCGACTCGCAGATCTGCCCCGCAAAATCCCCCAGATCCCCCATCGGCGAATACTTCTTAAAGATCACCTCGCCGTCCTTCTCCGTATAGATCTCCAGCGGGTCGCCGCTGCTGATAACACTGACACGGAAAACCTTGTCCTTTCGGTGCGCCGCACCTTGGACAATTTCAGTTTCGTAGGGGTCGATGCCCACATCGACCCGCGGTAATTCGATATTCTCCGTGTCTTGCTTAAAATTTACAGCGTCCTCCGGGAGCGCGCCGGTCTTGAGCAGGCTGTCGATGTCCGCCTTGAGCTGCACCTCAATGTGATCCTCGTAGACCTTGATCTTTTCAATCATTAAATTCAGGTCATTGCGGTCAAGCGCCGGCTTTTCCAGAATATCATTGAACACGTCGATGGCGGTCTTTGCCAAGCGGTTGATGCGGATGATGGTATTGCGCTTGTCGCTGGCAAATTCGATCTGGTGCTGGATGCCCGCAATGCGCTGCGTCAGCTCCGCTTCCAGCTCGTCGTAGGTTTCGTCCAAAAGCGCCTCCTGTTCCGGGTGCTTCATAATATCCCGGATGCGCTGGCGCTTCGTGGCCTTCAGCTCCTCCTGCTTGTCAAGCAGCAAAGCCTCTAAGTTTTCCTCCGTGCGCTTCGTCTCCGCGATGTCCGCCTGCTCTTTCTCTAAATCGGCGTTCAGCCGCTCAAGCATGGTGCTGGAATTGTCACGGACTTTCCGCACATAGTCCTTGACCAGCGCGTCGAGCGTTTCCACGCGGATATGGTGACTGGTGCAGCCCTTGAGACCACGCCTGTGATACGTTCCGCAGGTGTAGGCGGGCGCCAGATCGCTCCGGCTCATGGCAAACATCGGACTGCCGCAGTCGCCGCACTGCAAAAAGCCGGAATACACGTTGTCATTGATCTTGACGCCGCGATAGTTATTACGGCTGCGCTTTTCCCGCAGAGCGATGGTGATGGCGAAGGTGCGGTAGTCGATGATGGCCTGATGGTGGTTCTCGATGACAATATGCTCGTCGTCGTTGCGCTTGATCTCCTTACCGTTGATCTTGGCGCGGGTGTACTTGCCCTGCCGGAGCGTGCCGATGTAGAAATCATTGTCCAGAATGCCCTGCACCGTGGCGATGGCCCAGGCGTTTTTGGCTTCCCGTTTCGTTTTCTTGCCCGCCGCCTCCTTGCGCATCCGCTCGGACATGCGCGGCGTGGGAACGCCTTGATCGGTGAGATAGTTGGCGATTTTCTTGTAGCCCCAACCGGCGTTGCTGTAAAGGTCAAAAATCCTGCGGACGGTCTCGGCTTCCGTGGGGATGATCTCAAACTGCTTGTCCTCGGTTACGTGATAGCCGTAGGGCGCGGCGCAGATCCACTCGCCGTCGTTCTGCCGCCGCTTGATGACGTTGCGCACCTTGCGGGAGGTGTCCGTGACGGGCATCTCGTTCACGAGAAACTGGAACTGGATTTTCAGCCAATCGTCGTCATTGGGGAAGTCCACGCCGTCTCCGATGGAGACGATCCGGACGCCCGCGTCGCGCAGGTCTTCCAGCTCTACCAGTCCGCGCGAGTTGCGGCGGGAGAAGCGGGAAAAATCCTTGATGATGAGAATATCGTACTTGTGGGACATGAGTCCCCGGCGCATCTCCTGATAGCCCTCGCGCTGCTCAAACGTGTAGCCGGAGCGGTCGCGGTCCTCAAAAAACGTCAGCGTGCTGCCGGGGAAGTGGGTTTTTACATAGTCCTCGATGATGGCCTTCTGGTTCTCAATCGAGATGTTCTTTTGATCCTGCTCATCATCCACAGAAATACGGGCATAGCCCGCGATGTCAAATGTTTCAATCATGGTCATTCACCCTTGAGATATTTTTCCGTCTGCCGGTCAAACTCGGAGATGTATTCGGCGTCCTGCTTTTTGCGAAACTCCTCGTAGATCGCACCGACCTTTTTCGCTGCCGCTTCCCGCGAGATGTGGCCCTTGCCGTCCAGCACCTTGCGGCGGTTGTTGGTCAGAAATCGATCGGTTTCGTTCAGCCAGTCCTGCATACTCATGAGCTGCTCGTCCTCTGCCATCAGCTCGGCGTAGTCGATGAACATGGTCACAAGACGATTCAAACGGCTCAATTCGTTTTCATTCAGGTAGTTTTTCGCCACCAGTGTGTCGCTTTTGAGAATCTTTCCATCCGGCGCGCCCTTCCATGTGGTAAGCCCCATCGTGGGGCTGTCCAGTGTGGCCCGCTCGGAAATCAGTTCCGCAGCAGTCTTGCCGGTGACGGCGTAGTGCAGTTTGTTCTGGACAAATGCGTAGAACGCTTTCGTCGTGTCGCTGTTTTTGTCGTAATCATAGCTGCACTGCTCAAACACATCCGCAATTTTTTGATAGGCCCTGCGCTCACTGGCGCGGATCTCCCGGATGCGCTCCAGCAGCTCGTCAAAGTAGTCCTTGCCGAACGGACGGCCGTTTTTCATCAGCTCGTCATTGAGCACAAAGCCCTTCTGAATGTACTCTTTCAGCGTCTTTGTCGCCCACTGGCGGAATCGCGTGGCTTTTTTGGAGTTTACCCGGTAACCCACGGCGATGATGGCGTCGAGATTATAAAAATTGGTAGGCTTCGTAGAAAATTCGGAAATTCCGAATTTTCTCATACAGGAGTCTTTGACCAGTTCCTCCTCCTCGAAGATGTGCGATAGATGCTCACTGATATTGGACTTACTGGAGTCAAACAATTCTGCCATGCCAACCTGCGTCAGCCAGAATGTCTCATCCATAAATACAACGTTTACAAATTCTTTTCCGTTTTCATCGCTGTACAGGAGAATTTCACTGTGCTCCATCATTTCATGTTCCATTTGCGTTTCCCTCCGTTTCTCTGGCGGCAAACATGAACCACACATATCTTTTGATAAACACGTTGCTTTAGATAATATTGTACATGATGTTTTCAAGCTTTGCAAGGGCAAAAAAGAAAAGGGCGGAAGAGATTTCTCTCTTCCGCCCGAGGTTTATCGCTCCATGCCCACGGCGCGCTGCTTTTTCGCCTGCTGCACGGCCTTTTCGGCGCTGCGGCGGCGGTTGAAGAGCAGCAGATCCCGCGTGTTCTCATAAAGATCGCCCTTGCCGGACTCGAACACGGCGACCATGTATTTCTTCGTCTTGTACTTGGCGTAAATCTCTTTCAGCCCCTCCCGCAGGACGGGGTCAATTTTTTCTGCATTCGTCAGCCAGATTTCAACAAGCTTCTGATCGTCCCTGACGTTCATCTCCAAATAGAACCGACCTCCTTCAATATCCTTAGTTTCCTCATCTTTCCTGCGGCTTATGCGCGGCCACCTGTTTTGCCGCCTGCAAAATCTCCGACGGGATGCCGTCCACCATGCGGTGCAGCTCGTCCAGCTCCCGGAGTTTTTCGTTGATCTCCAGTTTTTTCAGAACACTTTCCTTGGACGATGCGTCCAACTGCTTCTCCATCGCCGCATTCTCGGCGGTCAGCGCCTTATAAGCGGCGTCATACTTCTTGAGCTTCGTCCGCAGAGCCTCCGCGCCGGGAACGTACTTGCCCAGCAGCGCTTCCAGCTCGTCCAGCTTGGCCTTTTTGTTGAACGGATTGGTGTCGTTCAGAATGGCCATGATCTGCTCCTTCATCCGGTTCAGGTGGACAGCCTCCTTGAACAGCCGCGGCGGGATGTGGTTGCGCCCGGTTTCACTGGCGCTTTCGCCGCGCTCCAAATCGGGATATTTTTTGACCATATGCTCCCAGAACCTGTCCTGCCACTGTGTCAGCTTTTTCTTGTTGCCGACGATTTCCTTGGCGGAGAGTCGCCCGTCCGCCGTCAACGGGACGAAGCAAAGGTGCATATGGGGCGTTTTCTCGTCCATATGCACCACAGCGGATATGATCGTTTTCGGGTCTTGATGCTCTTGGATAAAGCCCAGCGCCTCCTGAAAATAGGTTTTGACCTCACTTTTCTTCTTGCCCTTGAAAAATTCCGGGCTGGCTGTCACCAGCGCCTCCACCACGCGCACGCTGTCCGACCGCGTGCGACAGCCAGCTTCCGCGATCTGCTTTTCCGCTTCTGCTCGGTACTTGCGCTCCGGTGATACCAGATGAAAATTGAGGTGGCTGCGGGACGTGTCCACGTCGGGATTGCTGGCGTATTTCTCCTTGGTGCGTTCGTTGTGGGCTTCAATGTGACCGATTTCCGGCCCCTTGTACTTGGCAAAGCGGAGAATGGCGTACTGTGCTTTCATCGGCGCGCCCCTCGCTTCACCCACACGATGTCGCAGTCCAGCACGTCGGCAAGCTCCACGACCTCCTTGTAGCGGATGCTCTCCCGCTGCAATTTGGCGGACAAATTGGAAACGCTGTCGCTCCAATCGTATTCGTCAGCCAGCCGGTCAACGACCTCCTGCATCGTAAAACCGGCGCGGACGATCTGCGATTTGATCTCATTTCTGATGCTCATAAAAACCTCCTGTTTTTTCGTGGTGAAAACAGCGAAGCGGGTTTCTGTTTCCGAAAACCTGCTTCGCTGTTTGGTGTAATATTCTGTTTTTCCAAAATCCGCCGGAAACGCGGCGGTCGATGCCATCTTCGTAAGTGAGGGGTATCGACTTTACGAAACCGTGTGGCATTTCATAAAACCGTGCATATGCACACTTTTTCGTAATGCCGGTACGCTGTTCCGAGCAGCGCGTTTTCGTGAAATGGTTTCGTTTCCGCGCAAATTTCTTTCCGGTTCTTATCACTCTTGAAAATACCCTCTCCTTTTCAGCTCCTTCAAATCAAAAATCACATCTTCGACACGGAGCTTGGCGAGCGCGCTGAGTTCGTAAATGTCGTAGGCGTTATCGATGAAAAGCAGCGTCATCAGCAGCTTCTGCGTGCAGGTCAGGTCGCTGTCGTACAAGTGAAACAGCGGCAGTTCCTTATAATAAATTCTTCCCATTGCATCCTCCTTCACGGCTGAACTTGAAAACATCTATCCCATCCATCCCATCCATCCGGGGTTTTTGGGGATGCTTGGGATGGATGGGATGGAGAATTTCGTGTCTGAGCTCAAACCGGCGGCGCGACCAGCGCCTCGATGCCCCAGAAGCCGTTGACCCGCTTGCCGAGGGCATTCTGGATGTGATTGTCATGCTCTAAGCCGAACTCGTCGGCGTGCTTTTTGAGGGTCATGCTCACCGTCCGCGCGGAGCGCGGCTTGTAGGCGTTGTCGCTGCACCACAGGCAATAGATGCCGTACAGCGCGGCGGACGGGATGGCGCTGTCGGCCTTCAGGTGGATGTAGCCCTCGGAGCGGAGGAAGAGCAGCACATTGTCGGCCTCGCGGCGCGCATCCTCACGGTTTGCTTTCGTCTGCGAGCTTTCGGTGAAGCGGAAGTTATTACTTTGCAAGCGCCGCAGACCTTCGAGACACCAGAGGAATATCCCTTCGATCTCGCCGCAGAGCTTGTCCGCGAGAAAGGGGTCGTCCTCCCGGTTCGGCGGCTTTTTCTTCACTGACAAAATGAGCTGACGGCGGTAAAAGCCGTCCGAGTGGTCGTAAAGCGATTCGAGATCCCCGTTGGAAAAGGCCAGAAACCGGACGTACATCTTGCCCTGATAGCTCTGCTCGCCCTTGCGCTCCAAGTCCATCGGCATTTCGGCGGTGATGAGGGACTTGAGATAGTGCGTGGATTGCAGCGCTTCCAGCTTCATGTCGTCATCCACCATCAAAAGCTCGTGCTCCAGATCGGCGCGGGCGAAGGGGCTGCGCTCCACCTTGGCGATGCTGCCGTTTTTCAGGTTGCTGCCGAGCATTTTCTGCATCACCACGCCGATGCGGCTCTTGCCCTCGCCGCCGTTGCCCTTGAGCAGCATCATCACCTGCCCGCGGTTCGTCGGAATCAGGCAGTAGCCGAGGTATTCCTGCAAGGTCAGAATGTCCTCCGGTTCCAGAAGATCGGACAAAAACCGCAGCCAGGTCACCGGCTGCGGCGCGCTCGGGTCATATCGGATGGGAAGCCAGTTGCGGCAGAATTCTTTTTCGGCACGAAACTCACCATTGAGAAACAGCGTGCCGTTGGCAACGTGGATGCGATCCTCCTGAATGGGCAGCTCCTGCGTGTAGGCCTCCAGCCTGAGCGTTTCCAGCAGGCTTGTGGCGCGGCGGGCGGTGCCGCTGGTGAAGTGTGGGCGCAGCATCTCATAGATCTGCTTGCGGATGCCCTCTTCGTCAGCAACGCGGCCCTCCACGGTGAAAAAGCTGCCGTCCACGCAGACCATCGGGTGCGCCGATAGAAAGTCTTCGCAGAACAAGACTTCGTTGAAATGCTTGTCCTGCATCCAGCGCGGCGGTTCATTTCGTTCCATACTCGTCCTCCTTGATCTGCCGATTTCGCGCCTCCATCCGCATGAGCCGATCATCCTTCTGCAAGTCGGCCACCACCTCGGCGCGCTCCTTCGGCGTGCCGCAGGCCAGAATGTCCAGCATATTCCCGATGCGTTCGAGCATATGGCAGGCCTCCGCATAGCACGGGTCGATGGCGTCCTCCGGCGATTGCGGGGCACAATGCGTCTTCCAGCCCTGCAAGATTTGCAGATAGTCCCCCAGCACACGGAAGCAGCGCCGCTCGGTTTCTGCCTGCGATTTCCCGCGCTGTAGCTTTGCGAGAATGGACGGCTTTTGCTCGGTCATGCCGAAATCTGTCGCCAGCTTCCTCGCCGTGTCATAACCGCTCAGGCCGAACAGCCTTGCCGCAAGGTCGATCACATCGCCGCATGCCCCGCAGCCGAAGCAGTAGAAGTAATCCTCGTTCAGCTTCATGCTGGGCGTGCGGTCATTGTGGAAGGGACAGCAGACCATGTTCCCTTGCCTGACCGGCAGTCCGTATCGCTCCGCTGCCATGCGCGGAGTGACGGCGGCTTTCACGGCTTCAAATAGGTTCATAGGCAATTTCTCCTTTCAGATTTTTGCGACAAATTTCCTTTGTCACCTGAATATACGGAGAAATCGGCGTAGACCGGCGAAATCCGGCGCATGTTCAAGAAAACAAAAAGCCCTCCTGAAATCTTGCAGAAATGCAAGCAGGAGGGCGAGAAAAATGATAATGAGTGAAATGTGTCAAAAAGTATCTCTTGAATGTAAAACATTTGTTCTATACTTCGCGGAAATTATATGCTATACTTGAAAATATCATGCAGCATATTTGTGAGAGATTTTGCCGGAAAAGGAGGCGTTTACAGCAATGGATCAGGTATATCTCCCCGGAAAAATCCGTGACCGTATCCAAGATCTGATGAAGTCCCGGAAGGTCACGCAGGCAGAGCTGGCCGCGAAAATTGGCTGCTCGGAAAGTGCGCTGAGCCGCTTCATCAGCGGCAAAACGGATAAGTTGGGCGACGAGAGCATCATCCGCATCGCCCGCGCGTTTGAGGTGTCCACCGACTTTCTGCTGGGCGAGGTGGACGAGCCGGATCGCAAAAACTATGATATCTCGGAGCTGAGCCTCTCCGTCGAGGCGGCGCGGAATCTCTATACGCAGAAGGTCAATCCGAAAATCGTCAGCTACCTTCTGGAAAATCCGCAGTTTGCCGACACCACATACCAGATCGCCCGGTATCTGGATAACGAGCTGACCGCCGGATTTGCCGCACAGAATCAGCTTTATTCGATGGTTTCGTCCATGCTGGGCACAGTGCCGCAGGCCGCGGACGAGGTCAAAAGTCTGCGGACGCCTATCGATCAGGCGGATTTGAACTCCATTCAGAACTCCTTTATGAAGGCTGTCCGCGCCGTGAAAAAGGAAGCCGAGGTGGAGGTGCCGCCTACGCGCCAGCTTACGGCACAGGCGATGAAGATCATCTATGCGGAGCTGACCAAGGGCGGCCAAAAACTGAACCGGAAAATCACAAAGGAACAGGTTGCAGACGCGGTGGCGGCCTCCGTTTCTCATCTGCCCGGTGTTGACACGGCACAGGTCAGAAGGTTGTTCCTCTCCATGACCGGCACGGCGGCAAGCGATGAATCCGACCAGCTTGACCAATGAGCGGCTTTGCGCCTTGGCTCAGAAGGGCGATGGGGCCGCACGGGAGCTTCTTGTTGAAAAGAATATGGGCTTCATCGTGCAGACTGCTGACATAGTATACCGGAGTTCGTCGCTGGAGGGCAGCGACCTGAACATCGACGTGGACGATCTGGTGCAGGAGGGCAGCATCGGTCTGCTGCGTGCGGTTGATGGTTTTGACCCGGCGCGGAAGCTCAGGTTCCTGACCTATGCCGCGCCTGCCATCAAGAACGCCATGCTCGACCTCGTACATACAGCGCAGATGTCTTTCGAGCATCGCATGGCAACTGTAAAAGTGAAAGACGGTGTGGAAGGCCTTGGCCTTGCGCGAGTGTACCTCGATGAGATTCTACCCAGCGATGAGCGGCTGCTGCGGATTGAGGCGATTGCCGATCCGTATGCCCTGCCTCCGGAGGAGGCTTTCATCAAAGCGGAAACCCTGTGGGAGCTTTACGCGGCACTGGACAAGCTGGAGCCGCGGGAGCAGACATATTTGCTGTACCGTTTTGGCTTCACGGACGATATCGAGCACACGCTGATCGGTGCGGCGATACATTTTCAGCTGAGCGAGAACCGGACAAAGCTGCTGGAGGAACAGTCGCTGGATACGCTTCGGAAGGAGATGCCGTAAGACAAAGGATCGTCGCTGCGGCGGGACGGGGGCTTTATATACCTCTGCTTCCTTTTCCGGCCAGTCGGATTTTGCTTCTCAAAAATCCTGCGTTTGTACTGTATCTCACATCACAAAATCCGCCTGTCCTACTGCCGCGAAAAAGCGTTTGTCGCCACACTCTGCCGCACCGCAGAGTACGCCGCCAACCCCTTTTCCGCGTCAGCCGGAAGCAAAGGTATAACACACTAGACTTTGCAGAGCAAAATCGTGTGCCAACAGGGCAGCTCGCGCCCCTGTTGGAAACCCTGCGTCAAAGGGGATTGCTCCCCTCTGAACTCCCCATATTTTCTTCGCAGACGGGTACCCAAACTGTAAAAACGCAGTTTGGAACGCCTGCTCAGAAAACACAAAAGGAAGTCCGTAACGTGAGTGGCGGACTTCCTTTTGTGCGACAACCTCAATTTTGTCATCGCACAAGAAATGACAAAATTAAGATTGACGGTGATGCAATTCGCGGGTATACTGTAATTGCATCATTAAATGGTATTTGATGAAATTGAACGCCGAATGAGGAATTTGAATGAGAGATTTCAACTTCAAAGCAGAATATCAAAAGCTCCTGACGGCGGAGGTCGTGGCGTATCTGACGCAGATCCACGAGTACAAGGGGCAGCAGAATCTTTTTATCGAGGCCAAAGCGGATGCGCTGTCCAATCTCTTGGAGGTTGCGAAGATCCAGAGCACCGAAGCGTCCAACCGTATCGAGGGCATCATCACAACAGATGGCCGCCTGAAAAAGATCGTCCGCGAAAAGACCATGCCCCAGAGCCGCAGCGAAAAGGAGATTGCCGGATACCGTGACGTGCTGGCGACAATCCACGAGAGCCACGACTATATCCCGCCAACGCCGATGGTCATTTTGCAGCTGCATCGGGACCTGTACAAGTTCAGCGGCAAGTCCATCGGCGGCAGCTTCAAAAACTCAGATAATGTGATTGCCGAAGAACGGCCGGACGGCCGGAAGATCGTCCGGTTTGAGCCTGTCTCTGCGTGGGAAACGCCGGGGGCAATGGCAGCACTTTGCGACGCCTTCCAAACGGCCATGCAGGACACTGAGCTTGACCCGTTGCTGCTGATCCCGATTTTTATTCTGGACTTTCTCTGCATCCATCCCTTCAATGACGGCAACGGCCGCATGAGCAGGCTCCTGACGCTGCTGCTTTTGTACCGCTCCGGCTATCTTGTCGGCAAATATATCAGCATCGAAAAGCTGATCTCCGATACCAAGGAGACCTATTATGAATCCCTGCAAGCCAGCTCCTACAACTGGCACGAGGGGACGAACGATTATGCGCCCTTCGTGACCTATATGCTGGGCGTTCTGGCGGCGGCTTACCGGGATTTTGAAAGCCGAATTGAGCTGCTGACCACCAAGGGCCTGTCCAAGCCCGACCGTGTGCGCGAGATCATCAAGAGTCACCTCGGCAAGATCACCAAAAGTGAAATCATGGCCAAATGCCCGGATATCAGTCAGATCACCGTCCAGCGCGCGCTGGCAGAGCTGCTGAAATCCGGTGAGGTCATAAAGCTCAGCGGCGGCCGGTACACGGCGTATGTCTGGAGCGGGGAGGAAATGCTATGATGAAAAAGTCATGGACGAAGTGGATATTAATTGCTGCTATAGCACTGGTACTAATTGTTGGCGTCCCCATCATAATCAACGAGTGCTACAAAATGAACAGCGGATACATGACTATGTGGAGTGCTGCGGATGTACTGTCCTATTATGGTGCTATTATTGCCGCAAGTATTGGAGTCATCGGTGTTTATTTTACGGTGTACATAGCGAACAGAAATTATCGGGAAGATGCCAGAAACAGAACACTTCCATATATCGCCATTGATGTAATTAACAATATACAACCAGATCCGTTTTTGGAGGGGCTTGGTTCCGAGGACTATTCTTCAATGGGAAACGCCCCAATTATTGAAGAAAGCATAAATGGTAAAGCAAATAACCACTTATTTTTTGTAATAGACGGAACATCAAAAATTAGAGCATCAGAGTCATTCCATGAAGATGAAGCAGAAAAAGCAAAACGAACCAGCGTCATGTGGATTAGGGCCGCAAAAGACGGGAAAATGTACTTACGCGAATCAGCGTGCATCAGTATGCCCTTCCTCGTGAAAAACATTGGAAACGGCCCAGCTAAAAAGCTGCGGATGGCTTTTTCTTGTCAAAATAGAACCCCCTTTTTTAAAACGGAAATAATTTTGGAGCAGAATAAAAGTTTTTATATCCATATTTTTTCTGAAAAAGAACTTGATGAGATCAAGGGAAATTATGTTTTCAGTGTTTATTACGAAGACATTAGTGGAAATATCTATGAGCAATTATTCCCCGTAGAAATAGTAAACGAAAACAAAAAATGGTACACTAGAATTGATACGAATGGGGAGCAACGCTTAATTAGGAGGACATCATAATGCCAACACTTGAATGGATTGGAAAAAGCAAGGTGATCAATCACCATCAGGACGTGCCGTTTCGGGTGTTGGAGCGCAAGTACAGCTTTGATGAAAACGGACAGCATAACGAGGATAACGGCAGCGAAAACATGATCATTCGGGGCGATAATCTGGAAGCCCTGAAAGCGCTGCTGCCCCGGTATGAGGGGCGCGTCAAGTGCATCTACATTGAAATTAAGACGCAAAATTTGATACAAAGCACAGCGGCCTGACCAAAGGGGTGTCGCAGGGGTCAAAGGGGTGTCGGTCTGATTAGGGGTGTCGGTTTTCAGGAACCGGCGCTGTTTTTTTGCGCAAAACGCAAAATATAGCTTGACAATTTTCGTGGCTACGATTATTATATGGATGAAGCGATTAAATGTGGCCACAAAAAGAGATGATGGATATGCGAGGTCGTCCTAAGATAGATGACGTAAGAGACAAATTGTACCGAGTGCGGGTCAACGACGAGGAGGAACAGATGTTAGGATACATCTGCTCCGCTATCGGAATAAAAAAATCCGACGTATTCAGACGAGCGCTGGCGCTATACTATCAGAACGTTCGTCTAAACGAATATACGCCGGATGGGCATGAGGAAGAGGGCTGGACAACAGACCACATTTCCTTAAAACGCATAGTGGATTGTCCGCACTGCGGGTCGCCCAACAGAATTGACCTGAGCGATGATTGTAGGGAAAGCTCCTATGAAAGGCAGATGGGCGAAGAAATCCTCTATGAATTTGACATTGAATATTGCGAGTGCTCATCTTGTGGGAAGCTCTTCAGAGTGTCGGGCCATATAAGCGAATACCCTGTTGGAGCGTTCGATTCGGAAGAAATTAAAATATCACCACAATAACGGAGGTACAGATGGGAAAAAACAAGAAAAAAGAATACGTCCTGGACGCTGTCTTAGACGAGGAAACCTACATGGCCTATAAGAGTGGTCAGGCAATCGACAACAACGGTCTCCGCTCTCCCAAGGGGTCATATTGGCCTAAACAGCCCTCTTACAGGGAAAAGAATCATATCAAGGAACAATTAAAGCGGGCTGGCGCGGACATGGCTGTTGGTGCAACCGACTATGTTGTCTTTGGCATTGGGTTGCCCATGGTGAAGCGCCTCTTCCATGAAGAGGTTTACCCCTTCCTTTCGGGGAAAGTCCATTCCTGGCTGAATCCGTCAAAAACAAAAGCGACCATCAAGGCGACTGAACTACTCGAAGCCGAGGTGGAAAACACAAACGTCATCAACCTGAGCGACTACAGAAAACAGGCGTAAATAATCAACGAAACTCCCTGCTACCCGAGATAACCTCCAGCGGCAGGGAGCCGTTTTCGTTTCTGGGGTCAGGCTTTGACTTCCTGCCCGTTTTTGAAGGTGAAGCGGATGTCGTCGGCAGCGTAGACGGTGCCGTAGTCCACCAGCCCGTGCCAGCTCTCCAGCGTGAATTCGGTCAGCTTATCCGGCATGGCTGCAAAGGCTTTCAGGAAATCCTCAATGCTGGCCCGCTGGGTCTGCATCTGATGGATTTCCGCTGTGACCGCGTCCAGTCGGGCCTTGGCCTTCTCGAATCGCTCGGTCAGGCCGTCGTAGCGTTTCTGGTATTCGGTCTGGTCGAGGGCAACGTGTGCGTTTTCGTAGATGCACTGCTGAACCATATCGGAGACCACCTGCGTCTCCTGCTGGAGTTCTTCCTGCTCTCGCTCCAAGTCGGTGGTGTCAAAGAGCAGGGCCATCATTTCCCGGCCATCCGCGATGACTGTATCCTTGGTGGCCAGGAGCTTATTTGCCGCTGGCAGGAAAGCCTGCTGGATGATGTCATCGGTCAGGTGCGGAGTGCTGCAATGCTTGTCGCCGTCGAATTTGTGATTGCACTGCCAGATGACCTTCCGGTAGGCGTCTTCGTCGCAGACGCCCCAGATGTTGGCGAAGGTGATCTCTTCGGGCTTGTAGCTTTTCTGGTCGACGATGTCGTATCCGTTGCCCGAGAAGAAGGTCTCCATGTTGTCGAAATAGCTGTTGCCGCCGTAGAAATAGGTCACGTTGTAACCCTTGTCGCGCAGCAAGGCTCCTGTGGAGTGCATTCCGGCGTTGTTCGGACGCTTGATGATGCTCTGGCCCGGGCAGGGCGGCAGCGAGAGCGTCACGGCTTCCAGTCCGCGTACCGTGCGGTTGCCCGTGGCGTATACGCGGTCGAACGCCAGTCCCAGTTTGTAGAGCGAGTCGAGTACGGGCGTGATCCGTTCCGTGTTGCCGAACCGCTCCATGTACGAGGCGCTCATGCTCTCGATGGTGACGACGCTGGTCATCATGTGCATCAGCTCCGCGCCGGCGCTCTCCCTGGGCATGGTCGGCGCCCTGTCCATCGTCCGCTTCCGCACCGCGGTCAAGGACCCGATGGACACGGTCTACATGTTCTGGGCCATCGCCGTGGGCATCACCGTCGGCGCGAACTTCATCCTCTTCTCCATCATCGGCACCCTGGTCATCGCGGTGATCCTGCTCGTCCTCTCCTTCACGAGCAACCAGACGGGGCAGAACTACCTGCTCGTCGTGCACTACGACGACCGCTACGCCAAGGAAGTCACCAACGCCGTGAACAAGATGGTCCCCCGCTACCGCCTGAAGTCCAAGACCGCAACGCGCAACGGCGTCGAGATGACCCTCGAGCTGCGCCTGCAGGGCAACCGCTCCAACATCGTGGACAACCTTCTGGGCATCCCCGGCGTGATGGATGCAACGCTCGTCGCCTTCCAGAACGAGAT
>ERZ780178.1460-NODE-1460-length-15009-cov-3.588070_pt1 | contig 15009 bp, 12 predicted proteins | sample MGYA00511018_ERZ780178 | MGnify/ENA primary metagenome ERZ780178 (study PRJEB29588, sample SAMEA2151439) | human gut metagenome | biome: human gut; feature: human-associated habitat; material: faeces | place: Denmark | collected 2008/2010 ...
CCGTTCTGTAACCAGGATAATACAAGAGTTGTAGATTCCAGACCTGTAGAGGATACCAATTCTATCCGCCGCCGCCGTCTCTGTGATGCCTGCGGAAAGCGTTTTACAACTTATGAGAAGGTGGAAACGATTCCACTGACTGTGATCAAGAAGGATCAGAACCGGGAGAGCTATAAACGTTCCAAGATCCAGGATGGTGTTCTTCGTGCCTGCTATAAACGCCCCATTCCCATTGAGAGAGTGGAAGAGATGATCGATTCCATAGAAGGAGATATTTTCCGGTCAGAAGACCGTGAGATCAGCAGTACCAAGATCGGAGAGATCGTCATGGAGCATCTGAAGGATCTGGATGCAGTGGCATATGTACGTTTTGCGTCTGTATATAGGGAATTTAAAGATGTCAGTACCTTTATGGACGAGCTGAAGAAACTGATCAACTGAAAAACTCATAATAACATATAAAAAAACAGGGACCGCATGGGGAAAATTCCTCTGCGGTTCCTGTTATAATTTATGTTAATGATTCAGGAAACTTAAATTAAACAATACCCTGAGCTTTCATAGCGTCAACAACTTTTTCGAAGCCGGCGATGTTTGCACCTACAACATAGTTGTCTTCCATACCGTAACGTTTAGCAGCGTCATCAGCTTTGTGGAAGATGTCGATCATGATGTTGTGAAGTTTCTCATCAACCTCTTCTCTTGTCCAGGAAAGTCTCATGGAGTTCTGGCTCATCTCCAGTGCGGATGTGGCAACACCGCCAGCGTTTGCGGCTTTACCAGGCATGAAGAGAACACCGTTCTCCTGAAGGTATGTTGTTGCATCAAGAGTAGTAGGCATGTTTGCACCTTCAACGACGTATTTGCAGCCATTTGCAACCAGTGTTTTAGCTCCGTCAAGACCAAGCTCGTTCTGAGTAGCGCATGGAAGGTAGATATCACATTTGATATTCCAGATGCCAAGTCCCTCAGTGTAGGTAGCACCCTCAACACGGTCTGCATATTCTTTGATACGTCCACGTTTTACTTCTTTGATATCCTTTACGACGTCAAGGTTGATTCCGTTCGGATCGTAGACATATCCGTTGGAGTCGTTCATTGCAACAACCTTGGCACCAAGCTGAGTAGCTTTCTCAACAGCGTAAATAGCTACGTTACCAGAACCTGTTACAACAATTGTTTTTCCTGCTACGGAGTCGTTGTGTGCTTTTGCGATCTCGTTGAGCATGTATACAACACCGTAACCAGTAGCCTCTGTACGAGCAAGTGATCCACCATATGTAAGTCCCTTACCTGTGAGAACTCCCTCGTATGATCCACGGATTCTCTTGAACTGACCGAACATGAAACCGATCTCTCTAGCACCTGTTCCGATATCACCAGCTGGAACATCGACATCAGCACCGATATACTTACAAAGCTCTGTCATGAAGCTCTGGCAGAATGCCATGATCTCTCTGTCTGACTTACCCTTAGGGTCGAAGTCTGAACCACCCTTACCACCACCGATTGGAAGTGTTGTAAGTGAGTTCTTGAAAACCTGCTCGAAACCAAGGAACTTAATGATACCAAGGTTTACTGATGGGTGAAGTCTGAGACCTCCCTTGTATGGTCCAATGGCATTGTTGAACTGTACACGGAAACCTCTGTTGACCTGTACCTGTCCGTTGTCATCTACCCATGGTACTCTGAACATGAGCTGTCTATCTGGCTCTGTGATTCTCTCAAGAATCGCATTCTTTCTGTATAATTCCTCATTTGCATCGATCACAGGTCTTAAAGAATCAAGAACCTCTGTTACTGCCTGTAAGAACTCAGGCTGATCTGCGTTTTTCTTCTTTACTACTTCGAGTACTTCATCAACATAGCTCATTTTTATATCTCCTTTACAAAATTATTTTTCACATCAACAAGTTTATTTTATATAAATCTATTGCTATAATCAAGTAATTTTTGAAAGTTTTATATAAAAAAAATTCATTTTATTTATTATCTTCATTTATATTATCCCAGTTTTGGTACTGATTCTCCTCATCATCGGAATATACCACCTTGAAATAATCCGAGAGTTTTGCAAGTGAAGTTATAAGAACTTTCATTTCGTCATCCGAAAGACCGTCCTTTATATGCTCTATCATATGACGGTGAAACTGCTCATGATGATAGTATGCACTCTTTCCCTTGCCAGTGAGTGAGAGCTTTACCACACGCTTATCCTCCTCACTGCGGATACGGTTCACGTATCCCTTGCGGGTGAGACCATCTATTGCCTTTGTCAGTGTGCCCAGAGTGATAGACATAAGCTTGGCTACGGTGCCGGAGCGCTTTGGCTCATCGACTCCTATTGCCTCTATTATATGCATATCGTTGATAGAAATATCAGAAAATTCGTCTGTTATCAGACATCTGCCCTCTATCTCTGTCAAATCCTTGAACAGACACACCAATAATTCATTTAAAGTTTCATCTGCCGTCATAAATACCTCTTTCTATTGCCACTCTATGGCGCAGGCTCCCCATGTAAGTCCTGCTCCAAAGCCTGATAAAATTATTTTTTCCTCATGCTTTATCATACCATCTTTGCGGACTTTATCAAGCAAAATCGGCACACTTGCCGCAGAAATATTTCCACACTGCTGTAAATTGGTCGGAAATTTGTCCATAGGCTGCTTAAGCCTCTTGGCAACCGACTCAATAATACGGATATTGGCCTGATGCAGCACATAGACATCCACATCATCTGCGCTCCAGCCGATTTCATCAAGCAGCTCATTTATAGCCTTTGGCACTGTCTTTACCGCAAACTTGTATACAGCAGGACCGTCCATGGTGACATAGCCACCGAGTGCAGACTGCTTTCCATTGTCGGTAAACGGATTGACTACTGGACGGTTGTCTCCGTCAAGCGCCTCACCGCCTTTTCCGTCAGAGCCCTGTACAAAGCCCTTGAAGGCATCGCCCTCGTCTGTCACAACGGCTGCTCCTGCTCCGTCTCCGAAGAGTACACAGGTGCTTCTGTCATTCCAGTCCATTATTTTTGAAAGAACCTCTGCTCCCACTACAACTGCCTTGTGAAATCTGCCGGTCTTAAAATATGCATCCGCTGTGGCAAGCCCGAATAAAAAGCCTGAGCATGCGGCATTTATGTCAAATGCCACTGCACTGCCTGCACCTATCTCAGCCTGAATCTGACATGCGAGCGATGGAACGATTTTGTCTGTGGATACGCTTGCCGCTATTATCAAGTCTATCTCACTTCCGTCAATCCCCGCATCCTGCAGCGCACTTTTTACTGCATCACAGGCAAGTGAGGTGGTTGTCTCAGTCGTTGCAATGTGTCTGTTTCTTATTCCTGTACGCGAGCTGATCCACTCGTCAGATGTGTCCATTATGGCTGCCAGGTCATCGTTTGAGACCACTCTCTGTGGCAGGCAGCTTCCTGTTCCAACTATCTTCATAGAATTTCCTTTCCGGGACTAGAACTTGCGGAAACGCTTGTATCTTTCCTCCAAGAGCTGGTCCTTTGTCAATTTGCTTTCTTTTTCCAAGAATTTCTTCATGTTGCCCTTCATGTAGTTTCCGATTGATGAAAGGGCATCCTCGTCGGCTCCGCCAAACTCAGGTATTATATCATCCACGACATCAAGCTCCTTTAAGTCGTGTGCTGTAATCTTCATTACCTCTGCGGCTTCCTTTGCACGCTTTCCGTCCTTCCAGAGGATAGATGCAAAGCCTTCTGGCGAAAGGATTGAGTATGTGGCATTTTCCATCATCCACACTTCATTTCCTACAGAAAGAGCTAAAGCTCCGCCGCTTCCGCCTTCTCCTATCATGAGACAAAGGATTGGCACCTTGATGCCGCTCATCTCATAAAGGTTTCTTGCGATTGCCTCACCCTGTCCGTTTTCCTCTGCTTCCATTCCCGGATAAGCTCCTGATGTATTGACAAAGGTTATGATCGGACGGTTGAATTTCTCTGCCTGCTTCATGAGGCGCAGTGCCTTGCGGTAGCCCTCAGGTGATGGCATACCATAGTTTCTCTTTGCGCAGTCTTCAAGGTCTTTTCCCTTGTGGACACCGATAACTGTGACCGGCTGGCCGTCTAAATATGCAATTCCGCCTACGATAGCCGGGTCATCGCGGAAATATCTGTCTCCGTGCAGCTCCATAAACTCATCAAAGATATAGTCCATATAGTCAACCGATGCAAGTCTCTTAATCTGTCTTGCGGCGCTAACCTTGTCCCATACCTTAAATGGCTTAGCCTTTGCCTCGCGCTCCTTCATAAGCTCTGTCGGCTCGTAATTGTCGTCTGAGTGAAGCGGGTCAAAATTGGCATAGCCAGTGGTAGGTCTGTGAGCACGTAAAATCTTGTAAAGAGTCTTCTTTAAATCCTCACGCTCAACTATCATATCCACAAAGCCGTGCTCAAGCTGAAACTCTGCCCTCTGGAAGCCCTCAGGCAGCTTCTGTCCGATGGTCTGCTCAATAACACGAGGACCTGCAAAGCCGATAAGTGCCTTTGGCTCTGCAAGAATGATGTCTCCAAGCATTGCAAAGCTGGCTGTCACACCACCTGTTGTAGGATCTGTGAGTACAGGCACATATAAAAGTCCTGCCTCTGAATGACGCTTTGCTGCGGCTGAAGTCTTAGCCATCTGCATCAGCGAAATGATACCCTCCTGCATTCTGGCACCGCCTGAACAGCAGAATAATATAACCGGAAGTCTTTCCTCTGTGGCACGCTCAAACGCGCTTGTGATTTTCTCACCAACCACATGGCCCATGCTTCCCATCATAAATCTTGAATCAATTACACCAAGCACTGTCTCCTCACCGTAAATCTTTGTCTTACCGATGACAATGCCCTCAGAAAGTCCTGTTTTCTCCTGAGTCTTTGCAATTTTCTCCTCATACTCAGGGAAATTGAGAGGATTTCCTGTTGTAAGCTCTGTAAACCATGGCTCAAATGCTTCCTTGTCGGAAACCATTCTGATTCTGTTTTTAGCACGCACACGGAAATAATAATTACACTCATAGCAGACGTATTTGTGCTGTTTTACAACTGATTTGAGCACAGTCTTGCCACACTTGGGACAAACAATTGTCTCAGGGACATCCTCTTTTGCATCCTGTGCTGCGTCGGCATTTTTGCCATCTACGGCTGCTTTTCCATCTGCGACCGTTTTGCCATCTGCGACTGTTTTTGCGCTCTCAGCGTTCTTTGCTAAAGCCTCATCAGCCTCTATATTTTTATCTTTCTTCTTGAATAACTTCATCATGTCTCCTTATGCAATTAACCTATTGCAAATGTAAGCTCCGCCATACAGGCAACCTTGCCGTTTACCCTGGCAACAGCCTTGCCCACACCGATAGGACCCTTAACCTTTATAATCTCAGTGGTCAGCTCCAGAGTATCTCCCGGAACCACCTTCTGCTTGAACTTGGCATTATTGATGCCTGCAAAATATGCAGTCTTGCCCTTCCACTCATCCTGACAAAGAATGGCAACTGCACCGGTCTGCGCCAAAGCCTCAATAATAAGCACTCCCGGCATCACCGGATTTCCCGGAAAATGTCCCATAAAATGTGGCTCATTCATAGTCACATTCTTCTTAGCCACACACTTTACGCCCGGCTCCAGTTCCTCAACCGTATCAATGAGAAGAAACGGACTGCGGTGCGGCAGAATATCCATAATCTGCTGCGTATTTAAAACTGACATATTGCATATATCCTTTCTCAACTTACTCTAAACTATTTACATTCTTCGAGCTCCACAAAGTGGAGCAATGAAGCACAAAGTATTCCATAAACCTAAACTGCGCACACGCTTCGCGCTCAACAAAGTGGAGCCGGGAAGCGCACAGTGTGTTCTGAATGAAAAATATGAACTGTCACGGCGTTCCATCCGCTCCATTAGCATGAAGTGCTAACACCATATCACAGCCTGTCCGTGCAAAATGCCGTGACTGACTTCATATTTTTTATGAGGAATATACTGTGTGCTCCACCGGACCTCACAGCCTAAATGCGCGAAGCCCCTAAAAAAGCATAAGCTATTTATTTATAAGCCTTGAGCAGAATACTTGCATTATGTCCACCAAATCCCAGTGAATTGCTCAGTGCATACTCAACAGGCTCCTCATAGCTGTCCTTGCAGTAATTGAGGTCAATCTCCTCATCAGGAGTCTCATAGCCAACAGTCTTATGTATAAATCCATCCTGGATTTCCTTCACACATGTTATAAACTCAACAGCTCCCGCTGCTCCGAGCAGATGTCCTATCATAGACTTTGTTGAATTGATTTTAAGATCTGCAGCCTCATCACCGAATGCAAGCTTGATTGCTCTTGTCTCAAAGAGATCATTGTGATGTGTGCCTGTTCCGTGAGCATTGATGTATTTTACATCTGCCGGTGTGACACCTGCATCGCTCATGGCATTGGTCATGGCTCTTGCTGCACCTGCGCCATCCTCCTGCGGAGATGTGATATGGTATGCATCCGATGAGCAGCCGTATCCGACTACCTCTGCATAAATCTTTGCACCTCTTGCCTTTGCATGCTCAAGCTCTTCAAGGATAACAACTCCTGCGCCCTCACCCATTACAAAGCCGCTTCTGTTTTTGTCAAACGGAAGTGAACACTTTGCCGGATCATCTACTGTAGAAAGCGCTGTAAGTGCTGTAAATCCTGCGATTCCGATAGGACATACACTGCCCTCTGTACCACCGGCTACCATCACGTCAGCCTCACCGTACTGGATGCTTCTGTATGCCTCACCGATTGTGTTTGTTCCTGTAGCGCAGGCTGTTACATCATTGATACTCTTTCCCTTGAGTCCGAACTGGATGGAAACATTTCCTGCTGCCATGTTACAGATCATAAGCGGAACAAGCAGAGGATTGACTCTGTTTGGTCCCTTTTCATAAAGCTTTTGTGTCTCGCGCTCCATAGCCTGAAGACTTCCGATACCTGAACCAATGGCACATCCAACCATGTATGGATCTTCCTTTTCGATATCAAGTCCGCTGTCATCAATTGCCTGCTTTGCTGCAGCCACAGCGTACTGTGAGAATGGCTCCATTCTCTTTGCAGCCTTTCTGTCCATAAAATCCTGTGGGTTAAAGTCCTTAAGCTCTGCTGCAATGTGACATTTATAATCTGTTGTGTCAAATTTTGTGATGTGGTCAAATCCGATTTTTCCGGCCTTTACCGATGTCCAGAAATCGTCCACATTATTTCCGATTGGTGTTACTGCTCCAAGTCCTGTTACAACTACTCTTCTACTCATATTGCCATTCCTCCGTCAACAGACAGCACCTGGCCTGTGATGTAGCCTGCTGCATCTGATGCTAAAAATAATACTGCGTTTGCGATATCCTTTGTGTTTCCCGGTCTGCCAAGCGGAATCTGTGATAAAAGATTCTCCTTTGCCGCATCGGCAAGCACATCTGTCATCTCTGTCTCTACAAAGCCCGGTGCCACTGCGTTTGCTGTGATTCCCCGGCTGGCAAGCTCTCTGGCTACAGCCTTTGTGAGTCCTATAACTCCTGCCTTGCTGGCGCTGTAGTTGGCCTGTCCTGCATTTCCGAGTATACCGGAAACTGATGAAATATTGATAATTCTTCCTGATTTCTGCTTCAAGAAATAGCGTGACATATGACGGATTGTGTTGAACGCACCCTTAAGGTTTGTATCGAGCACTGCGTCATAGTCTGCCTCGCTCATCTTCATGATGAGACCGTCTCTTGTGATTCCTGCGTTGTTTACGAGGATATCTATGTGCTTGTACTCCTTGATGAGCGCTGTTATCATATTCTGGCACTCGTCAAAATCAGATACATTGCACTGATAAGAAACTGCATCACCGCCTGCTGCCTTTATCTCTGCAACAACGGCATCTGCCTTTTCCTTTGAACCATTATAATTTACTATTACAAAGGCGTGTGCTGCGGCAAGTGTAAGAGCTATCTGTCTTCCAATTCCGCGGCTTGCGCCAGTAACCAGGGCATTTTTACCTGTTAACATACTTTTCAAAATCCTCCAGTTTGTCTATGTTTACGACTTTTACGTCCCTATTTATCTTTCTCATAAATCCGCTGAGTGAGCGTCCCGGTCCGATTTCCACAAACTCATCTGCACCGTCTGCGATAAGACGCTCGATGGTCTGCTGCCAGCGCACTGACGATGAAACCTGCTTTGTCAGATAATCCTTGACGTCTGCCGGTGACTTCACATAGTCTGCTGTGACATTTGTGATATATGGCACCTTGATATCGTGGATTTCTACACTCTCAAGTGCATCTGCGAGCTTTTCGCCTGCACCCTTAAGCATTGCTGAGTGGAAAGGTCCGCTGACCTTGAGCGGTACGCATCTCTTGGCGCCTGCCTCGCTGCATGCTGCTGCGGCGGTATCTACTGCTGCCTTTTCTCCTGTGATAACAATCTGTCCAGGGCAGTTATAGTTGGCTACCGATACAACTGAATTTGTCTCATCTGCTGTCTTTTTGCAGATATCCTCAATGACCTGCGGATCAAGTCCTAAAACCGCTGTCATGGCTCCACCTGTAGGAACTGCCTCCTGCATGTAGATTCCTCTTTTTCTGACAACTGCAAATGCATCTGCCATAGTCATGGCTCCTGATGCGATGAGAGCACCATATTCCCCAAGGCTTAAGCCTGCTGTGACATCAGGTGTGATACCTTTGTCAATGATTGCCTGATATATAGCTGCCTCAACTGCAAGCATACATATCTGTGTGTACTCTGTAATGTTGAGCTTGTCATTTTCCTCAAAGCATAATGCCGGAATATCCAAGCCTGTCTGTTCACTGGCAAGGTCGATTACTGCCTTTGCATTTGGCATTGTATCGTAAAACTCCTTACCCATTCCTATATACTGTGAGCCCTGTCCGGGAAACATAAATACTCTCTTACCCATTTTCGGTTTCTCCTTATTTCTGACAGGATACCGTAAGCCACTCTTTGCAGGCGGCCCGGTATCCTTAAATTTGCATGTAAAAGTGAATACTGTCTATTTGTTCAGTCCCACTACATCCTCAATGATTTCTTTGCAGGTTTCCTCTTTCTTTACGAGGCCTGCGCTCTGACCTGCCATGACGCTGCCATATACGGTATCTCCGTCTACAACGGCTTTTCTGAGTGCGCCAAGTGTCATTTTTTCGAGCTCTTCAAATGGAGCTCCTTCCTTTTCCAGCTTGAGATATTGTCTGGTCATCTTGTTTCTGAGCACTCTGATCGGATGGCCTGTGCTCATTCCTGTAACCTCGGAATCTATATCCTTGGCCTTAATGACCTTCTGCTTATAGTTTTCATGTACTATCGATTCTTTTGCGGTGACAAAGCGTGTACCCATCTGGACTGCCTCTGCACCGAGTGCAAATGCTGCATTGAAGCCTCTGTTGTCTGCAATTCCGCCTGCTGCGATAACAGGGATGCTCACTGCATCAACAACCTGTGGCACAAGTGTCATGGTAGTCTGTGCTCCGATATGTCCGCCTGACTCCATTCCCTCGGCGATTACCGCACTTGCCCCGCCTCTCTCCATGAGCTTTGCGAGTGCTACGCTTGCAACTACAGGGATTACGATGACGCCTGCTTCTTTCCACATATCCATGTACTTTGCAGGGTTTCCTGCGCCGGTGGTGACTACCTTTACCTTTTCCTCGGCGATGATTTTTGCTATCTCATCGGCCTCCGGATTCATAAGCATGAGGTTGACTCCGAACGGCTTATCTGTCTCCTTCTTTGCAGCGACTATCTGCTCCTTTACCCATGAAGCCGGGGCTCCGCCTGCTCCGATGATGCCAAGTCCGCCTGCATTGGACACAGCGCTGGCAAGCTCATGGGTTGCTACCCATGCCATGCCACCCTGAATTACCGGATATTTGATTCCAAGAAGCTTTGTTATTCTTGTCTCCATGTCTTTTAAGCCTCTACACCTTTGTTCTTAAGATACTCAATGATGTCGTTTACTGTTGCGATTTTCTCTAAATCCTCTGAAGGGATTTCTACTCCGTACTCCTCCTCGAGTGCCATTACAAGCTCGAAAAGATCTAATGAATCTGCCTCAAGATCCTCCTTGAAGTTTGACTCTAATTTGATATCATCCTCGTCAATTCCTAACTGATCTGCTACGATTTCCTTGATTTTCTCCAACATATTTCTGTTCTCCTTTTTCTGTGTTTATTTTCAGTTTTGTGTGCTGGTATATTTGCACTAGTTTGCATGTCAAATATTTTCATCATCAAATCATTTGACAGTGAAAGTATATCACATTTTAAATAGTTGTCAAGTCAAAGTATTTTTATTTTTCATTTTTATGGTACGGGACAATGATATACAATAAAAAACAGACTGTAATTTTGAGTGGTCAGCTCAATTTTACAGTCTGCTCTATATTAATCTCTCAAACACCCAACCGGCACAACCCGAACTCCTGACTCCGTGGTATATGCCATGGTTGCATTTGCGCAAATCACAATCAGTGCCGATGGTTCTTTATATACATCACGTGGATGTTTTTCTTTTTCCAATGCTTTCTCATTATATTTTAAGATAATATCCTTGAATCGCAGCAAGGATTTTTCCGCTTCCGGAATCTTGTTCACTCCGGTTTTTATTTCAATAAGCGCATAACGGCCGTCCTCCAACTGATAGACTGCATCTGCTTCTACGCCCATATCATCTGTATAATGCATCACTCTGGCATTGTGCTTTTCAGCAAATACAAGTAAATCTCTAAGCACCATATTTTCAAATACATGCCCAAATAGATCCAAATCGTTGATAAAATAGTCCGGATTAACACCAAGCGCAGCCAATCCTATAGAGGGATCAACAAATATATGCTTTTTGGCAGCTCTGATAGCTGTTTTCGAACGCAAATGCGGTGTCCAGGCATCTATATCCTTTACAACATATAATAGCTCCAGAGCATCTATATATGAAGAAAGCGTTACATCTGTAACATTCTGTGTGGCTTTTACATCTGAAAATATATTCTTGCGTTTTGCTGTAGTAGCCATATTTCTGGCATACGACCAAAGCAGTGTCCTTGCCCATTCCGGATTTCTGTTTACTCCATCAATCGCTGATATGTCCTTCTGATAAATCTGCCTATAATAATCCTTAGCTATTTCAAGCTTTGCACTGTCCTTTGAAAGTGCCATGCATCTCGGCCATCCACCTCTACAGACCGCAAAAAACAAATCCTCAAGCTTTATATCTGTGGTAAGTCCATCAATATCATATGCTTCATCTTCTAATAATTTAAACAACGATATGCTTCCGTTTGATTCTCCTGTCTCAAACAAAGTCATAGGGTACATCGTAACCTCTGTTATTCGTCCTGTACCTGTATGGGGTGTATTAATCTTCTTACTTGATGAGCCTGTCAGATAAAACTCTCCTACACTCTCCGGATTGTCATCGCACGCTTTTCTTATTGTTCCCCATATCTTTGGGGCATCCTGCCACTCGTCAAACAGTATTGGCTTAGGATTCTTTAAAAAGAGCTTAGGTGCAGTTTCTGCTACTGCAAGATACCCCTCTCTCTTGTCTTCATCCTGAAATTCAATAACAGTTTTACATCGTTCTCTTGCTGTTCTTGTCTTTCCACATCCTTTTGGTCCTGTGATGCTCACTGCATTAAATGCCTCTGTTTTTCTATCTATCACATCATCAACAATTCTGCTTATATATTCCATAAATATCTGCTCCCTTCATGGTTATTATACCATTTAATTCACAGATTATACAAGGTTATTTTATGTTTTTCGAGTGTTTTGTTTTGTATTTTTCTAATGTTTTATTTTATATTTTTCGAGTGTTTTATTTTACTTTTTTCGAATACTAAAAAGAGCAGGACAAGTATTTCTACCTATTCTGCTCTTTTTTACATATTTTAATTATTTAAATATAGATTATCTACCGGCTGTTCGCCATCTGCTTCACATAGTCGAGCGCCTTCTTAACCGGTGGGATTGATATCACTATGATTGTGATAATTTCCTCTACTGCAAGGTATGAGCCGTTGTAGGTCACTGAATATATGAGCGCATCTATCATCTTGTTTCCTATCGTGACAGGTGCGTATGCTGCAAAGAACAAAACTCCCGACAGCACTGCAAAGAAAAATCTACTGGGCTGCTCCGCCTCCGGTGGTACCACCGGTAGCTCCACCTGTGCTGTCCCCGGTGTTTCCACCTGTATTACCACCGGTGTTACCACTATTTCCACCTGTGTTGCCACCGTTGTTTTCTCCGGTATTTCCGCCTGTGTTGCCACCGGTGTTTTGTCCACCATTTCCGCCTGTGTTACCACCGGTGTTTTCTCCGGTATTTCCGCCTGTTGTTCCGTCTGTATTGTCTCCGGTATTTCCACCTGTGTTGCCACCAGCAGCATCTGTCTTATTCGTGTCTGTTGTTGTCTTATCCGGTGTGGTGGTTCCTGCATCAGGTGCGGTCACTGTCTGATCTGTAGGATTATTCTGCGTCTGGTCATCGGCAGGTGTATCCTGTGTCTCCTGGCTGTCCTGATAATCATCCGATATTTGGGCATATGGCAGGAAATCTATTGGTGTAAGGTCAGCATGTATCTGATCCATGTAGTTCTTCCATATTTCTGCCGGGTAAGAGCTTCCTGTCAGTTTTTTGACTGTCTCAGGCATATCGCAGCCTACCCATACACATGTGGTGTAGTATCTGGTAAAGCCACAGAACCAGCCATCCTTCTTATCGTTTGTGGTTCCGGTTTTGCCGGCGCAAGGCATGCCATTGTCCAGATTAGCGCTACGTCCGGTTCCTGATTTCATAACATCTGTCATGACATCTGTCATCATACGCGATGCTGTCTCTGTATATATGACGGTATCCTTCTGCGATGATGTATATATGATATTGTTGTCAGAATCCACAATCGACTTAATACATGTCGGATTCCTGTACATTCCATCGTTCTCAAGTGTTGAATATGCAGATGCCATCTCCAGTGTGGATACACCTGTTGTAAAACCTCCAAGTGCTGTTGCTGTGACATAGTCATCCTTTACAATATTGGTAAAATTCATATCCTTGAGATACTGTAAGCCTACCTTTGGTGTGAGCTCATCATATAGCTGCCATGCTACAGTATTCAGTGACTTTTGAACGGCAAACCTGATAGTCACATCACCGTAATATGAATCACCCGAGTTAGACGGTCCTCCATCAAACTTGTGGTCATTTACGATGGTATCCGGTGTCTTACCACGCTCAAATGATGGTGTATACACAATGAGCGGCTTGATTGAGCTTCCCGGCTGGCGATGGCTTTGGAAAGCACGGTTTAGCGTATGACTGACCGCATCCTGGCTTCGTCCACCAACTATTGCAACCACCTCGCCTGTGTCGTTGTCTATGCAGGTTGCAGCACTCTGCAGCTTAAATGTGCCATCATCGGTCGTGTCTGTAAAGTCCAAAAGCGTCAGGTCAATTGAATCCTGAAGCTGCTGCTGCATAGTCAGATCAATTGATGTATAAATCTTGTAACCGTCTGAGTAGAGCTTTTTCTGACAATATGAATACATCTCATCATATGAAGCATCATACTCCTTTTCTTCATCGTCTGAGTCAAAGTAATACTTGAACTTGAAGCCCTCATTCTCCATGAGCGCCCTCGTAGCGCAGTAATATGCATAGGTATCCACATAATTGTACTTGACCGTGTCATCCTTCTCAGGCATGTTGAGGGTTATCTCCTCGTTTATGGCGGCCTCATATTCCTGCTGTGTGATTTTGCCATCTTCCCTTAGATTTTTCAATATAAGATTGCGACGTGTCAATGTATGATCCTTGTTGTTTATCGGGTCATAGTATGTCGGGCTGTTCGGAATCGCACACAAAAAGGCAGTCTGCGACAAATCAAGATCCGAAAGCTCACAGTTAAAATAGCCATGGCACGCTGCCTGAATACCATAATATCCGTTCATGAAATAGACATTATTCAGGTAGAACTCCATAATATCGTTCTTGGAATATTTCTTTTCAAGCTCCATCGCTATGAACATTTCCTTGACTTTTCGCTGCCAGTTCTTGTTCGTATCCAGATAAATATTTCGGGCGAGCTGCATCGTGATGGTACTGCCACCCTGGGTAATTCTCTTGTTTTTTATAATTGACTTTGCGGCACGCACTATTGCCTTTAGGTCCACACCATTGTGCTTATAGAACTTCTTGTCCTCGATACTGACCATGCAGTTTACGAAGTTCTGCGGTATATCCTCATACTTCACATAGTCAGCCTTTTTAGTAGTGGCCGTCTCGGATATCTCATCACCGTTTGTATCGTAGAGTGTACTCGTGCGCGCCGGTAAAAATGTGTTTTTGTCAGATTTCTGCACGAGCTCTACCGCCTCTGAGTGAAGCTTCGCAACCTTGTCTGCATAGCCTCCAAAGTAATAAAAGCATAATCCACCGAGAATCAGTACCATCAGAAAAATCTGAAGCTTTATGAAAAACCAGAAAACGCGATGCTGCTTTTTCTTTTTTTTCTTTTTCTGTTTTGCCATTTCTAAACGTTACCTCCAAACTATCGGTATACCATTGTATATCGGCATACTTTATAGATAATTGACAACTATATCCAATATGTACTGTCTATTATACTACAATGCCTCTACATCAGATAATTAATAATTGATTAATTTTCTATTATACCTTTATAGCACAAAAGGAAGCCATCTGCTCCCTTTATCAAGCTATTTTACATCTTTATTACTGTTGTAGTCAAGTAAATAGTTTTTTACAATGCTTTTTGCTATCTCTAGCCAAGCTGGTCAGCCAGAAATTCTGCTGCTGCACCCGCCAGCTTTTCGGCAATCTCAACGCGCTGTTCGGATGGGACCAGGCGTTCGTAGAGTTCCGTCAAGACCCTGCCCAGCTCTTCCTCCACACTGGAGCCCGCAGGCTCCAGTGCAGTGGATAGCGCATTGAATTTGTCTTCC
>ERZ780178.1471-NODE-1471-length-14905-cov-6.748215_pt1 | contig 14905 bp, 10 predicted proteins | sample MGYA00511018_ERZ780178 | MGnify/ENA primary metagenome ERZ780178 (study PRJEB29588, sample SAMEA2151439) | human gut metagenome | biome: human gut; feature: human-associated habitat; material: faeces | place: Denmark | collected 2008/2010 ...
AATCCTGTTTCCGTCTTTCGGTACGTTTTGTTTCTGTACCGGAATTAATCAAAGATTAGAATAACCATAAATGTTTTTATACGTTAATCATACGTATGTATATATGTATATATTTGTTTTTGAGTATCTTTGTGTGCTATAAATAAAAAATAAAAGACATGAGCACTTATTCGTATAAAAATCCGAAGTTTATAAATTCCCCTAAAGGGATGGTTGAAGTTGTAGAAGTGATTTATGACGGCAAAGATGATCCGGCCTATTCACTGGCTATTATTAAATGGGAAAATACCTATAAATTAGGTATTCGTTGGAACATCGCTTATAGTGAATGGGACGATTACCGCAAACAGAACGGGCAAGATGAATGTATAGGTAATCCACAGTCGAGAGGTATTCCCACCTGGTTTGTTTTGCCCGATGATATGATGTTTAGTGAGAAGTTCAGCGGTGCGATGCAGAGGCTTGATGAATTAAGAAAAGGTAAATAAGTAATGGAACAGGGAGAAATCATATTATACCAGCCGGATGAAGCGGTCAAGTTGGAAGTGAGGCTGGAAGATGAAACCGTTTGGCTGACACAGGCGCAAATTGTGGATCTTTTTCAATCCAGCAAAGCAAATATAAGCGAGCATATAAAAAACATATATGATCAGAAAGAATTAGAGGAAAGTTCAACTGTTCGGGATTTCCGAACAGTTCGACAGGAAGGCAAACGGCAAGTGATGCGCAATCTGACTTATTACAATTTGGATGCGATCATATCCATTGGGTTTCGTGTCAATAGTAAAAGAGGTATTTTATTTAGGCAATGGGCGAATAAGGTTTTAAAGGACTATCTTTTAAAAGGGTATTCCATTAATAAACGTTTGTCAGAACTTGAAAGGACTGTCGCTCAACATACCGAGAAGATAGATTTTTTTGTGCGTACTGCCTTGCCCCCGGTCGAAGGCATTTTTTATAACGGCCAGATTTTCGATGCGTACAAGTTCGCTACCGATCTGGTAAAGTCGGCCAGGCGTTCGATCGTGCTTATCGACAACTATGTGGACGAAACGGTCTTGCTCATGTTGAGTAAACGCAGCGTCGGTGTCTCGGCCACCATTTACACCCAGCGTATCACGCAGCAACTCCAACTTGATCTTGACAGGCATAACAGCCAGTACCCACCTATCGACATCAGGACGTACCGGGACAGTCACGACCGTTTCCTGATCGTTGATGAAACGGACGTGTACCATATCGGAGCCTCGTTAAAGGATCTGGGGAAAAAGATGTTCGCTTTCTCAAAGCTGGATATTCCGGCGGCTGTGATTACTGACCTGTTATAATATCCTTTGTCTTATGAATGGGCTGTCGCAAAAGAAAAACCCGTTCTTGATGAACGGGTATATCCTTGACTTGGTTACGTGTTTTGATAACAGAGGCTTTACCAAGCATTACAATGCAAAGATAGTAATTATAGGTTAATTAGCGAATTTCTTTTTTGGATAGATCCGGAAATAATGCCTCCTTGAAAGAGGTGGATAAGGTGATTAAAACAATAGATAAGGAAGAACAAAAGCAAAAGGGATGAATGTGGTTATTTATTCACGTGTAAGCTCGCAGTCGGCCAGGCAATCGACCGAACGGCAGGTTGTCGATCTGGAGAGGTTCGCAGCCGGACGGGGGTACGAGGTGACGGCGGTCTTTGAGGAAAAGATAAGCGGACGAAAGGCCAATATCGAACGCCCGGTTTTAAGCCGTTGCCTGGAATACTGCACAGATCCGCAGAACCGGGTGGATATGTTGTTGCTGACCGAGATCTCACGCCTGGGGCGTTCAACCCTGGAGATCCTAAAGTCACTCGATACGCTGCACACGCATAAAATATGCGTGTATATTCAAAACCTGAACCTGGAAACGTTACGGCCGGACAAGACGGTAAACCCCTTGTCCTCTCTGATCACTACCCTGTTGGGGGAACTGGCCGCGATCGAACGCCAGGGGATCATCGACCGCCTTAATAGCGGACGGGAGTTGTACATCCAGAAAGGGGGCAGGCTGGGACGGAAGCCGGGAAGCCGGAAAACGGCCGAACAGAGGAAAGAGGAATACCGGGAGGCGATCGCCTTGTTAAAGAAAGGCTACTCGATCCGGAACGTGGCGAAGCTCACGGGAAAGGCCGTTTCGACGATACAACAAGTAAAAAAAGACTTCATTAGTAGCTGATTATCGGAACAAATATTGTATTTTTGCAACAAATACGAGTAAATGCACATAATTAAAAACGAGTATTTACACGTGTCTAAAAACGAGTATTTGCACGAAAATAATCAGAATCTAAATAAAAACGGTTATGGCAACAATGGCGGAGAAAATGGCGGCTTCACTGGAGGAATTAAGAAAGCTCCAGGAGAAAGACCGCTGTGTCGTCCTGCAAGGGACGGCCGAGATAGGGAGGACGCATTTAACCCGGCTGTTGGATAACGGCTGGTTGCAGGAAGTAATGAAAGGCTGGTATATTGCGGCCAGGCCGGGAACAGAGGGGGACACGACGGTCTGGTACACCTCATTCTGGTATTTTATCGCGAAATACGCGGCCGTCCGGCTGGGGGAACAATGGTGCTTGACGGCCGACCAGTCGCTGGATCTGTATTCGGGGAAAACGACCGTGCCCGTGCAGGTGATTATCAAGTCGCCGAAAGGCCATAACAACACGCAAAAGCTGATGTATGATACCTCGCTTTTGGTGTTTCAAAGCGAGATCCCGGATCAGGTATATAAAGAGCCGGAATACGGCCTTAATCTCTATCCGCTTGCCGAAGCCCTGGTATATGCCACGCCGAGATATTTCCAGGTGGAGAGGATCGCGGCCTGTACCTGCCTGGCCATGATACGGGACGCTGCCGATATATTAAAGGTACTGGCGAGAAACGGGGCTTCGCTCCGTGCCGGAAGAATAGCCGGGGCGTTCCGGAACATCGGGAACAGCGAAATCGCCGACAGCATCGTTTCCACGATGCGGGGGTTCGGGTATGACGTGAGAGAAGAAGATCCGTTCGAGGATCAGCCACGAACGCCCCTTGTTTATGAAGTGTCGCCTTACGTCACACGCTTGCGCCTGATGTGGGAGAACATGAGGGATAAGGTTGTAGAACTGTTTCCCGAAGCCCCTGGAAAGATTGATGACGTGGAGGGGTATTTGAGATCCGTCGATGAAAAGTATTCGGAGGACGCTTATCATTCTCTCTCGATCGAGGGATATAGGGTTTCCCCGGAACTGATCGAGAAAGTGCGTGTCGGGAACTGGAAGCCGGAGGAAGAAGACAAGGAGCATAAAAACGCGCTGGTGGCACGTGGGTATTACCAGGCGTTCCAGGCTGTCAGGGGGACGATCTCCGATATACTGAAAGGAAAGAACGCAGGGGAAGCGGTAAGGGCGGATCATCCCCTCTGGTATATGCAGATGTGGATGCCGTTCGTTACGGTGGGGATCTTGCAAAGGGAGGATCTTGTGGGTTATCGTACCGGGCAGGTCTATATACGGGGATCGCAACATATCCCGTTGAACCCGAAAGCGGTCAGGGACGCTATACCCGTCCTTTTCGATCTCTTGAAGAATGAGCCGCACCCGGCGGTAAGGGCTGTCTTGGGACACTTCTTTTTCGTGTATATTCACCCCTATATGGACGGGAACGGGAGAATGGGACGGTTCGTCTTGAACGCCATGCTTGCGTCTGGAGGCTATAACTGGACGGTTGTTCCGGTGGAGCGTAGAAAAGAATATATGAAAGCGTTGGAAAAGGCCAGCGTGGAGGGGGATATTTCCGAATTTGCCAAAGTGATAGCCTCGCTGGTCAAGTAATGATATTTATAATAATGACAATATGAAATCAACGGAATATATCGAATGGGATAAACTGGAGCAGATCCCGTTCTGCCTTTGCCGGATCGCGGAGGATGAAGAAAACCAGGAAATAGATGTTTATTATCTGGATAAACGGGTTTGCCATGATTACGATCATGTGGGGCATTATTTTCGTACTGCGATAATCATGTTTAGAAGGATCAGGAACATAACGGCCGATTGGGTGAACCTCAAAAACCTTTGGTTGCTAAGGGACTGTATCAAGGAGAATTTTAATCATGGCCTGGAGGTGGACGATCTGATCTTCGGGGAAACATTCGACGGTGAGGATCCGGAAACTATAAAGCCGCTAACCAAAGAACGGCTGTTCAAGATTAAAAAGGTGATTCAGGAAAAAGATCCATACGCTACCGTATAGGGGGGGAGTATATAAAAACAAAACTCTGGAGTTTGTCTTGCGACAGGGACAATAGGGGATTACTACGCGAATATAGGGAGTATATCTCGTTTAATTTGTATCTTCACCATGTCATATCAGAGTTTTGCTTGTTTTTTTGCAACACTAGGATAAGTAAAAATTCTGACATGGCAAAATCATGGGCAACTTTTTGTTGCTCAGGTACTTTAAAAGTTTAATTTGTAATAGTGTTGCGGAATTAAGGGTATTTACTACTTTTAGTATTTTAGTGTATTAGTACGCTTTTCTTTTGGAGGATTTGGGCGTTCCCGTAAACGGTCGGGCTTTCCGCCTCCAAGTCCTCGCCTGAAGGCTGTGGGCTTTCCACTGCAATCCCTAACGCATGAATACACCCACCCACCCGATTAAGGTAGGCTATTTCCGGATAGATTCGTTCGGTGAAGCCAGCCGGATAAAAGCGCCTGACTTTTCACTGATCGGCACAATCCGGAAAGGAGTACCCGGAATGATCCTTGCCCGGCTGATGAGCGCAGGCACTCGTCGGCGGGGCAAGGAACATTCCTTGTCGGGAACTCCGGTAGCCGATTGTCGAACCCGGTTTTAACCCCCCTTTCAGGGGAGAGAGGTATTTTAGTTTTTCCGGCGTGGCCGCCTTGCGTTTACCTTGACCGGGGGTTTTGTCTGCAAAGGTCAAACGGCTTTTTCCATATCCCAAGTTGAGCCGCAAGCGGCTTTTAGAAAAAATCTCCAGCCTGGCTAAAGCCAGGTAGTATTTTTCCTAAAAAACTTGTGCTATGGAAAAAAACGTTTGGGGTGTTCTCATACAAAAACCTCTCGGAACTCAAGGTAAACGCAAGACGACCACACCGACAGCCCCGAAAAACCAAAATGAGGTTGTCTTGATACAAAAACATCGGAATCTTAGGCATCCGCAAGGTTTGGTGGGGGAGGGTGCGAGGTGGGGAGTTTACTATCGGAAAAAATCAGGTAGTAAATACTAAATTTAGTATATACTAAAATACTACTTTTGCATATAATTATCTTATAAATAGTTAGTTAAACGTTGTTTAAATACTTGCATCTCTCAAATAAAAGTGCTATCTTAGAGGTATAGAAAAAGAGATAACAACCTTTAGAACTGGCTCACCCACCAGGATAAAGAACGGGGGACGTAGTTATGAAAACTGATTATTTCGACAAGGCAGCGCAACAGTTTGCAAATTTGATGTCAGACATAAATGATCGAGAAGATCCAGCAAGTAGAGGACAATTGGCAAAAGCCCTGGATCACCATTGCGGCGAATACACGCAATTTCTTTCCGCAGAACCTCACAGGACGCAGGTACACCGGAGGCAACGCCTTTTTACTCCTTTTCCTTTGCGAGAAATTCCAGTACCAGACACCCGTATTTATGACATTCAACCAGGCGAAAGAGGCCGGGATCTCCGTGCTGAAAGGATCGAAATCGTTTCCGGTCTATTACTTCCTTTTCTACGTGTACCACAAGGAAACACGCAAGAAAATAACCTTTGAGGAATACAAGGCGTTAAGCCGGGAGCAGCAACAGGAATACAACGTTATACCGACCTATAAATATTACTCGGTCTTTAACTTGGATCAGACCAATTTTTCGGACGTGAGGCCGGAAGAATGGGAAGCGTTAAGGGAGAAGTTCAGAGGGGGACAGGCAGAGCAGCCCGAAATAGACGCCATGCTGGAGGCGAAAAGCTGGTTTTGCCCGATACGGGAGCAGCAAGGCGACAGGGCTTTCTATTCTCCTTTAGCCGATTATATCGTAGTGCCGCTTCGCTCGCAGTTCGTCGATATGCAGAGCTTTTACGAAACGCTTCTGCATGAAATGGGACATTCCACGGGACACCCCACCCGATTGAACCGGGATCTTGCGCACCCGTTCGGATCAGAGGAATACGGCAAGGAGGAATTAACGGCCGAGTTCGCCGCAGCCCTGGCAGGAATGTTTTTCGGGATAGCCGAACATATACGCACTGAAAACGCAGCTTATCTGAAAAGCTGGATATACGTCGGCTGTTCGCAAAACCACCCGTACTGTGGAGAATGGCTGCCAAACCAAGTTTTCCGAAAGCGGGGCCTGCGGCCTATACGTGGTGCGGGGCACTCAAACAGTCTATTCCAACGTGAAACTGACAGCCGAGAGGGATGCCGACACGGGCGGTCTCGTATGGAAAACTGAAAGTCCGACACCGCTCGCAGGCGGGCTGTTGGACGAACACTATTATTTCTACTATCCCTATCAGGCACGAGCCTCAATACTGGGGCAGGGCGGCTGTTCGCCTTCATCATTACGGTGAACGAGTTAACCGTGCCCGGCTTGTCGGTGCGGAGCGAAACATACACCATCTCCGACAATAAGGCCTGCCATATCCTGGAGTCTGTCTGCCCGTGATGTTATCCTCTCATCGAATTCCTGTACTCACTCGGGCTCATTCCATAGTACTTCCTGAACACCTCCCTGAAATATCTGACATCGGAGAACCTCGAGTCATCCGAGATTTCCGTTATCGAACAGTCTTTTTCCCTGAGCAGTTGTGCCGCATATTGCAGCCGCATGGAGCGGATATAGTCAGCCGGGGCATGGCCGGTGAGCGCCTTCAACTTGTTGAAAAATCCGGTGCGGCTCATGTTCTGCATGCCACAGAGCATGTCCACACAGAAACCGGGGTTGTCGATATTCTTCATGACGCATTCCCTTACGGAGGCCATGAATTTCCAGTCCCGGGTATTGTGGCAGTCCGGCGGAACCTGTCCGACTCCGTCCTCAAGACCGGCGTATGCCCGTCTGAGCAGTGCCCGGTTTGCCAGTATGTTCCTGATATTCGCCCTGAGCACGTTTATGCTAAACGGTTTGGTGATATAGGCGTCAGCTCCGTTTTCCAGCCCCTCCAGCATGTCCTTCTCATCTCCCAAGGCGGTCAGCAGCATGACCGGGATATGGGATGTCTCAATATCGGATTTGACGGACGCGCAAAGTTCGTCCCCTCCCATTTCAGGCATCATAACGTCCGAAAGTATCAGGTCCGGATTGTATTCTCTCGCCACAAGCAGCGCGTCCCGTCCGTTGGAACAGGTTTGGACCAGGTATTCCTCTTTCAGCAGCCCCTCAAGGTAGGTCCGCAAATCGTCATTGTCCTCCACAATAAGAATACGCTGCCGGTCCCCGCCGGTCATTGTTGGAAGGATCTCACGCATGGGGCCGCAATCCGGTCCCATGCGGGTTTCCCCGGTATCCTGTTTCCTGGGCGAAGCAACGGGGCATGCCTTGTCAAGGCGTCTGCTCCTCAGGGGAAAAATAACACATACCATGGTCCCCTTCCCCTCGGTACTGGTAACGCGGACCCTGCCTCCGTGCAGCCTTACCAGCCTATGTACCATCATCAGTCCGACACCGTTTCCCGCCACTTGCAGATTGACGGCATTACTGCCCCTGAAATGGTTCCTGAACAGTTTCTTCCGTTCCTCAGGTGGAATGCCAATCCCCGTGTCTTCCACTTCCACACCCCATACATGCCGGTCCACGAAGGCACGGACCTGGATACTCCCGCCCCGTGGAGTGTACTTCAGTGCGTTGGACAGTATATTCTTCAATATAGAGTCCATTTTGTCCTTGTCAAACCGGACATTCAGGTAAGGGAAGCCGCTCTCACGGGTGATATCGATGTCCCTGATGGAGGCATATGTGCGGAATGCCTCACAGGTCGTCTCCAGATAACTGTTGAGCTCATATTCCGAGACATGAAGTCTCAAGGTGTAGTTGTCCGTACTCTCGAAATCTATCAGGCTGGTGACCAATCCCAGAAGTCCGTCCACGCTTTTCAGGGCCATCCGTACATTGTCCATCCCCTCCGCCTTCACCATGTCTTTCTCCACCACCTCTTCCAGCGGAGCCTTGATCAGCGTAAGCGGAGTACGGACATCATGGGCAGTATGTATGAAGAAGCACGTCTTTTCGTCTGATATCCTTTTCTGCCTGCGCAACATGGCAACGCGAAAAGACACCACCCCAGCCAACACACACAATGACGCATATCCGGCAATGGCCCATGTACCCGCCCACAGCGGCCGGGCGACACTCAGACCGAGGCTTCTTTCCTCATACACCTTGTATTTCTCCTCATTGGAGACGGCACGGATACGCAGGGTGTAGTTGCCTGGGGGCAGGCTCGTGAACTGTATCCGCCCGCTCTGGACCGGATGGCTCCAGCCCTCGTAGAGCCCCTCCAATTTCCATGAATATAGGATGTTCGAGGGATAGTCGTAGTTGATGGAGACAGCTTCCAGGGAGAAGGTATTCTGGTCATATGCAAGTTCCAGCCTGACGGTATTGTCAATATCCTCCCTCAAGGGGGATCCCTTGTCCCCGGGATAGACGGGGCGGTAGGAGATCATGAAATCCCGCAGGAGCATCCGAGAAAAATGCGGGGCGGGTATCCTCATGTCGGAGGGGAACATGACGGCTCCGGTGTTACTCCCGAACACGAAGCTTTCCCCGTGCCGGAAAGTGGATACCCCGGCATTGAGGCATACGCTTGCCAGCCCTTGTTCTGCCGTCCAGTTTCTGAAAGTGCCGCTCTCACGCCGGAACAGGGCCACGCTGTTTTCGGTCCCCAGTAGCAGGGTGCCGTCCGCACGGGGGACAATGGTATGGATGTTATTGGATATCAGGGCGCAGTTCTCGGTCTGGTATTGGCGGACGAACCTGTCCTCCACGCTGTCATAGACGAGAAGTCCCGCCCCGCCGGTGCCGATATACAGGAGCCCGTCCGGTGCCTGGTACAGTGCATAGACATGAACCGCCTCGACTGGAAAGGCGATATGTCTGCAGGTCCCCCCGTGCCCGTCAAGCAGGTACAACCCCATGCCGGTACCGATCCACATCCATTCCGGAGCCTTCTCCAGTATGGCGGTGATGGGGCCCGGGACCGGGTACAGGCGTACTGTGCCGTCATGGGGATCGAAACGTTTGAGATTGTGGCAGCCCCCTGTCCATATACATCCTCCGGAATCTTTTCCGATGTCATTGATATACTGGTCTGGACGCCCCTCTGCTGCAAAGGAGGGGGGAAAGTATTCCACCCTCCCGGTTTTCTTTTCGATCCTGTACAGGCCCGAAGCGTACCCGCCGGCGCAGATGACACCCGGCGAGACCTCGCAGAGCGTCAGGAAGATATGGTTCCCGCCATCCTGTATCCCATCGGACCGGCTGAGAAAGGAGCGCCACCGTCCTACCGCAGGCTGCAGCAGGCTGATCCCGTTGCTGGTGGCGAACCACAAGTCGCCTTCGCTGTCTTCGATGACATCATGCACCTGATCGTTAACCAGCGACCGGCTGTTGCCCGGTGAGTGCCGGAACCATTCATAGCTCTGGTAGCGGTTATTCCGGATTGTGACTCCGGCGGGGTAGTTGGCAAGCCAGATACGGTCCCCGCCATCCACATAAATGTCATTGATATTGTCTCCGTTCATGCCGTTGTGGCTGGCGTAGTCGGCGGTTATATAGGGTTTGGGCACTAGCGAGTCCATATCCATCCTGTATACCCCCCTTCCGCCCGTGGCTATCAGCAGCTCCCGGTCATTGAGAGGGGTGATCCGGTTGACGGCCACATTCCGCAGCGTACTGCCTGCGGACACTCCGTATACAAGTATGCCCTTCCTGAAGGTTCCCACGAACAGTTTCTTCGAACCGGGGTGGTAGTAGAGTTCGCTGACCGGCGTCCGGATGCTGTCCGTGTCCGCAAGCGCCTCAAGGACACCGTCCCTTTCCCGTACCGGAAAAAGTCCGTTCACGGTACCGATGAAAAGGTTTGTACCGTCCGTCTCGCTGATAGCGGTTATATCACCTCTTAAACGGGAGACCAGCCGCTGCGCAATGCCTGTGCGGGTGTCATAGCGGATGATATGGTCACCCTGACAGAGCCATATGCGGTCTCCACGGTCCATATAGGCGTAACAGAGCATGCCCGTGGCGAAGTCATCCTGAAGACCGGGTATCCTGTATACCATCCGGAAACGGTCATGGAGGGTGTCGTAATGGAAAATACGGCCTTTCCTTCCCACAACCCACAGCGTGTTCTCCGTGTCGGTGTAGAGCCAGTTCAGATTGACTTGCGGGGCCACCTTCAGATTGCCGTCAAGAACAGTGTAATGCCTGATCCGCTTGCCGTCATAACGGTCCATCCCCTCCTGGGTGAGGAACCACATGTATCCCCTCCCGTCTTTTTGGATACGGTAAATCCTCCGGTTACTCAATCCGTCCTCTATTCCCAAGTATTTATATATCTGGGCTCCGCACATGGAGGAAATTCCCAGCATGAGGAATGCGGACAGTATTCTTCCCATATTCCGAACACGTGTCATTCTGATGTAAATTAGACAACAACTGTTGCAAATATATAAAAATATAAATTAATATACAAATTTAAACATAACCTCGGATGTCGGCATCAGGCGGTATGTCCTCAATGTCATGTACCCCGGAAAATAGCTGCATACGGGACCGGCCCATGATATGAACATATTCCGAGAGGCGGTTGTTCAATTGACCCGACGGAATTATGGCTTGCCGGGCTCGGGACTGTCCGCAAGGGTACGTTGGTCCGGTGTGCGGAATACCATCCATACCTCCGGTCCGAATTTATATCCGCGGGTGGTACAGGTGCCGGTCGAGGTTTGGCAGCCCCCAATAAAGCGGGCCGAATTGTTTGTAAGCACTCTTACCCTCATGCCCGATTTATAGATAATCTTCCAACAGTAAGAAGTTATAATTCGCATTTAAGAACAATGGCGGGCATTTCTTGTTAATATTATAATCATATAAAAGAGGCGCATCCGTTAGTGCCAGATTTGTTCACCACTTTCATCGTTGCGTATCGTATTGCGAGTTGTCCGTATCAGATGTTTATCCCCTCTTTCTTAAGACTTCCTGAGAACTGCCTGGGAAAGGACGGCTTTCCGCATTGCGACTTCATCCACAGCCCTTGGCGGTATAGCCATGCCTTTCACGGGGACTACGGTTGATTCATGCGACACAGCAGATTCCGGTGCTATAACAGGGTTGCCTACATACTTGTGCCTCTTTTCAGCTTGCTGTCCAGGTCCGAGTTGCGCACTTTACCCGCAGGTTGGACGGTTGTACATAACAATATTGATCTTTTGGGGGGCTAAAAGTCGAATATCCCCTTAAAAACAAGGAGCTGACGCATGTGTACAGCCCCTTATTTTTTTGTATAGCCCGGCCTCCTCTGGCATATTGCCGTTGCTTCCATCTGTAACAAGCAAAATCAGAATCTATATGCGGAACTTTTTGTTCCCGTAGCTGAGAAATTCCTTCGTGGCGTATTTCACACTGAATGGTCCGTAGTCACCGAGAGCCGAATGCGCAATTTGCTTGTCCGGTTCTGTCACATGCTCGACAGGTTCTCCCGTAGTATCAGTATCCTTGTATGACATAGGCTGCATGTTGGCGATGGCTGACCCGGTAGCCGCCGCACGCAATTTCCTGAACGCATAGGAGAGGATTCCGTCCATCATTGACCAGTACAAGGCGAAGAACGAGGTGCAGGAAAAGGAGGTCCCACAGTTGTAGGAGATAGCCGGGAAGGTATGGAAGAAGGAGGACGAACTGAAACAGTTGAAGTCCGAACTTGCAGCACTCGACCGAAAGATACAGTTGGAGCTTGAGCCGCCTACGCCCGAAGTCGCCGAAAAGGAGAATGACGGACAGGAGGTCAAACCGGATGCGGAAGGTGTACGAAACGTATCTCCACAACACACCGAAGATGTGCCGCAGATACGCAGCCCGGTGAATGAACGCAGTCCGTCTGGCAATTTTATTGCCGACCATATCATCATCGGGCGGCCGGGATTCAACGTCCGTGACGAGTGCAAACCGAAAGGTATAAAAATGTGAACGAGTGTGCGGATATATATGGCAGGATTGGGAACATACCATTCCTTTTCCTGCCTTTTTCCATCAATATGACATAATGGCAAGGATACCATACAACAAGCCCTCGATTATATCAAAATAGGGTGTTGAAAGTAAATCGTCATGGCAAATCCGCCATATATTCAGTATTTTCGCTAATTTTGCATTCAAAATAGTTAGGCATAATAAAATGGAACCATCTATATACAGTTATTCACTTTGTATTGCGCTACCGTTGATGTTGTTCTTCGGCTTTTATTTTTTGTTGGCTCCAACCCCGGAAAAAGCCATTTTCAATAATTATCTGCGTTCCCGGCGAATTATGGGGGTAGCCATACTGTTACTTGCCGCCAACTATTCGGTACATTTCTTTTTTGGAATCAGGTTCAAGAATACCGATGCCGCCATCCTGATGAACCTGTCCACCTATTTTTTGTGCTACTGGTTGTTCAGTTCGGCCCTCACCACTCTGCTTGACCGCTTTTATATCACCAAATGTCGGTTACGGACGCATATCTGTCTATGGATACTGTTTTCCATCCTTTCCGGCATCGTTCTGCTGTTGTTACCAAAAGGTGGTTTACAGACAACGGTGATGTTTGCCTTGGCCGCATGGTTGGTTATCTATGGGCTGTTCCTGACCCGTAGGCTTCTCCGGGCCTATCACAGGGTCATCCGCATTTTCGATGACACCCGTGCGGACGACATCGGTGCCTATATCAAATGGCTTTCCATTTTCACCTACTGGGCTGTCACATTCGGGGTGGGATGCGGACTGCTGACATTCCTGCCTGATGAATACGTCTATATCTGGATTCTGTCATCGGTACCGTTTTACATTTATCTCTTCCTTTGCTATCTGAACTATCTGCTGTTTTACGAACAGGTGGAAAACGCGATGGAAGATGGCATGACTTCTGAAGAGGAAGACCTGTGTGACACCACAAACCGGGAACAGGCACAGAGGCAGGATACTCCTTTTTTCCATGCCGAAATAGCGAAAAAAATCAAAGGTTGGATCGATGCGGACGGTTATATCCGGCCCGGCCTTACCATAAAGGAGCTTTCAGATGTGCTTCATACCAACCGTACCTACCTGTCCGGGTACATCAAAACTACGTATGACATGTCGTTCCGCGATTGGATTATCGGACTTCGTATAGAATATGCGAAACGTCTCCTTGCGCGATATCCGAGGTTGACGATAGCCGACATCTCCGAGAAATCCGGTTTTTTGTCACCAAGCCATTTTATAAGGCTGTTCAAGGAAAATGCAGGCTGTACCCCTGTCAAATGGAGGAAAACAGAGGCGGAATAATACGGTGTGTGTGGATGGGGAAAATAGACCAAACGACAAAAAAATAGTCTGAACGACAAAACCAAAATGTTCTAAATCACAAAGATGTGCGATTCTGACAATTGAGACATTTTTTATAGGCAAGAATCGGGCTGAATTTAAATCTTTTCGCTTATTTTGTATGTTAAGTCTGGATTGGAAATTTAAAAAGCATATAAAAAATGAGCAAAAGAATCCTATTCTTCATTTTGTTTTCGTGGCTGGCATCGGCAGCTTTTCCGGCTTTTGCGCAGCAGAAAGCAGACACGACCTACACCTTCCGGTTCGTTACGCAGAAGGACATGTTCTACGTGCCTTGGAATGGCAATGACACGGAACTTGCCCGCTTGTTGGAATGTATCGAAAACAACAAAGCAATAATTCTTGACGGCAAAATGCCGCTACTGGTTGACGGATACTGCAATTCGCAGAGCAGTGAAGCCGAGAACCTTGCAACGGCGAAGATCCGTGCCAATCGAGTAAAATCAGAACTGATTACACGCGCGAAAATCAAGGAAGAAAACTTCATTACCCACAATCATGCGACAGGGGGTGATTTTGTAATCGTGCGCCTAACGGTACCCGCAAAGGAAACAGCCGCGATGGATGCGGAAGCGGAAGCGCGACGCAGGGCAGAAGCCGAACGCTTAGAAACCGAGACGCGTGCCGAACAGGAACGGCGTGCCGAAGAGCAGCGCAAGGCGGAAGAAGCCCGACTTGCCGCTGAAAAGGCAGAAGCCGAGAAAGCTGCTCTACAAAATACACTTGCCGGCACGCCGTCGGAAACTAAAATCACAAATGATTATCATCTCTCCCTGCGTGCCAACCTATTGCGCTGGGCTACCCTGACACCCGATTTAGGACTTGAATGGCGCATCTGCCCATCGTGGGGCATTGCCGTAAACGGCTCATGGACTTCTTGGACGTGGAGCGACAAGGACCGCCGCTATGCACTCTGGGAAGTGGTTCCGGAAATACGTTATTACATGGGTGAGAAGAAAGCCTGGTATCTGGGGGCGATGTTCAAGGCCGGACAGTTCAACTACAAGATCTCCGAAACAGGCAAGCAAGGCGACCTGATGGGTGGCGGCATCACCACCGGCTATCAGCTACGGCTGAACAAGGCACTGACTCTTGATTTCAACCTTGGCTTGGGCTACCTGAATGCCGATTTCGAAAAATATGAAGTCATCGATGGTGTGCGCGTGCGCTGTGGCAACGAGACAAAAAATTGGTGTGGCCCCATCAACGCCGGTGTGACATTGGTATGGAAGTTATTCTAATACGGAGGAATAGAGTATGAAAGCAAGACAATATATAAATATGGTAGGAATGACAGC
>ERZ780178.1497-NODE-1497-length-14704-cov-13.959724_pt1 | contig 14704 bp, 16 predicted proteins | sample MGYA00511018_ERZ780178 | MGnify/ENA primary metagenome ERZ780178 (study PRJEB29588, sample SAMEA2151439) | human gut metagenome | biome: human gut; feature: human-associated habitat; material: faeces | place: Denmark | collected 2008/2010 ...
GTGTTGGAAGTATTGACTTAATTCAAGTCAATACCCCAACACTTATTATAGAACCAATTTTGCTGATACGGCGGCTTTTTTGCTACAAATTTTACAAAAAAATATTTTGCTTTATCGCCTATGTATGGTACAATACTGTTAATATTATATATTTTACGGAGGTGAAACTGTTTTTCTGCAATCTGCAGGATTACAGAGATTTTTGGACTATCTCATATGTTTGTTTAATGTTATAGCGATTTTATTTTTGGTGGCGCTGAACGGCTTTTTCGTTGCTTCGGAGTTTTCTATTGTCAAGGTGCGTCCTTCGCGTCTTGATGCGCTGATTAAAGAAGGCAATACTAGGGCAGAAAGCGCTAAGCAGGTAACGGAGCATCTTGATGCCTATCTTTCGGTTACGCAGCTTGGTATAACTATTGCTTCGCTGGGCTTAGGCTGGATCGGTGAACCGACAGTGGCTAAGCTGATGCATCCTGTATTTAATCTGCTGCAGCTGCCGCCGCAAGTTGAGCATACAATAGCCTTTGTTGTCGGCTTTGGTGTTATCACTGCTTTGCATATTGTTTTAGGCGAGCTGGTGCCTAAATCATTGTCTATTCAAAAGACAGAGCAGATTGTTCTGTTTGTGGCAGCTCCGCTGATTCTGTTTGATAAGCTGATGTATCCGGCAGTATGGTTCCTCAATCACGTTGCCAACTGGGTACTGCACAAATTGGGCGTTGAGGCTGCAAGCGAAGCAGAAGAGGCACACAATGAGGACGAAATCCGCATACTGATGGAAGAAAGCCATAAGCATGGCTATATTGATAAAACAGAGCTTACTTATCTGGACAATGTCTTTGACTTTTCCGACCGTCGTGCCAGCGATATCATGGTGCCGCGTACCGATATGATCTGCCTGTATCTGGAGGATTCCTGGGAGGATAACATCAAGACGGCGCTGGAGGAGCGCATGACACGTTATCCTATATGTGATGAGGACAAGGACCACATTATCGGCTTTTTGCATATCAAGGATTTGCTGCGCAGCTTAAATGCCGGCGAGCGTCCTGATTTGCGCAGTCTGGCGCGTAAGGTGCTGCTGGTGCCGGAATCTCTGCCTATCAGCAAGCTGCTGCGCATTTTGCAGAAGCATCGCAGCCAGCTGGCAATTCTGGTTGACGAGTACGGCGGTACTGCAGGTATGGTTACCGTTGAGGATATTCTGGAGGAAATCGTAGGCGAAATCCAGGACGAGTTTGACGAGGAACGTCCGGAGGTAGAAGAAAAGGGCAGTAAAACCTATTCTGTCGATGGCAAAATGCTGCTGGAGGATGTTAACGATACCTTTGAGCTGGCCTTAGATACCGAAAACTGTGATACTATCGGCGGCTGGGTTTACTCTCAGCTTGATTATCCGCCTAAGGTGGGGCAGAAGGTGCAGACACCTGCCGCTGCCTTTACGGTAGAGGAGATTGACAAGATGCGTATTGTGCGTGTCGGTATCCAGCTTTTGCATGAGCCGGAAAAGATTCACGAGGAGCTTCAGGAAGAACACCTGGAGGATGTAAAATAATATCTGCATAAAAAGAGAGCACGCTGAGATTGATTTCTCAGCGTGCTCTTTAGCGTTGTGCTTATAAATCGTGGAATTTCATACCGATGTTGCTGTGACGCAGGAAGTTAAGAGTTACCTCAGGGAAGGAGGCATAGCTTAAAACGTCTTCAATCGGTGCGTTGGGGAAGCCTTCCTCAGCCAGCTTTTCGCGCAGCTTTTTCATTTGCGGCGGAATATCGTCGGCAGGACGGTGGTCGATTTGCGGTGCGTCACCGATGGCCAGGCGTTTAACCTCAGGGTCAATCGGTCCCGGAGTACGGCCGTATTTGCCAAGGATTAAATCTTTAACCTCGCGGGGAATCATCTTATAGCGTCCAAGTGCAACGTTCAATACGGACATAGAGCCTACAATCTGGCTTGTAGGAGTAACCAGCGGCGGATAACCGAGCTCGGCACGCACGCGCGGCATTTCCTCAAGCAGCTGCGGATATTTGTCGGCAACGCCCATTTCCTTCATCTGGTTCAGCAGGTTGGAAAGCATACCGCCCGGAATCTGGAAGGTGAGCACCTTGGGATCGATGGGGATGTTGGCGTTCAGGTTGAAATCATGGATAAGGTTCTTGCGTACATCCTTGAAATAATCTGCCAAGCTGTTGAGCTCTGCAAGCTTGAGGCCTGTATCGTAGGGAGTGCCCTCCAACGTTGCTACCAGAGATTCGGTGCAGGGCTGGCTGGTAGATTCGGAGAACGGAGAAAGTGCGGTATCAATCATGTCCGCACCGGCTTCAACAGCCTTCAGGTAGGTCATATCGCCCATACCGCTGGTGAAGTGTGTGTGCAGGTCGATAGGCAGGTCAAGCTCCGCCTTCAGGCTGCGGATAAGGCTTTCGGCAGCGTAGGGACGCAGCAGGCCTGCCATATCCTTAATGCAGATGGAATCTGCGCCCATCTGCGCCAGTTCCTTACCTAATTGAACAAAGTCCTTGTCCTGATGGTAGGGACTGATGGTATATACAATACAGCCCTGAACGTGTGCGCCTGCTTCTTTAGCGGCACGCATTGCGCATTCCAGGTTGCGGGTATCGTTAAGAGCATCGAAAATACGGATAATAGATACGCCGTTGTCAACAGAGCGGTTTACAAATTCGCGTACAACATCATCGGCATAATGGTTATAGCCCAAAATGTTCTGACCGCGCAGCAGCATTTGAATCGGGGTTTTGCGCAGATGCTTTTTAAGCGTGCGCAGACGTTGCCAGGGATCCTCGTTAAGGAAGCGCAGGCAGGAGTCAAAGGTGGCGCCGCCCCAAGCCTCTAAAGCATAGTAGCCGGCATTATCCAGCTGTTCCAGTGCCGGCAGCATGTCGCTGATGCGCATTCTGGTGGCAGCAAGAGACTGGTGGCCGTCACGCAGGACGGTTTCAACTATTTTTACGGGTTTCTTCTCCATGGCAGTACTCCTTTTATTAGTATAGTTAGTTAATTAAAGCTGATTTATAGCTGTAATTATTATAGCATAAATCTGTATTCATGTATACAATATACGACTTGCACTTATCTATTTATTTCTAACCACTATATGTAGTGTTTTTGATAGTGCTTTTTACAGTTTTTACACTACGCTTTTCCCATTCCACAAAAAAACAGTATCAAAACAGTATCAATAGAAAAGGCCGCCAGCGTAAAAATTGGCGGCCTTTTTAGGGGAGTAGAAGAAGTTATAGTTTTCCGTGACAATGCACAAGGTAATTATAGCATAATGCAAAAATAACAGCAAACGCAATTTTATATATACAGACCATATACACCGCTATAAAATAAACGCATGATTTATAACGTGTATAATTACTGTTATATTATGCAAAATAACTGCATAATAACACACTGTATATACGAGAACAAACACAAAATAATTATTTTACGTCCGATAATACACGTTAAGTTAAATATGCCGTGTACCTGCGTTTATTATATAGACTATATAGAACACAGAGAATATATATAATAGAAGAAAAGGCACGATGCACAGAGCAGCCACGCCAGGCATTGCAGAAACTTGCAGCCTATTATACACTGAAACCCGGAACAGGAAGCAAGGGGCACAGGATGAAAGCAAAGATAATAGCAATCGAACTAAGGAATTACCGGCGCTACCTTAACGAATTAGGCCGATGCAGGCAGCAGCTTCAAAGACCGGCAAGCTATTACCGGATGACGGCCGAACAGGAAGCTGAAGAACATCTTTATCTGCAGAACCGCATACAGTTGCTGCAGAATACCACGGACGCAATCAGTGCAGCCTATAAGGAAATGAGCATCGAGGAGCGCGCGGTGGTTAAGCTGAAGTATTGGACAACGCCAGCGCTTACAGATGCAGCCATAGCAAAAGAGCTGCACATAAGCAGCAGCACCCTTTACCGCATAGCAAACAGGATATGCAAGGCCGTCGGTGACAAGCTGCACAGCCTGGAGTGACAAGGTACTTCCCCGGGGGGCGGTGGTTAGCGGTGGTCGGGCATCCCGCACTGAACCTTTTATAAAAATTTATAAAATTTTACTGATGATTACAGTAAACAAATAACACCAAAAGCGTAATGAAGTGTTACGCTTTTTTATTTTTGTTTATCGTTGGCAGCTGCAGAAGCACTATTATTTTTTACTTGCTGAAAATATTGTAGCGTATCAGACAAGGCAGCTTGAAAAACCTTGTCTGATATATTAGAGCTTGCGAACCAATCTTCTAAATGCAATGGAGAACCACCGGACGGGAATATACACTCATGGTATAAAAGCGTCAGCGGCTGGAAAAGCTGCCTTGCGTATTGATTAGCAGCATCTTCACCCATACCGGCCAGGCAGAAGCGATAAGCAAGAAGGCGTTCTAACACATTATAAAAACAGGTATGAGCGCGCAAGATTGCAAAGGAACTAATAACAGCATAGATTAGCTGGCCGAAATTCCATTCGCGAGATTGCCTTATAAAATATTCAACGTATATAGCAACTTCTTTATCTTGAACGGCTTTAATAGTGCTACGTATTAACGTATCATTTTTAGGATTTCTTGCAAAATCAATATAAGTTGCTGAAATTGTATCGCCAGCACCGCGCAAAGTTGCTGGTGCTTCATCCTCATAAAGTAAGGCAGTTAAGGGAATATCTAAAATACTTGCCAGCTTCACGCGCTTTTCAAAAGGGATAACATTGATTTTAGCTAGCTCATAATCTGATATAGCCTTTTTAGTTACTGATAACATTTTCCCTAATTGTAATTGTGTAATCTTTTTATTTTTTCGTGCAGTATGTATTTTTTGCCCTATAAGCTGCTTTTCCTCAAGCGTTGACATAGTAACCACCCTTTTTATCTTTTAGCTCATTATAACAAAGAAGATGCACAGCGTACAGTAAAAAAGCAAATTACCGAAAAAGTTACTTGACACGTTACTAACTTTTGTTGTATTATGTTGACATAAAGTAACGTAATACGTTACTTTAGTTTGAATGACGAAAGCGAGGTGAAAGCATGGACGTTCTGTTATTCAAGTATTTAGCAGCTAAAAACGGCGATACAATGCGCGATGTTGCAAAAGCTATTAAGGTAAGTACTGCAACCATAAGCAACAGACTGACCAGCAAGCGCGGCGACTTTACACGCGCTGACATTCAGACGCTGAAGGAACGCTGGAAGCTGACGCCGGAAGAAGTCGTCAAAGTTTTCTTGCAGACCGACGCAAAACCGGAAATTTAAGCAGCGCCCTACCCTACCTGTGTTACCAGCACCGGGAACCCCACCACCTACCAACCACCACAAGTGCACCAATCGAAAGCCGCTGCTGCTACCAACAGCAAGGCACTACCACAGCGCCGCATTTACCCCACAGAGCGCACGAAAAGAGCAACAGGCATAATCTTATGCAATGGCAAGAACAGGCGCTGAAAACTGATTACAGAAAGCCGAAAGCGAGGTGAAAACATGGAACAGATGATGTATACCGCCGATGATGTTGCAACCATGCTGCAGATCAGCAAGTCAAAGGCCTACCAGGTTATTGCAAGCCTTAACAAGGAACTGAAAGACCTGGGAAAGCTGACCATTCGCGGCAAAATCAACAAGCGCTATTTCGAAAAAAAGTTAGAGGTGTAGAACATGGCAGCTAAAAACAAAAACAGCTCAACGGCAACCATAAAAACGCCGTTGAGCGTGGCAAAGATGCAAAGCGTGCTTTTTAAGCAATTACTGACTGAAAGAGCCATTGCAAAGCTAAGTCAAAAGACCTGCGACAAGGTGACACCCTACAGACAAGGCCGCCGGGAAGCGCTGGAAAGCCTTATCGATGCTTTAGACCTTTTACCGGCCTTCAATGAGTGGGAGCAGTTGCAAAGGCAACTACGGCAAGGGCACGCAGTAAAGGGGGCATAACATGAGCACACAGGACGAACTAGCAAGGCTAAAACGCGACCTTGCAAGAGTCAAGAAGATTATCGACAAAAGAAGGCTGCTAGCCGTGAACCCCAGGGAAACAGCCTTCTGTAATGGCGTGCTGATTGTAGCCACATGGCTAGTAAAAAAATATAAAGTCGAGGTGTAGAACATGGAAAACAAAGATATTGAGGTATTGGAAAAGCTGCTGCCGGTGCTGCAGATGACAAAACAAGGCGCTAACCTTGAAACTATCAGCTTAGAGGGCGCAACTATTGAATTAACTTTTCACGGCGGCGAATGTTGGACAGTACATACAGAAAAACCGCTGCACGGCTTGAAGCTGATTAAAAAAATCGTGAAAGCATTGCAAGGACAAGTAGAAATTTATTAAGGCGGTGAAAACATGAGAACCACAAGAACAGTTAAACGTTTAAATTATGCGAGAGCAGCTTTTTATGTATATCTGCTGGCGATGATCGCATTTGTTATGACCAATGCTGCAGCAAAATTTGCGGCCGTGAAGGCGCTGGAGAGATAAGAGCAATGGACGTAAATAAGATTCAAGAAATAAAAGAGCTGCTAGGGGAACAAACCTTGCCAACAGAAGGCGTATATTTTGAGGAACTGAAATGCGCAATTTACGTTGCGCGTGAAAAACTTGACAAAATAGCCAACAAGACCGGCGGCTACATCGACACCGGCGACCTTGATTTATTCGTTGCCCTTCCTTATCTGCTGGGACGCATCCACGGCATCCGCCAGGAACGCCAGCGGAAAGATGTTAATATTAAGCAACTCACGGCGCAAGAGCTGGAGCTGTTGAAAGGCTTTAGAGTAGCTAAGGAAGGCGACCGCAAATTCCTGCTGAGCATGGCAAGAAGTCACCTGGAACACTATTGGAAATTACTGCAGATAAAAGAAGAAGCCGCCGGTGCTGCAACACCAACGGCTTAAGTAAAGAGTTATTTCGTACCACCGATATAACCTTTTACTGTATTTTAGCACAGACACCAGCAGGCCGCAACCTAAAAAAAGCGGCCTGCTGCTATATAGGAGATAAAATGCACAATGAGTATGAATTGATTACAAAAAGCATTGCAACGGCAGCCGATGCAGCAAGGCGAGCCTTTTATGAAGAAGTTACCGCGTTATCGCTGGGAAAGCCTTCAGCCGGAAAGCGTGATCTTCAGCAGTTGCTAAAAGAGCATCTCACGATGACTATTTTGAAAGTTGCTTTAGGTACAATGACAGAAAAGGACTTCACACGCGAAAAGTTGCTGAAGGCCATTGCTGAAAATGCTTCAGAGGATACCCTGCAGATTGTACGCAAGGTATTAAAAAGCATCCCCACGCCGGAAACCTTAATGGCCGGGAGCATCAAAAAAAGCGTGCACATGATACCGAAAGCGGTAAACGTCCTGCCGAAAATACCCATTACACCCAAAGAAGAACCGGCAGCAACTGCAGCCGTTACAGTCGCAAGAAACCGGGGCAAAGAAGCTGCCGTGTATGTAGGACTAAGGGCAGAACTTGCACCCATAGCGCCGCGGCTCACAGTGTTTGACTTATCAGTGATGCAGGCCGCCGCTTCTATTTATGCCAGCGGCACAAAGATATTTAGCAGCAACCAGCTTTACAGGGCATTAACCGGCGCCGATGCACATACAAAGATCACCAGCAAAGCCACGCTGGAAGCAGTAAAAAAGAGCCTGGACACCCTGCAGGCAACAATAATAACCATAGACGCAGAACAGCAGGCCGCTTTACGTGGCTATAAAGGTTATGCATGGAATAAAAGCACATTCAAAGGCTATATGCTGCCTATGACAAAGCTAGAAACCGCCTACTATTCCGGCAACAAATTAGCTGCTTCTTGCGACTGCTGGCGCATATTGGCCACACCGCCAGCGCTGGAATATGCCACAACGATAAAGCAAGTGGCCACCATACCGCAAGAGGTGAAACGCCTGCCTGAAGGTGTATATGTAACAGTAAATAATATCTGTATCCGTGATACGCTGCTATATTACATTCACTTGAACAGGGGCAAGGGCGCAAAGCTGAACTATAGCACCTTGTTTGAAGCTGCAGGCGTGGACACATCCAACCGGGATACTTGCTACAAAATGCGAAAAGTTGCTAGGGCGCTGCTTAAATATTGGCAGGAAATAGGCTTTATAGCTGGCGAAACCGACGTTATAACAGGTAATAGAAACGATACTATTTATATTAGTTAAAAATTAGGGGGACTGTAGTCGAAATGGCGACGGACTGTAGTCGAAATGGCGACGGACTGTAGGCGAAATGGCGACAAAAGCACTTTTTTTAAATGCCTTCAAACGCAGACGGGGCAAGGGATACAGCCGACGGCCGAAAAACCCTAAAATCTTTAAAATCTTTAAAATTTTAAAAGCAATGCAGGCGCCTTTTCCAAAGGCGGCGCCTGCTGCTATTTCTACAGGCCGATAAAAAGGGAGTGAACGCACTATGATTGACGAACAAGACAAGAGAGCACTAAAAGGCAGCCTAAGCAATTATCTACAGGCCATAGCAGGAAAAAGCCAGGGCGGCAAATATAACTGCCCTATTTGCGGCAGCGGAACAGGCAAGCACCATACTAGCGCCTTTAGTATCGCACCGGACGGCCAAAGCTGGAAGTGCTTTTCTTGCAATGCCGGGGGCGATGTATTCGAGCTGGCAGCGCTGGTAAACAAATTAGATTCTAAAGGCGATTTCAACAAGGTTGCTAATATCGTAGCAGATGCAGTAGGTTACAACTTGCAGAACACCACGTCAGACGCACGGGGAGGCACCGCCACGGCCACGAAAACGAAAACAGGTATAACTTATCCTACCGAACCGAAAAGCACGCCACAGGGCAAATCTGAAAGTGATACACAAAACAAAGCAGATTTCAGCCAGCTAGTAAAGGAAGCTGCAGGCAATGTATCACAGACTGATTATTTTATTAAACGCGGCTTGAGTGCTGCCACGATAGAAATGCATAAGCTGGGATATATTACCCCGGAACTTGCTAAAAAGTACGGCCTGCAGGCTCATAGCGTGCTTATTCCCTACTCTACCGGCAAAGAGGGCATATATAATTACTACATCACGAGAAGCATAGAGGGCAAAGAGTACCGGAAACCGAAAGCAGAAACTGCAGGTCCTGAACCGCTTTACAACCTGCCTGCACTCTATGAACCCACCGACGCGCCCTTATTCGTCACTGAAGGGCAGATAGACGCACTAAGCATCATGGAGTATGAACACGCTGACGCCGTAGCCGTTGGCGGTGTAGGTATAAACAAGCTGCTGCAGGCCATAGAAGGCATAGAAGGCTTTCAAAGGCCGCTTATCATTGCCACAGATGCAGACGAACGCGGCAAAGAAACCTGCAGAAAGCTGCTACATGAATTAAAAGGCCGCGCCATAAAAGCGGCGGCCTATGAACACATTGACGGCTACAAAGACATTAACGATGAACTGAACGCAGACCGGGACGCGCTGGAGCGCAATATATACCGCCACATTCTGCAATTCGACAAAAACAGCCTGCCAGCGCGCTACAAAATGCAGGAATTTTTGCACCGCATCAAAGAAGGCAGGAACGCCAAAACCTACAGTACCGGCTTGAAGGCATTAGACAAGGCGCTGAACGGCGGCCTACGTGAAGGCCTTTACTGTATAGGAGCTATGAGCGGATTTGGTAAAACTACCCTTGTATTGCAGATAGCGGATACAATAGCAGCAGCTGGGGACGATGTATTATATATCAGCCTGGAAATGAGTGCGGACGAATTGACGGCAAAGAGCATCAGCCGCCGGACATATCAGCAGTGCATAGAATACGGCGCAAGCCGTGAAAGCCTATTAGCTGTTGCAAGAACAACGCTTGACGTGCTGCGTTGCGATATTGCCACCCAGGCACAAAGCAAAACATTCATGGAAGCAGCCACAGCCTACACAGAGCATGAAGCAAAGTGCTTGTATATTGTCGATGGGATGCAAGGCGTGAACGCTTCAAAGGTAAGGCAGCTAGTAAAGCAGCACCAACAGCGCCACGGACGGCCGCCGGTAGTGTTTATAGACTATATGCAGCTATTGACCATAGCAGACACAACGCAGAACACCGACAAGCAGAAAATGGATGCTGCCATTAAGGCGCTGAAGGACATCAGCCGTGATTTTAAAATTCCGGTAGTGGCCATTAGCAGCATGAACCGCGCCAGTTATGACGGCGGCTTGAATATGGCATCATTCAAAGAAAGCGGCAATATTGAATATACGGCAGATGTATTATTAGCGCTGGAAGCTGCTATTCCGGACGATTGCAAAGGTGACGCAAAAGATGCAAAGAAAAAAAGGCTTGCAGTTTTCAAGAAGAATAATGCACGCCAGCGCCAAGGCGAACCGGTAAAGGTTGATATAAAAATCTTGAAATGTAGGACGGCAGCGCCCTTTACTACGGCCACAGTCGATAGCTGCAATATGTTTAACTGCTTTATGGATTGTAAAGAGGAAGCACCGGCACGGCAAGGCTTTAAATTTTAGCCAGGAAAGAAGGCGCAAGCATGAAACTTGATTTTAGTGAACTGCTGCAGCCACAGGGCAGCGAACCGGCGAGGAAGCGGCGAGAAACGGCACCTGCTGCAGCCACAGACAGCACACAGGCCATTATTAAGGCGCTGGAACGCGGCGGCGATATATACGCCATAGCGCTCATGTTATGCGACGCTTTAGCGGATAACCTGCACAATGAGCTTTTCCGCCAGCGTGCACATGATGCTTTATTCCTGCTTCATCACGATGTACTGCAGCAAGGCAGCGACGATTTTTCACAAAAGCGGTATGAAGAAGCCTATAAAAGATATGGCCTGCTAAGCAACAGCGCCCGGGAGCATCAGAAGCTTGATAAACTGATCAGCGCCGCACAATGGGCGCATAAGGTAACACAACACTAGATATACACAGAGAAGGCCGCGCACCAAAGCAGCGGCCTTTTTACTAAGGGGGATTTACAATGCCGGTATACCAGGACAAGACCACAGGAAAATATTACTTTACCTGCTACTATGTAGATTGGCAGGGAGAAAGGCGGCGCAAGGTTAAGCGTGGCTTCACGCTGGCAAGGGACGCAAAGAAGGCAGAACGTGAATTTCTTGACCAATACGCCGAACAGTGTAACATGAGTTTTAGCGCTTTTTATGAAATTTACATAGCAGACTGCAAGGCAAGATTGAAACCCGGTACTGTTGAGTCAAAGGACGGCCGCTTCAAAGTTACTATACTGCCATACTTTGGTGAATTGAATATAGCTGATATAACACCGGCACACGTGCGGCAATGGCAAAATAAAATGATGCAGCAATACAGTATTACAACACAACGCCAGGTACAGGCACAGTTATCAGCAATTTTTAATTTTGCCATAAAATTTTATGGACTAAGAAGAAACCCGGCAAGAATAGCTGGATGTATTGGATCTGTAAAATCCGGGCGCCTGGACTATTGGACGTTGGAAGAATTTAACAAGGCGATTGCTTGCGAGGAAAACGCGAGCTGCAGAACGGCCTTTATTATATTATTTTATAGCGGCCTGCGTGCTGGTGAACTGTTGGCGCTGAACCTAGAAGATTACAACAGGGAAGAAAAAACTATTACTGTAAGCAAGACACTGACGCGCGTAAAAGGCGGCCTTATCATTACCACGCCAAAAACAGAGAAGTCAAACAGAACAATTAAGCTACCGCTGATTGCTGCAAAGCAGCTTGAACAACATATAGCGACACTTTACGAGCCTAAAGGTGGCGACCGAATTTTCTTTTCATTAAGTCACCAAAAATTAGGCATCTGTTTAAAACAGGATGCAGAAAAGGCAGGTGTTAAAAAAATCAGAGTGCATGATTTGCGGCACAGTCATGCAAGCCTGCTGATTAATAACAACGTAAATATAAAGGCCGTAAGTGATCGCCTGGGGCACGAGGATATACAAACCACGCTTAACGTTTATTCGCACCTTTACGAGCAGCAACAAAGCAATATAGCTGACCTGCTGGATAATCTATTAAAATAGTATCAAAACAGTATCAGACACATAAAAAAGAACGCTAAAACCTAGTAAATTCAAGGTTTTAGCGTTCTTCTATTAGCGTTTACAATATACGGAAAGTCTGAAAATAAAAAATGGTGGCCACACTTGGTGACCACCATAAAAGTGAATTAGTTACGAGGAGTAGGCTGGTTGCTGACAACAGGCTTGCCCATGATTTCGTTAACGCGGTCCTTCATGCTGCGTTTCTTTTTAATTGGCTGGCTGCTTACTACAGGTGCCTGGTTGGCATTGCCTTCGGTTGTTACCGTAGCGGGAGCCTGTTTGTCTTTGTCCTTATCTTTATCCTTGTCTTTATCTTTGTCCTTGTCATCCTGCTTGATTTCAGGTTCCGGCGGAACTGCTACGCCAGGATTGCTGAAGCCGGTGCGCGGAGTGGAGGCCAGAGCGTTGACCATGAAATCATGCCAGATAGAAAGCGGAGCGCCGCTGCCGTACATGCGGTTCATGGATTTATTGTTGTCATCGCCAACCCATACAGCAGTACTGAGGTCGGGAGTGTAACCAACAAACCAGGCATCGATGTAGGTATCGGTAGTACCGGTTTTACCTGCTGCCGGACGGCCGATTCCCATGCCGCCTGCAGTGCCGCTGATAAGAACATCCTGCAGCATATTAGTAGTCAGGTAAGCGGCTTCGGCATCAATAACACGTTTGGCTTCAGGCTTAGCTTCGTACAGAACCTTGCCCTCGCGGTCAACAATTTTTAGCAGAGCAATAGGCTTGCAATACATACCATTGCTTGCCAGAACGCCGTAGGCTGCAGCCATTTCCAGGGGATTAACGCCCTTGCTGAGACCGCCGAGTGCCATAGCAAGGTTTGCATCGCTGTAAGCACCGGAATCAACCAGAGTAGTAATACCCATTTTCTCGGCATTGCTGATAATTTTGCTTACGCCAACCTCTTGGGCCAGCTTAACGGTAGGCACGTTAATAGAACGTGCCAGAGCAGTACGCAGGCTTACCTTACCATGCCATGCTCTGTCGGAGTTCTGCGGCTTCCAGCCGGGAGAGAATTCTTCTTCCTTATCTTCAATAACGCTGGCCGGAGAATAACCGTTCTGCATTGCAGTCAGGTAGACAAAAGGCTTGAAGGCAGAACCGGGCTGACGTACTGCAAGAGTAGCACGGTTGAATTTATCCTGGCCGCGGCCGCCGATCATAGCTTTAACGTAACCGTTATGCGGGTCAACTGCAACCAGAGCCATTTGCGGCTGAGTCAGCTTCTTGCCGTCTGTATAATAGCCCGGCAGATGCTTCATGGCATTTTCTGCAGCTTTCTGCATATCCGGGTCTAAAGTGGTGTAAATCTTAAGACCGCCCTTATAGAGAGCATCTGCACCAACCTCTTCGATAACCTTTTGGGTAATCATATCGAAGAAATAGGAGCGAGGATCGGAATTGGTTTTATGTGTTGTGCTGAAGACAAGCTTTTCTGCTTTGGCAGCATTACCGTCGGCAGCAGAGATAAAACCGTATTTAACCATCTGGTCGATAACAAGCTCCTGACGTTTTTTACTTTCCTGCGGATTTTCGAAAGGATTAAAATAGTTAGGGCTTTTGGGGATAGCTGCCAGAGTAGCAGCTTCAGCGATATCCAGATTCTGAACATGCTTATTGAAGTAATACATAGAAGCACTTTCAATACCGTATGCACCCTGACCGAAGTAAATCTGGTTCAGATACATAGTGAGGATTTCATCCTTAGTATATTTGTGCTCAAGCTCCTTAGCGATAAAAGCTTCCTTAATTTTACGGATGATGGAACGTTCCTGGGTAAGGAAAGCATTCTTTGCCAGCTGCTGGGTAATGGTACTGCCACCCTGTACTTCGTGACCACTTAATGTAGAAAGCAGAGCACGTGCAGTACCGCGGTAGTCAATACCGCCGTGTTCATAGAAGCGATTATCTTCAATAGCAATAAAGGCACGCTGCACATGCTTAGGAATCTTATCAATAGTAACAGGTATTCTGCGTTCTTCCGAAAGCGTAGTATAGATTGCGTTACCATTGATATCATAGAACTGTGAAGCAGCGTCCGGAATCAGTGTTTCATCCATATTAGGAGGTGCAAAAAGACTGGAGAAGCCATAAAGCACTGATGCTCCCATTATAATGAGGCAAACAACACTGATGACAATGAATTTTAGTACTTTAAACATTTTCTACCTCTTCTTCATTATATTGACTGCGCAGCCAATACCAAAGGCTGCAAATAGAAGTCATCTTATTATAGCATTTTCAGACAACTTTGTCATAGAATTATTGAAAACTCAGCGTATTTATTTTAAAGGAAAGTATGTAAAAGCATGCTCCGGAAGAATATGTGATGAATCGGCAGCGTGCGGATAATGAAGCCGGAAAGAAAAACAAGCAATAATTTAAGAAAAAATCTGCGGAACAAAGAAAAAATTTGCTGATTTTCAGCGGCTTTTATGGAAAAAACAGCTAAAAATCCTACTTTTTTTGAGATTTTTTGAAGAAATTTTAATGCCGATAAAGGCGATAATCAAGCATGCTTCTTTTTCCACTAATCCTAGTGTTTCACAAAAAATCTTAAAAAAGTAACAAAAAAGGTGTTGACATAATGCAGGTCACATGGTATTATATACAAGTCGACGCGATACGGCAA
>ERZ780178.1502-NODE-1502-length-14666-cov-62.426254_pt1 | contig 14666 bp, 10 predicted proteins | sample MGYA00511018_ERZ780178 | MGnify/ENA primary metagenome ERZ780178 (study PRJEB29588, sample SAMEA2151439) | human gut metagenome | biome: human gut; feature: human-associated habitat; material: faeces | place: Denmark | collected 2008/2010 ...
GGTCGGAAAACGAAAGTAGGAGAAAAACTACTTCGTTTTTCTCCTACTCGATTCCTTCTCCTTTTTATTCTTCTCCAGTAATCCCCCAATCCAATATGCCTTTTCCTTCCTCGTCCAGTTCTATGCCGAGGCCTATCACCTTTCGCTTGTCAGCTTTGAAAGGTTCCAGGTATCTGTTTTCTTGAATCTGCTGGATGGCACCCTTCTTGCCACCATTGTTTCTCAGCTTCAGTTCTATCACGTAGATGTAGCGGGAAGTCTGGGCTATGAGGTCGATTCTTCCTGTGGCAAGCATGTGCTCTACTTCTACTTTCAGTCCGATGGCATTCAGAATGGTACTGATGATGAGTCTATAGCGCTCTTCCATATCCATTGAGGCAAGCTTCTTGTTGCTGTAAGGCACGTCGGCAACCAATGCTTTCAATGTTTTCATCGCATCTGCGATTTCACCAGTACCCAATTGACGGAACAGACTACTCTGCAGACTGATGATATCGCTTTCTGATTGCATCGTCAGCGTGGGGAGAACCACCTCGTAGAGAGCCTGTTTCACTTCCTGATTAGGGAAACCGAGGAAGTAACCAAATTCATCACTGCTTTTGATGGTAAGGTAGCCCGTCTGATAGAGGAAAAGCTCGGCACCACCATTGATTACATCAGAACTCTCAAGCGTTTTGCGTAAGATTGGACAATGTTCGAAATTGCGTAAGCGAAGCTCCATGTTATCCACAAACTTCGGCAGCATGGAGGTAGCGCCAGATGAAACCCAGAAACAGCTCAGGTCTTGTGTATCAAGTGCATTGAGGAGACTGAAAGGATTGTAGATGTCCACCATATTTCTGCGACTGAAATGGTAGCCGTCGTAGTAATCCTTCAGATTATCATGGGTTTGCTGCAAAGTCCAGTCGTTCACTTCTGCCATTCTTTCCAGTTCCGGCTTGAAGTTCTGTCCGATTTCTTCTTCTGTGATGCCGCAGATGGCAGCATATTCTGGAAGGAAACTGATATTGGTCAGGTTGTTGAGAACCGAGAAGAGAGAAATCTGCGTAAACTTGGTAATGCCCGTGATGAAGACGAAACGCTGGTAGGCATCGTCAGCCTTCAGAATGGCAAAAACGCTTCTATATACGTCTGTGCAACCCTCATGCTCGGGAGTTTTCCAGGAGTGCTGGAGAGGAGAGTCGTATTCATCTATGAGAATGGCGACTTTAGCTTCTGTTTGCTTATAGGCGGTTTTGATGATGAGGTCGAAGCGGTTTCCCAGTGAATCTGTTGGTTTAATATGGATGCCATATAATTGCTCATAAACATCAAACGTTTGATCCAGATATGCCTTAACTTCATTTGCAGTCGCTCCCCCTCGGCTCATGTCAAGTCGAATTACCGGGTACTGTTTCCAATCTTTTTCCAGCTCCATGATTTTCAGTCCTTCGAAGAGATCTTTTCTTCCTTCGAAGTAAGCCTGGAGCGTATCAACAAGCACAGATTTTCCGAATCGACGAGGACGGCTCAAGTAATTATACTTAAAACCTTGGTTCGCCAATTTCCAAATCATGTCAGTTTTATCAACATAGAGGTATCCTTCCTCTCTGATAACATTGAAAGATTGTATGCCTACCGGCAGCTTTCTGTATTCATTGTTTGCCATAATCATTTCTCCTATTCCTTTCTTTATCCGCAAAGATACGGCATTTTTTTGAATCGTGCAAGTTTTTGGCAAATAAAAAGATGTAAATCGTTTCCGATAGGGGGGATTGCAAATCCCCCGGTTTGATAAGTCGAACCTTTTTTTACGACGGATTTCAAATCCGTCGAAGCTGCAAGCCACTTTCAAAAACACTCTTCACCCTTCGCAGAAGTGGTGTAAGGACTTGCGTATGAGTTTCTTTAGTAGGGTGAAGAGTGGGTTGCGAGAGTTTTCAGGCATTATGCAAAAGCTTTTTCCATACAAGAAATACCAAGTCGGCGTTCAATTTCTGCGATGGTTTTGAACGAGAAGTTAGTCTTTCCGGACAAAATTTTGCTTACGTATTGTGGAGTGCATCCCAACCGCTCAGCAATATCAGCTCTTGATAAATTGTTCTCTTGCATGAAATCGACAATTTTTAGCGCAATGCTCTGCGACCATCTTATCCAGGCATTGTTTTCCTGTCTCCACTTGGCTTCATCTACAAATGAAGAGGCTTCATGGCTTTCATGTGCCTCTAAGAATCTTAATGTTTTCTCTTTCATATTTATTCCTCCTTTATATAATCAATAAAACTATCTTGATCGAACACTCCGTTCTGTATTAAATATTCTCGGCAAATATTCAATTTGTCAAGTTCTATTTGGGTATGTTCTCTATCTTGCATCTTAGCAGTTAGCTTAATAGTACCTCCTGTGATAATATATACATTAGGCTCTATTCTGATAGCGTATATTCTAAGCCAGCTAGCATGTTTCTTTCTATCCCAGTTTCTTGCTTTTTCCCTAGTTAACTCTCTCATTCTATTGTCTGAAAGACTTAAAGGATGAAATAGTTCGTCTAGATGTTCTGTATATGGAAATTCCAGAATTAGTCTTTCCAACTCCTCTGCATCTTCCATTGTATCTTTAATAGCGTCGCTTATTTTTTCAATATGGAAGAATCCTTGTAAGTCTTCAAGATTAGCTAGAAAGAAGTCCAGTAGATAATTGGCATTATTCCACTTTTGAAACAAACGAGTGAGCTCATCTGCTTTTTGACTTTCATCTCTAACTGCCCAGAGATGATCATAACCAGGGATGATTCTAGCAAACTTCATATCTTTAATGCTTTTATAATGCAAAGATATGAATAAAAACGATTTGTTGCAACTTTTAGGTTGCTTTTTTAATGAAAATTATACTAATCCTATCTTCCTGTTTTTCGAAGTTATCTCGTTAGATGCAATCTTGTAAGTACTATCGCTGTGCCTTGTAAGTATTATCGTTGCTGCATCGCTTTAACGTAAATAGTCTTCGGAGTAACCTTTACTTGTTGCCAGAAGGACTAATAGTATAAGCCGGAAAAGCCTATCTCTCCAGCCGCACAACAGCTGTTGTGCGCTTGCATAACAGCTGATATGCGCTCGCCCAACACCTGTTGTGCAAGTGGAAATCAGCTGGTGGGCGGATATTTATTTTAAATCTTCCTTTCTTTCGCTAGGTGTCCCGACGAATTTGCAATGCGTGAGGTGGCTGTCTTCCGCTAGGCGTCCCAGCGGATTTGCAATGCGTGAGGTGGCTGTCTTCCGTTAGGCGTCCCAGCGGATTTGCAATCCGCTGTTAAAAAATGTTCGACCTTTTCTTTGCGGATTTGTAATCCGCTGTAACTTGTAACGATTATCCGCCAATTTCAAAAATACTCTTCACTCTTCACCGGAGTGGCGTAAGTGTTTGTGTATGAGTTGCTTTTGTAGGGTGAAGAGTGCGCTCGACTCTTCACCACTCTTCACCCCAGATTTTTTCGCTAGCTGTTTATAGATTGAGGGGGGATTGCAAATCCCCCGGTTTCATAGGTCGAACATTTTTTTACAGCGGATTGCAAATCCGCTGGGACGCCTCACGGAAGACAGACGCCTGACGGAATCCGTGCGTAATCCGTGGAGCAAGAATGCTCTGTTAACTCAGCGTAATCCGATGAAAAAATATCCAGGTGAAGAGTGGGTGAAGAGTGGTGAAGAGTTGAGCCAACTCTTCACCTCTCGGAACCCCAGTGTTTATCGGGGTTTCAGGCGATTTGGTGAAGAGTGAAGAGTAAAAAAGAGAGTGGGGATTTTCTCTCCCGACGTATCGTTTTGTGCCTGGCGATGGCATTATATTGCCCTGGTAAAGGGCAATATAATGCCGTAGTGAGGCAATAAGCGCTGGAAGCGTCTTTACCATCCGTCAGGACTATCATGACGACCTCTCAGTGACGTCTTGACCCCTTGTCAGGAGTATCCTGACAAAAAGAAGGGCTGGACTTTCTCACGAAAACCCAACCCTTCTTTTTAAAACAGCTGTTTTTATACTTTATTTATATATAAGTAAATGATGTTATTGTATTTATCACTTATCTGATGTTTGATTTCAGAATCAGGCGTATTGGCATCGCCCTGTAGCGGCCATTGTTCTTGCCGTTGCTACCACTCACGAATCTCATATTGGATAATCCTTTCCTCTTGTTGTAAACATCAAAGTATCTATACCAGAAACCATATTCAGGACTGTCGGTACTGAAGCCCTGCGTACCTGACAGCAAAGTCTTGGTCCAGAGATTTACATGGATAGGGTTCTTATGGTTCTCGCCCTCCAAGAATCCACCTATAGGCAGATAGATATATGGCAACTCGGAATCTACCGTCTTGATACGCACGCAGTTGTAGTTTTCTCCTAACGATGTGGACTGCGGTACCACTTCCAGATTGCCAGCATTAACTAACTCTTCGAACACGGCATCAGTTGGAATGGTATAGCCTTCTGGTGCCAAGTCGCTGGAGAGATCCTGATTGGCATCCTTGTGGTTCTGTTTTTTAGAGATACAGAAATAGCCACCAATGGCTTTCTTGTTGCCTTTCAGTGCCACCACATCTGGGGCATAGAAACCATTGTTGGATGCACCTAGGTTGCGGTCTAACATATAATAAGTAGTGGTGGTTCCATCGGCCTTCTTTCCCACTACCTTTACCACACCATAATAGAACCAGCCCTTCACCTTCTTCGTGTTATCCCCGTTTTTTGCCAGCTGATAATCAGTATATACCTTGGAAGACTCATCTATCTTATGGAAGATACCAGTATGATAAACAGGATAGGTGATCATGATGCCAGCCTTGTTGATGATGGTAAATGAAGACTTCCACAAATCCTTGTTTGCCGTAGTATTGGTAAGGCTTACCTTCCATTTGCCATTATCTTTTTCCACTTTGATTTTACTTTTATCCTTGATAATATACTCATCACCATCTAGTTCAGGGATAAGATACGTGATATTTGCTGTTCCCACGCAGAAATGCAAACCATCATTTTTCACAGCCCCTTGCATTTCTGTAGGAGTGATGCCTTGCACACCGTCCAACCAGTTGAAATAGTTTTCTGTTACGGTGGAGTTATTATACTGCATGATAACGGTTCTATTAGGATCTTCTTTTCTGAAATCGAAGCCCATCTGCTTGATGGTTATATCAAGAGAAAGGTCGCCAGAAGTAACGGTGATGATTCCTGTACGTGGATTCTCTGATTGGTTATTCTTTTCAAGCGTAAGCTTCAAGGTATATTTCTTGCCTTTAGAAGATCTGCTTGTCTCTGATATATCATTCTCTGATATATCATTCTCGGAAACGGTTATCCAAGAATTATTTATCTTGACACCATATAGCTTATCATCACTACTCGTTGCCTTTGGCAAGGTAGTAACAATGGTTACGGTAGCCTCTGTTGTGTTTGCATTTATCTCCTGATAATCACTCACTCCCAGTTCATAGTCTTTGCAAGCTATCATTCTGGTGATTTCAGGGTTATCGTCCCGCACCTCTACTTCCAGTCTGTTCTCAGGCTGGCTCTTCTTTGCCTCCTCAATCGTAGAGAAGCCATAGTCGTTTACCTTGATTACCTTGATGGTATAATGGTGGTTGCGGAGCAAGGCATATTGGGTTGTCTTGTTGGCATCCTTGTAGAGTGCCACCTTATAATATCCTTCTCTATAATCGTCTTCTTCACTTTTCTTATATTTCGCCTTGATGATCACCATTGCCTTGCCTGCGGAAGTTTCATTTACTGCCACGGTGGTTGCGGTACCGTTGCCCAATGGGTTGTCTTCTTTTCTGAGAGCGGTAGATTCCGCCAAGCTATCGGTAGTTGGCTCGGTATTATAATTGGCAGGAGCTATGGCTGCCTTGGTTGCCATGCTATAGACATACAAGCCTGCATTGGTGAAATTACTCTGGATGCCTTTGTCTATCTCCAAACTAATCTTGGCGCATTGGCGCAACATCGTCACTGAAGGATTAGCTTCCAAAAGTTTATCTATTGAAATTTCACCCCAGCAGATAGGGGCATCAAGCTGAGGGTCTCTCTCCTTTGCAGCAGTGAGAGACTGCAAGTTATGTGCCTCGTCATCCGTCATGTCGCTGGCATTGGCTACAAGATGTACATTCTTGGTACCAGCAGGTACATTGGTTATCTTTACCTTGTAGCTGCCATCAGGCTGCTGTGATAAGGTAGAATTGCAATCTGTCTTGTCTAAGTATTTGTCCTTATCTCCATAGAACACAGCGCAGAGCGATTTGAATGTCTCCGAGGTCCCCGCTCTTGTACCAATCTGTTGCTTGGTGAAGTTGGTCAATTGAAGGTTCAAGACAAGTCCCTCGGCAGGGATTTCATCCCCGCCGAGTCCGATAGCCTCCATCGTGTCCTTGCAAGAAACAAGGCTTAGGAGCAATCCTATCCATATCATTAAATGTTTGATCTTCTTCATTGCTTAAACTGATTTATAACAGTGTTCAAATCTGATACTAATCTTATTTATTTCACATCAGAATGGCTTGCCAGCGTGCCAAGAGCCATCGTAATAGCCTGTGTCACTATCCTTCTCATAGCTGTTGCCATTGAAAAGGAGAATGGATTTTTCGTCAGAAATCTCATTAGCAGTCATAATTCTGATGTCCTTCTCGTGGTCTCCCTTAACAGCTTTGAGGGTAATCACAGTCTTATACCAACCATTATTCAAATTGGTGCATGTCCAACTTTTATTATTTTTGTCGAAAATGGTGAATTGTTCTCTTTCGCTACTGTTATTTTTTAATTGGGCAATACCATAGTCCTTAAACCATCCATAAGTCTGGAATTTGGTGTAAATGGTAAATTTGATGTTCTCAATAGTTGGCATGTCATCATATATGTGCCAGGTTGGGTCTGATGTAGGATCATAGACAATCCAACCCTCGCGGTCCTCGTAGTCGAAGAGAGGAATACCCGGCTCCAAGTGATGAGGGCAACGATGAAGCGAATAACCTTGACCGTTATTGGTATTGTTACTGAACATAACCAATGTTTCACCAGGCTTGATGAGCCTTTCTTTTTTTTCATTCGAATTAACATTCTCTGTAGATAGCGGCTTGGCTTCCTTGGGGAAGTCCTTGTAATACCACCCCACATTCCTGTTATCCGCAACCATCTTATCACCAGGCCAGTTTCCTGTAAATTTCCAAACAGGAGAGTTGACTTCATTTCCAGTTGTCTCACTAATCTGGGTATAGACATAGGTATAATGATAGTCTGGGTTAGGTATGCAAACTCGGTCATCTTTATTTTGCGAATAATCATACCATCCATCTGCCCAGTTGGTATTTCCTGTCTCTCCATTGTAAGTCTTTACCATTTTTTCTTCAAGTGTACCCTCATAATTATCAGTTCCATTATCTCCTTTATAATATGCGCGGTCGTTGATGGCTCTGAAGTTGATACGATAGTTACCTACGGCAGGCTTTACCGTTACCTTGATTTGCTTGACAAAGTTGAAGCCTTCTACAGATTCCTTTGGCTGCACCGTGAGGTAATGTACTGTCGTGGTAACAGGGTCAGTGGTTGCCACAATCTTGAAGGTTCCTTCTGGAGTATTAGGATTGTCACAAGATGCCTGAATGGTTGACTTGCCTACGGTGGAAGTGGTTACGTTATTGGTGAAAGCCAAACCGCCCAGGTTGGTCTTAAACTGTACCAATTTGGTACTGTTGTCGCTCTTCCAATAGATGGTTACTTCCTGTGGATTTACCTCAAAATAAGGAGAGGCATCATACTCTACATCGAGATACTTCTTGATGTTACCAGCCTTAATCCAAACCTTTGCCTTACCCTTGTAGTTGTCTTTATTATATTCGGAGAACTTAATGTCCTTGTTGATGTTGAATGTGATTCTCTGTTTCACTGGATCTAGCTTGGTCACAATCACATCTTTCTCACCAACCTTTTCATCGCAACCGAAATCTGCCTCTGTCAGCATTACGTTCGAGTCATAGTCGATGGAGTCTGTCGTGGTAGATGTTACGCTCGCCCACGTCTTGCTTACCCACAAAGTAGTATGGTTGAAGTCGGCAGAAATAGTCTCCATTTCCCAGGGCTTCACACTTACCTTGCAATCCAGATCCATATTACCGAGGCTCTTGATAGCACCGGTAATCTCATAGAAGGTACCGCGAGGGAATACGGGTAGGGTGCTGGTTTCATCCTTCTTATGACCCAAATCGATGCGATAATTGTTGTCTACAGAATTTCCTACCTTACCATTGATGGTAAGATAACTGCGGTCGGATTCTGATGAGATATATCGCTCTGGGAGATAATAGGTCTGCTGGAAAAGCCATTTGCCAGCAGCATTTACCGGATACTTTGTTACTGTTCCGGTTCCTTTAATATCATCATTGTTATTTGTTGCTGACGCAGATCTGTTGTCTGTCCAATCGGCATAGTATACGGCAGCTCCAGATGATGCCTCATACGGAGTACTTGGAATACCCTTCGTGTATGCTTCTTTATCTTCATTATTTGCCCAAGTTGGAGTCTCAAATTTACCGCCCCAATAGAGATGGGTAAAAGGAGAGAGTTTCTTGGCTAAAATACTGTTGATTCTAAAGGCCTTGCCTCCGAATTCTGCGATACTTGAATCGAAGATAAGATTCAGCTTAACCTTTACGCATGTAAACTTCAGGTTAGCTGCCACCTCGGTATATTTCTTACCACTTTTTTCTATTTTTGTATCGATGATATCACCGTTCACATCCTTTGGCTCATAAATCATCGGGATGTTTGTAGAAACCGGCATTCCCGGTTCTGTTCCAACGCCATAACCCAGTACTATTTTTTTGAGCTCATCTTCAGTTTTGATAGTTTGACCGCTCAACACCTTGTTCATATTGGCAACCACATAAATATGGTAAGTGCCCGGCTCGATATTGAGCTGATAGTTAGCTACATGCTGCTCCAGCATCATCGAAGCCAGTGGGGCAGGGAGCGTCTCTACCAGGAGCTTGCCTTCATTTCCTGTAGGAAAAGCATAGAGGGTCAGGTCGTTGATCTGGCATTCATCTACCGTAGCATTATAGGTAGGAAGACCGGAAGCATCGTCGGTACGGGTGCCGTTCTCACTGAGCACGGTTGGTACCAGCACGTGCAAGTTGCTTGACGAGTTGAGGGTATATCCGTTACCCTCCAACTCGTCATTACAACTAACTGCAAATAAACTAGTCAACAACCAAACTATAAAACCTATATAGATATGAAATCTTCTCATGATAACTTTGTCTTTTACTTTGCTAATATCAATGGTTTAATTTCGACAAAGTGGAATCAGATTATAAGTCGGCTCGCTGTATGCGCTTGCTCCAATCGAGGATGGAGATGCCCAACTTAACGTATTGCCACTTGTCGCCTTTCAGGAAAAAGTCCAGCTTATAGTCGTATTCTCTGTCCAGGAACTCCTGTGCCGAATAGTTCATTGCTTCGAATGCTCCACGGCCCTGTGCCAGAAAATCGGCTAGATTGATGCGGACCACTTCTTCGCCCGTCTTCTTGTTCCAGATGCTCAGTATCGCATTCTTTTCGTTCTCGGTTGCTGGATGCAACACGAGGCGGGAGAACATCATGGCGGCGTGAGCGGTACGCTCCTGTACGGTACCCTCCGGAGTGGTGAACTCGGTGGTCCAGGTCTTGTATGGGGTGTATGTCAACTCCTCGTCTGGGAGGAGAGAATTGTCGTAATTGATGTAGCCATTGGCATCAGTTATCTGATAACTGAAGTCTTCGGCGTGGATGTCGGCTGGTTTGTCCAGCTGATGCAGACTGATGGTGAGTTGCTTGGTGTCTCTGATGAGACTGATGGTATGGTGGGTAACCTGAAGATCCTTCACCTCTACCGTTTCGTTGCTCAATCCCTGCCAGAGGGTATCAAGCGGAAGAGCCTGGTTTTCTACCTTTCCGGCATTTCTGTCGAGTCGGGCACGGAGTTTTTCGATGCTTTCTCCTGCTGCTGGAGCTTCGATGTGGAATTTGGCACCAGCCTGTGACAGTGCCTCTTCGTATTTCTTCTGGAAGGCGAAGGTGGCGAAGCGGTATTTGCCAGGTTGCAAGTCTATGCGCATGGCATAGTTAGGGTCTTTGAGGGGACGGGATTTTCCCTCGTTGGCTGCATCCTGGCGAGCCACTAGGTTGCCCTGCTCATCGAAGACGAACACGCAGACGCCGCCTACATGATCGTTGAACATATCAGCGCGCTGGACGTTGTAGTCGTACTTGAACTGCAGGTCAACTCCCATATCGCAAGGAGGGAGGTCGTCGTGCATCAAGTCGTTGCAGCTGCTGAGCATGCTGCCGAGAGCGACGATGCTGCTGAATGCTGTCGTGCGGCTGATAGCAGCCAAGCTGTCGAATCCCCATTCCATGCGTATATTCTTGATCCAACTATGTAACTTATTGTTTGCCATGATGCTTTTTGGTTATTATCAATATAATGTTTCAGAATATCAGGTTGTGTTTCTAGCTTCCACTATGGTGAAGCAGAAAACACAACTCGTATGGTTGAACGAAGGCGGGAGCCTAAGCTCCGCCTTTCGTTGTTATTACGCTATTACAAATTAACGTCCTGTGAACGCTTAGCCCATTTGAGGATCTTTACACTGACGGAAATGTACTTGTCGTTTTCATCATCTGGAGTGTTAGGCTTAACCTCTGGAACGCTAGGGTAACCAGGACCGCTAACGCTACTTACAGTCAACTCATACCAGTTGTTACGGAGTATGCCATAACGACCTAAGTAAGCGAGGTTGTTTGTTCCGTAGTCGCCTGATGACCATGAAGTCAATGCATCACCGAAGTGTTTGATGCGGGCGATGTAGTAAGACTCACCACCTGCGTATGTGCTAATACCTACCTTCTTAGTCTCATTGAGACCCAACTGGGTATTAATGGCGGTGATGTCTTCAGGCGCAATTGTCGCTGTTTCTGTTTCGGAGATTTTAACGGTGATATTATCTGCTGTTATATAGTGAGTACCTGCTGCTGTAATTTTATTTCTTTTAGCATTCAAATTGACAGTGGTGTTGGTGGCTGTTGCGCCTGTGACAACACTAACAACTGCTGCTGTGATTTCGTTCTTAAGATCGGATTCTTTCCAAATAGCTGTGTTCTTACCAATCTTGTAGAATGTGTCGCCGTCAGTGAAGCCTTTAGGAGTATATTTGGCTTTGAATACAACACGAGTAGTCTGCCCCTGCTTCATATTGGCAAGATTGAATGTATTCTCAAGACAGTACAATGGTTTATCTGGGGCTGTTGCTACGTCTGCATTTGCAACATAGTTGAACTCTGCTTCACGAGTAGTCTTGCCTTCTGAGTTATCCGTGCATAAATTATCTTTGTTGTAGTTAGGGTCTTTACCCCAATATACACGCTTTGCAAGGGCTGCTGTGTTATCTACGAAACGCTGAGTGGTAGCACCGTTGTTTTCAGATGCAGTGGTGGTGTTACTCCAAATATCAGCGTAGTCTTCGTTCAATCCATCAACATTATGGATAGGGAAGGCCTTCTTGTTGGTAACATCCAAAGCCCAGTTAGAGATAGTAACCTTATCACCCTTATATGTACCATCAGTAACCGGCTTTTCAGTTGTTGTACTTGAACCTAAGGTAACCTTAGCAAGACCACGCTCTACATAGATATCTGTTGCTGCATTCTTAGCAGCCTCTTCCTCTGTAGGGTAAATCTTAGTACTCTCAATAGGAACTAAAGTTGTAACATTATTATCCTTGAACAGAGGAGCATTTGCCATATAGAAGCCATTCTCGGGTTTTGCAAATTTATCCGTAGTTTTTGCGTTCCAAGCAGAGAACTTTTCACCCACTGAAGGCATAGCAACCTTGGCATTAGTACCAGTACCGTTGTTCAAGAGCACCAATGCGAAGTTGTTTTCGTTTTTATTTACGCTTTCCAACTTGGCTGTAATTTTAGCATGAGTGGTTACACCTGTCTCATCTGGATTTGGCTTTTGCCATGGTGCCATTGAACCCAACTCTGCACTCTCAACGAAAGTATAATCACCTTCTTTCGTTGTTTCCCCTTCTTTCGTTGTTTCCCCCTTCTTAAAGATGAGTAAGGTTGCATCATTTACCTTGTACTCATTGGCGGTACCATCCACGAATTCAGGATCGCCATCAGCACGTGTACCACTTGTTGTAGGCAAGTTGATAGAGAAAGATGCATAGCTTGTACCTGATTCATTCTCACCTGAACCATTACCCCCCCCTACTACTAAATCGTTGTTGCTAGAGCAACTTGCTGTCATAGCAGCTATCACTGCTAATCCGAAAAAATGTTTAATTCTCATGATTGATGTGATTTTATTGTTCCGCCTTCATTTCCTCGTAAATCTTTCTGATGCGTTCAGCTTCCTTCGAGTTTCCTGCCTTGGCAAGATGCTTTTCGGCAGTTACGAGGTCGCCCTTCTGCAAATCTGTGCAGGCGGCATTGAGATTGGCAGTCTCATCATCAGGGAAGAGACGGACGGCAATATCAAATACCTCGTTGAACTCTGGAGAACCAGGCTCATAGGTCTGTGCCACCAGATACATCTCCTGTAATGACAACTGCTGAGGCTTGGTCTTCAAGATTACCTTTGCCTCCTCAATGTCGAAAGGACGAACGGTATAGGTTACCGTATAGTCGCTGTGGCGCAAACGAGGATAAATCTCACTCATGATGTAGCGATAGCTAGCCGGATAAAGCTTCTTGATTTTCTGGTCCTTTGCATCGGGTGCCAATGATGAGTTGGCAACGGCAAGGATGGCAGACTTATCGGCTAAGCTGCTGGCTCCCACCTTCTTCTTGAATCCCTCCCAGTCTTCTGGGGTGGCGTGATAGGTGAAGAGCTTTTTATCGATGGTGTAGAGATTGCATACATAATTGCGCAGGGCAGCCGCACGATTGTTGGCGAGTCGCACATTGTTGTCGTAAGGACCATCCGGCGACGCATAGCCATGAATATCGATATTGGTGATGCTCACATCCTTGTCGTTCTTCACGAGGTCGATGGTGGATGTAATCTTTCTCAGCTCAGTTGCATTCTCACGGAAATCGGCAAGGATATCGCTCTTGTTGAGCTTGAAGCTCAGGTAAGCTTCACCCTTTTCGGCTCTCACCTTGATGGCTTCAGCCTTTGGCTTCACGTAATGGTCGCGACAGATTCTCGGTGTCGGCAGGATGTTAGCCATCAGAGTGGTATCCTGATCCATCAGGTTGCCGCATCCGCAGAGGTCTTCCGTCATGGAGAGGTTGAATGCCTTCATCCACTTCCTGTAGGGAAGGGTCTGCGAGAAGAGCACCTGCTGCTCGGTATCATTCCTGCGTCTTACTACCACTGCCTGGCTGTTCTTCAGTTTGCTGCTTTTGCGCAGGTATCTGATGTTCTGGTTTTTGCCATTGATGATAATGGGATTCAGGGCGATGGTATCTTCTCCGGCAATAAGCGGAGTAAAAACCAGCTGTTGCTCTGATTTGAGCTGCAGACTATCGAGATGGAGACGGAAAGCAACCTTGAGACTGTCGCTCTTCTTCTGTGTCAAGACGCTGTCTATCAGAATCTTGCCTCCAGCCAACCGTAGCTGCGAATCATCTATCTTCTGGGCTTGGACAGTCAGTGCGCTCTGTGCAAACAGAATGCAAAGGGGCGAAATGACCGCATAAAGCTTCATTTTCTTCATATTCTTCATCTTGTAAAAGAGGGTTTGATTTTGGTTTTTGCTATCTCGGTGATATCGTTCCTAGAATGCGTATATCAGGGAGAGGGCAGCTTTAGTAGGACCTACATAGTTGCGATGGTCCTCGTTAAGACATTTGTCACATCTTCCGTAAAGCTTGTATGGGCTGTAGATGTATCCTAATCCGATGGATCCTTCGAGATTGAGATGCTCTGACAGCAGCCATTGGTATCCGTAGGTGAGACCACCACCGACATACCAGCCTTCGTAATGTCTTCCTTTCTCTGTCTTTGGTAAGATGCCGAAAGGCAGGTCCACATTTTTTACGTTGTATTCACCTCCAAGGGCATGGATGCCGAAAAAGTGGCCTCCAAATTTCTGGCAGGTGTACCAGCGGTACTCTGGCATTACGTTCCAGTAGCGCAATTTCTTGTCGCCTGAAAACTTCCAGGGATTCAGGGCGCCGAAAAGCTGAAAAGTGCTTTTCCTGCCCGTGCCTATTTCTAGACCAGCATTGAGCGAGGTGGTTGCCAGACCAAGCAGGTTGGTCTTCAGTGCAACCTCTTGCGCTCGGGTTATTACTGTTGAGAGAATCAGCAGTAACAACATCGGTGTTCGTTTGAACGATCTCTGCTTCATCATCATAATTTTACTCTGTTGATTTTCTTTCTTAAGGATAATGCTAGTTGATTATTCTTATTAATCGTCATTTACTTAGTTGTATAGGATAAGCCTTGCAGCACGATTGAATGCCGTTGGGTTTCCTTTTCGGTTGCAAATGTAGGAAGATTTTCTCAAAGATGCTTCAAAAAATTGATGGAAATCAAGGGAAATAAAGTGCAAACGTTTGCATTGCCGTGCAAAGTGTGTGGGAGCACAATTTCGGGGGGAGGCCGTCCGAAAACTTAATTAGGGAAGCAAACAACTGAATTGAGCATT
>ERZ780178.1512-NODE-1512-length-14626-cov-8.700432_pt1 | contig 14626 bp, 18 predicted proteins | sample MGYA00511018_ERZ780178 | MGnify/ENA primary metagenome ERZ780178 (study PRJEB29588, sample SAMEA2151439) | human gut metagenome | biome: human gut; feature: human-associated habitat; material: faeces | place: Denmark | collected 2008/2010 ...
ATACTTTTGCCCGAGTCGGCGAGTTCTTCTACTTTCGAGAGCATATCGCCCGTTTACTTCGGCTTTTAACTGTGCTACAACGAAAATGACGAAAGGCGATAAATCGGAGAATTATTTTAAGGCATTAAGAACAATTTCGCCATATTGATTAAGTCGATATATAGTCCCGCTATCACCATTTTCATCCAGCGAACCGCTATCTATTCCGCAATTTTGTAAGAAACCGTAGGAATACAGCCTATCTAATCTTTCGTCTTTTGAAGAAAGCAATTCTTCGTCTCTCACAAACAATTCTATTGCCATCAAATCATTGTAAAATGAGCGACTAATATAGTAAGAAACTCTGAAAAAGTCATTTGATTCAATACCCGAATCAATACAAAAAGCAAAAACCTTCCCAATCAAGGCAGCTTTTTGACAATCATCAATTTGGTCTAAATACTCAAGTAGAAGTTCTCCGTTTGATTGTGCGTATCTTTCATTTGATATATGTTTTTCGAAAAAAGCATCCATTTTTATTTTGTTCCTTGCTGTTTGGTATTTAGCATTATCAAAAAAAGCAAGTAATTTTTTCAGTAGCCGCCTATCATATATATTTTTGCCCAAAACTATAGAGTCTTTGATAAGTGTTACAACAGGAATGCCAAAATCAAAAGGAGCAATAACAGTATCTATGCTATCAGCAATTAGATCAGTACTTGTATCAATAAGTTTTTTATCGAACATTTTATTTCTCTCCCATCTTTTTTTATTAGTATAGCACATTTTTTGCAAATAGTAAATAAAAGACTGCTTTATACTGTTGTATATGAAACCGCCCAATTTTTGTCTACCGTTTTACTTTTATACCGAAATATTCGTTAGAAAAGAATAATACGAACTCTAACTTATCGTCAGGGTTCGTATTATTCCCTAATGGCGGAGAAAGAGGGATTTGAACCCTCGCTACGGTTATCCCATACTACTCCCTTAGCAGGGGAGCCCCTTCGGCCTCTTGGGTATTTCTCCAACCGAATATTATGCCGACGAGAAACGTCAGCCCATACATATTAGCATATTTTTTCGTTAAGGTCAACTTTTTATCGGTACTTTTCGATTTTATTTTTTCGCGGTTTACGCGCTATCGTTTTTGTGCCGATTTTTGATGACGGCTTATCGATTTGCGAAAACTTCGCCGCGATAAAAATCACAATTCTTTTCTGTCGAGAAGAGCGCGCGAAATCGTAACTTCGTCGGCGTATTCCAACTCGCCGCCGATAGGAATACCGTGCGCGAGCCGCGTTACCTTTATTCCGAGCGGCTTTATAAGCGACGAAATATACATAGCCGTCGCTTCGCCCTCGACGTCAGGGTTAGTCGCCATAATGACCTCTTTTACGTTGCCTTCCGAAATACGCTGCAAAAGTTCTTTAATGCGTATATCGTTTGGAGTAACGCCTTCCATAGGGCTTATCGTACCGTGCAAAACGTGATAAACGCCCTTGAATTCGTGCGCTTTTTCCATTGCCATGACGTCTTTCGGCTCTTTTACCACGCAAATGACCGCGTGGTCGCGCGAAGAGCAGATATCGCACACGTCTTTATCCGTAAAGTTGCCGCAGATTTTGCAGTAATGCACGCTTTTTTTAGCGTTCACCACCGCAGCCGCGAACTCTTCGGCTTCGGCTTCGGTCATGTTTATGATTTTATACGCGTAGCGGAGCGCGGTTTTCGTACCCACGCCCGGCAACTTGGCAAACTGGTTTACGAGTTTGCCTATCGGTTCTATAAAGACTGCCATCTCAGAACATTCCGCCCGCGCCGCCGAACGCACCCATCTTTTCGTCGTGCATTTCATCCGCTTCGGTATACGCGTTGTTGAGCGCAGCCATAAGGAGATCTTCGAGCATTTCGATATCGTCTACGTCTACGATTTCGGGGTCGATAGAAATAGCGGAAACGACTTTTTTGCCGTTTACGGTAACTTTAACCTTACCGCCCGCGCTTTCGCCAACTATTTCGGCTTCTTCGAGTTCTTCCTGCGCCTTTGCCATTTGTTCCTGCATTTTCTGCGCCTGTTTCATGAGTTGCTGCATCTGATTTCCGCCGCCGAAGCCGCCGAAACCGCCCTTATATCCTGCCATAATTTTACTCCTTTAATCTTTAATATCTACGCGCGTTACGCCCGTGTTCCTTTTCAACGCCGCAACGCCCTCTTCGAAATCGTCTTTTTCTTCGGTTTTACCGAGTACGACTTTCACGTCGTAATTCCCGACCGACCTCACCGCCGCCGTCAGCGTGGCGAGATTTTGTTCTTTTACGATCGCGTTATACCCCGCTGCGTCGTTAGCCGCTATCACGAGAGTATTACCGCTTAAACTTGCCGTCATATCCTGACAGGCGACCCACAGCACTATATTCCTGTCGGCGCGGAGTTTTCTCACTACCGTACCCCATATTCTGCCCGCGCTCATATTACCGACCGACTTCACGCTTTGCGTTTCGCTTACGGTTTCCGCCGTCTTTACGGGAGTGATTACGGATTTTGGCTTTTCGACCGTTTTCGGCTTCTCGGTTATCGGCGCGGAATACGGGTCGCCGAACGGCACTTCTTCTTCAGGCGGAGGAACGGGATAATAGTAATCGTCCGCCACCCGAACGGGTTTAACTTCTTCGACCGTTTTCGGCTTTTCGGTTGTCGGCGCGGAAACGCCCGAAACCTCGTTTAATCGCCCTATACGCTGCTCTTGCTTTTCGGTCTGCCCGCTTACGACGCCCGAAGCGAGTTTTTGTTCGAGCGCGGCAACGCGCGACAAAAGCGCGTCTACGTTATAATCGACCGCAGGCATAGAAGCCTTTATGCAAGCCGTTTCGAGCACCGCTCTCGGCGAGTTGGAATATTTAAGATCGCTTTCCGCGTCGGTAAAAATTTCCATAATGCGGAGCAATCTTTTTTCGTCGACTTTTTCGCCCGCGTCCACGAGTTTTTTATAAGTTTCGTCGGGCAGCGCGAGAATTTTTTTAGCGTCTTTACAGGTCTTACAGATTACCGTTTCGCGAAGCGCGGAAATAATATCTTTACAAAGCACGCCTATACTTTTGCCCGAGTCGGCGAGTTCTTCTACTTTCGAGAGCATATCGCCCGTTTTCGAATCGAAAATATCCGAAAGAAGCGATACGACCACGTCGCCGTCGGTCGCGCCGAGCACAGCCAGAACGTCTGCGTAAGTGAGTTTTCCGTCGCGATAAGACGCACAGATATCCGCAACCGAAAGCGCGTCTCTTACGCTTCCGTTACCCGCCCTTGCGACGGCGTTTACGGCGTCTTCGTCGTAATCTTTGCCTATTTCGCGATAAATTTTACCTATAAGTTCTGCGATTTCGCGCGTAGGGATAAGTCTGAAATCGAAACGCATACAACGCGACAAAATCGTCGACGGAAGTTTATGCACTTCGGTAGTCGCGAGAATAAATACCGCGTGTTTGGGCGGTTCTTCGAGAGTTTTCAAAAGCGCGTTGAACGCCTCCGTCGTAAGCATATGCACTTCGTCTATAATGTAGACTTTATATTTGCCGCTTACCGGCGGATATTGAATTTTATCGCGGATTTCTCTGACGTTTTCTACTTTATTGTTCGACGCGGCGTCCATTTCGACTATATCGAGATTGGACGGGTCTGCGAGAGCCTTACAAACCGCGCATTTGCCGCACGGCGAGCCGTTTACGGGCGAAAGGCAGTTTATCGCTCTTGCGAAAATCTTCGCCGCCGAAGTTTTACCCGTTCCGCGCGCGCCGCAAAACAGATAGGCGTGCCCTATCTTATCCGAGTTTATCTGGTTTACGAGCGTTCTTACGACGTGATCCTGCCCGATCAGCGAATCGAAACCGCTCGGACGAAACCGTCTGTAAAGAGCCAAATACGCCATAATTTTATCCTCGTTTTTTCAGAAGTTTTTTCTTTATACGCTGAATAGCGTTGTCTACTTTTTTTTCGTTGCAACCTATCGAATCCGCAATCTCGCCATAGGTCATACCCGTAAGATACCGTTCGAGTACGGTTTTTTCGGTTTCGGATAAACCGCTCGTGATTTTTTCTCTCAACTCCCCGACTCTCTCGTCGTCGATAACTTTGTCTTCGGGGGTATCGGGAGCAAAAACGCCTAAACATTCGGCTATCGAAACGGCGTTATTGAGAAGTTCGTTGCCCTTGTTGTTAGCCTTGGTTATCGCTGTTTTTATGCTGCTTTCTACGCAAAGCCTTGCGAAAGTCGAAAACGAAGCCGTAGAGTTTTCGGAATAAGTCGTAACGGCTTTCAGAAGTCCGCAATAGCCCTCCTGCAACACGTCGTCGCCGTCGCCGCCGACGAGATAATAGGCTCTGCTGACGCCCTTGACGAGGTCTTTATACCTTTCGAGAAGTACGGGGAAAGCCTCGGTGTCGTTAGCCTTATGCAGGGCTATAAGTTGATTATCCGATAGTTCGTTATACATTTTTACGTTGACGGAGCGCTTCAAAAACGCCTATTCCGCACGCGACGGAAGCGTTAAGCGAGTTGACGTTGCCGTACATGGGTATCGAAATATGCGCGTCGCATTTTTTCTTTGTGAGTTCGTTTACGCCCGTATCTTCGCCGCCGATAACCATGCAGATTCTGCCCGTAAGTTTGTTTTTATATATGTCGCTGCCGCCGAGTTCGAGCGCGTAAGCCCATATATTCGCTTTTTTGATTTCGTCGAGCGCGGAGTTAAGGTTTGTAACCCTAGCGATTTTAAGGTGATTCGCGCTACCTTCCGAAATACGCATTACCGCGTCGGTAACGCTCGCGCTTCTTCTCTTGCCTATTATAAGCCCGTCCACGCCCGCGCATTCGCAAACCCTGATTACGCTGCCGAGATTATGCGGGTCTTCCACCCCGTCGAGCATGACGAGAAACGCGTCTTCTTTATTTTCGACAGCCGCGAGTATTTCGCCCAGTTCCGCATACTTATAGTCCGAAACGTAGGCGATAAAGCCCTGATGCCGTCTGCCTTCGCTCTCTTTATCCAGAACAGACTTATCCGCAAACTGATATTTTGCGCCCGAAGACTTGATTATATTGAGCAGATTTTTGCTCTCTTCGTCGCGCATGCCGTTGGCGATCAGAATTTTGTCGATAGTTTTTTTAGTTCTTAAAAGTTCCCTTACGGAATTTTTTCCTTCGATTTTCATAAGTCGATATTCTCCGCGTAATTAAAAATTTCGTCTAAACGGTCGTAGTCGCCGATAAGATACAGATACCCTATAACCGCCTCGAATCCCGTAGACGCGTTGTAGTCGGCTACGCTCGCGTGCTTGGCTTTGGACGGTTTTTTCGAATTTCTCGCCCGACGGAAGATATCTTTTTCTTCGTCGGTGAAAAAGTCGTTTATAAGTTTTTCTGAAAGCCTTGCCTGCGCGGGAGCGCATACGATTTTAGCCGAAAGCCCGTTTAACGTTCCCGTTTTGTAATCGCCGCCCGATACGAGTTTTTTCCGCACGTACAGCGAATACGCCGCGTCGCCCACGAAAGCGAGTACAACGGGGTTAAGGTTTTTAACCTTGTCGATAGGCAGATTTTCGTTAAACTTCAACATAATAACGATTATATCACGAAAAGTCAAAAAACGCAAACGAATAAGCGACTACGCGCAAATTACTGACGAATTTGCCGCAGCCGCTTTGATATTTTATATTTTTTATGCTACATGTTCAATTTGTCATTGCGAAGGAGTGAAACGACTGTGGCAACCTTAGGCAGGGTCGCCCCCCTTTTGTCGCTTTGCGACATTTTCCCCGTTTCATCGGGGACATTTACCCCGCAATAATGGACGGAGCGGCCACATCGGCGGACACACTCCAATCTTCGGGATTGCCACGACCCGCAAGGGGTCTCGCAAAGACGATCTTGTCATTCTTCGTCGTCGATTCGGTCGTTGACGCGCTTTTCTTCTTTCGCGGCAGCCTTCGCTTCGCAGGAGTTCTGATGAAGTCTTACGAGTATGGCGTCGTTGCCGATTTTTTCTATACAACAAAAATTTATAATGAGTTCGTTCGTCTTAAAAAAGGCGTTTTTCTTGCCGGGAACGATTATCGCCTTAATCTTGCCTTCGGGATAAGTAAAAGTCATATCGATTACTTTGCCGAGATCTCTGCCGTCGAGTACGTTTATTACGTTTTTCTTCTTGATTTCGGAATAACTCGTTTCCATAATATTTTACCTGCCGTCGGTTTATAATACGCCCGATTTCGACAAAATATGACTTAATTTTTCACAATTGATTTTTGTTCCGAAAAAAAATATAAAAAGGCAAAAAAATTTTCGTTTTTATAACCGCAAAAAGTAAGCCGAATTTATTTTTAGTCGAATTTTAACGAAAAATATCGATTTATAAAATAAAAAAGTCCGACGTTCTGCTATTTTGCAGATTTTCGGACTTTTTCTTCGCCTTTTTCCAAAACTCGGTTATATCGATTTTGTTCATGGAATATATTATTTTACGTACATTTTTCAGGTCTATTTTATCATTATATTAAATAATAGTCAAGCAAATCGTGCTAAATAAGTGAAATTTGCCAAAATAATATAAATTCGCGTGAATTTTCACCCCGTTTTTTAGCCGTTTTGTTCATAAAATAATATAATCTATGAACAAATCTTTTTGCGTACGAAAGGAGAAAGAAGAAATGAAGTCAATGAAAAGAAACGTAATAGTTTCGGCTTTCCTTGCAATCGCGCTTTGTTTAAGCGTAGTTGCGGGGGCAACGTTCGCATTGTTTACTTCGAGCGCGAAAGTAAATCTTTCGATTACCAGCGCGACGGTCAAAGTATCCGCCGACGTTGAAAATCTGAAACTTTACTCGACCACGGAAGTAAATCCTGCGACTAACAAAGGCAAAAAACAAGACCTTACGGGCAATACCTTCTTGCTTGGCGGAACTGCGAATTTTACCGACGGCGTACTTACGCTTGACAGACTTGCGCCGGGCGACGGCGTAACGTTCGATATTAAACTTACGAATAAATCGAATATCGACGTTAAATATCGCGTAGTTATCGGCGAAGCAACGGGCGGCGACCTTGCGGACGCGCTCGACATAACCGTCAACGGCGACAAGTACGAAGGCGCGATAAATACCGAATGGAACGAAGTTGCGGCAAACGCAGACATACCTTCCGTTCCCGTTAAAGTCGAACTCCCCGTTGCGGCAGATAACGATTACGCCGAAAAAACCGTATCTCTCGACATAACGGTCGAAGTCGTTCAGGCAAGCATAAAAGATACGGAATCGGCAAAGAAATTCACGAGAGATACGGAATATAAACTTACCGGTATTAAAGCAAGCGGCGGCAACGGAGTATTACGCGTAACATACGGTACCCTTACGATAAACGGCGTAGGAACTCTTAAAGCGGTTGAATCGTCCGACCATTACGCTATGGCGATATGGGCAAACGGAGCAAACTCCAAAGTTATAATTAACGGCGGTAAATACGTACAAGAGATCACCGGCACGGATACGCAATACGACTTAATATACGCTTCCGACAAAGCGACTATCGAAATTTACGGCGGAACGTTCCAATGCGCGACCCCGCAATGGACGCTCAACTGTTTGGATAACTCCGGTTCCAAAATTTACGTCATGGGCGGTAAGTTCTACAAATTCAACCCTGCCGAACCGCACGTTCAACCCGAAGGCACCGAAGAAATAATCGTTCCCGAAGGTTACGAAGTAAAAAAGAGCGGCGACTGGTACAGCGTCGTACGCAAAGCCAACGTCGCATTCGATGCGGGCAAGAACGGCGCTTATGAAACTCTGAACGACGCTATTACTAATGCAAGTAAAGACGGTAACGTAAGTATAAAGTTACCCGCCGAAAGCACCGTAACGTTAGATAACGGAATCGCTAACGAAAGCGCCAAAGCAAAAGACTTGACTTTCGTCGGCGACGGAACTCAAACCGTTGACGTAGAGGCGGCAGCCGTTGGCGCAGAAGGCGGAAGACTTAACTATCAACGCGGCTCGAAATTCACGTTCAAGGATATGACTATTCAAGCCGGCGAAGGCAATTTTGACGGTATCGTATGCGACGAACTCGTTTACGAAAATTGCACTATCAAAGGAAAACTTACCCTTTACGGAAAGGCAACCTTTATAAACTGCACTTTCGAAAACGATATGCCTAATCAATACTCGATATGGACCTGGGGCGGCACGGACGTAAAATTCGAAAACTGCACTTTCAACACCAACGGTAAAGCAATTCTTCTTTACGGTCAGGCAACGGCGGCAAAACCGACGAACCTTACGGTAAATAACTGCACTTTCAACGACCGCAACAACGGCTCGGCGGGGAAAGCGGCTATCGAAATCGGTAACGATTATAACGCTACTTACACCCTTACAATCAACAATATAACCGTAAACGGTTTTGCTAACGGCAAAAACACTAATTCCAAAGTTTGGGCTAACAAAAACAGTATGGATGCGGAACATCTTACCGTTACGATTGACGGAACGAAAGTTCAATAATAAAAAATCTATACCTTATCGATTGATACGAGTAAATCGGGGCGGGGTTGCGTTACGCAACCCCGCCCTGATTTTTTATTATCTTTACCGTTACGATAAACGCCGCCGCGAAAAAATTTTCGCGGCGGCGTAAAAGTTCTTTATAAAATTTACAGCAAATAAGTTGGAAGATCGCAATACATACGCGCCGCAGCGGTGAATTTCGCCTCGCGAAGGTCGTCTTTCTTTTCCGTCTTTACCGCTTTATCGCACGGCAAATCGAACTTTACCGCGCATTCGTCGGTAGCCTTTAACGCCGCCGAGATCTTCTTTTCGTCGCCGTTTACGATAACCGCTTTGACGGTCGTCGCACCCGCCGCTTTAAGCGCGGTGAGCCTTTTCGCTCCGTCTACGACTTTAAGTCCTTTGTCGGTCTTTACGACTACTATCGGCAAAATAACGCCGAGGTCTTTAACCGATTTTTTGATAGCCGAGCAACCTTTTACTTCCTTAAAAGCAAGTTCCGAAACGGGTACGTCCACCACGTCGTTTACGATAAGCGGTTTAACTGCCGCCGTTTTGGTTTTTGACGTTGCTCTTTTTACGCTTTCGAGTCCTACTGCCATGATTTTTACTCCTTATATTTATAATTTTGATTATTTACCTATTCGAGAGAGAATTTCGACGGTCAGCGCCTCGTATTCTTTCGCCGCGCGGGTAGATTTTTTATATTCGCCTACGGGACGGGAGTTATCCTGCGCCCATTCTATCGCGCTATCAAGGTGAATAACGCTTTCGAATACGTTTATTCCGTCAGCCGATTTAAGCGTTTCTATCGTCTGTTTAAGGTAGTTTTTACGAGCGTCAGCCTTAGTTATCGCAACGCCTAAAACGTCGGGTTTAGACGACATTTCTTTGACCTGCGCGATAAAGTCGAACATATTCGCCAGCCCGAACAATCCCCACGGGCTTGCTTCGACGGGCAGAATAACGTAATCGCTTGCGATAAGTATATTCATCACCCAGCAACCGAGCGTCGGGGGCGCGTCGATAAGTACGAAATCGTAAACTCCGCTTTCGACTATCTCTTTCAGAAGTTTTTTAAGGATAAATTCTCTTTGCCACTTTGAAAAGAGTTCGTATTCGATACCACTCATCAGCGTGGAAGACGGCACTACGTCGATATTTTTATACGCCGTTTTCATAACGTATTCTCCGAGCGGTTTTTGCTCTTTTATCGCTTCGTAGAGATTCTTGCCGCTTTTGGCTATTTCGAGAGCCTTTTCTTCGGGAAAGTACGACAGCGTAAGGTTCATCTGCATATCGCCGTCTATAAGCAGCACTTTTTTGCCTTGCTCGGCAAGAGCGTAACCTACGCTCGAACAAGTAGTTGACTTGCCGCTGCCGCCCTTATTGTTGGCAAAACTTATTACTTTCGTCATTCGTTATTCCTCCGGGTACAGGCATTTTACGCCGTATTGTCTGAATTTTTCAAGCCAGTCGTCGGCAGGCTTCACGTCGGTTACGAGAACGTCTATATCCGACAGCGTGCCTACCACGTTAAAGGCTATTCGGTTGAATTTGGAACTGTCTACCGCCAGAACGCGTTTTTCGCAATTTTCAAGCATAGTGCGTTTGGTGGAAGCGTGCATGTCGTTGGAATCGGTAAAGCCCTTGTTTATGTCGAAACCTTTGCAGGATATTATCGCCGAATCGACGTGGAAACTCGAAATCATCTTATCTGCCTGACTGCCCACTAGCGCGAGCGAGTCTTCGCCGAGTTGTCCGCCGCTCGAAAAGATTTTCCACTCTTTTCTGTCTTTGAGTTCGACGAGAATTTCGAGCGAGTTGGTTATCACTACCATATTTTTGCGGTCTTTTATGCGTTTTGCGATAAAGAGCGCGGTGGACGAACTGTCAAGCATTATCGACGAGTTGTCGGGTACGTATCTCGAAACGAGTTCGGCGATTTTCTGTTTGCCGATTACGTTGGTACGCTTTCTTACGGCAAGCGGCATATCGCTCTGCGCGTTTTCGTTAAGCACCGCTCCGCCGTAAGATTTTTGCACGAGTCCGTCGCGTTCGAGTTTTTCGAGATCGCGGCGAATGGTTTCTTCGGACACGTCGAATTTTTCGGCGAGTTCCGAAACTACCACTCTTCCGTCCGACTGCAACAAGCCGAGTATGCTGTTTTTTCTTTCAACTGCAAGCATTTACTTTTCCCACGAATTTTATTAAAAAAGGCAAGCCGTATAACCGTAAACGAAACGCCTACGATTTTTGCGACTTGCCGAGGTTATTACAATATCTTCTCTATGAGTTTTTTGTCCGGGCGGGCGATGACCGAACTGTCAAGGAACATTCCCGATTCGGACACGACGTCTTTCGCGCGTTCTATCGCGGCGGTAACGGCGGCTACTTCGCCCGTCATTATCACGTAAGACTTACCGCACATACCTCTTGCAAGTCTGATTTCTATAAGACTTACTTCGGCGGTTTTGACCGCGTTATCGGCAGCGACGATTATCTGCGAAGCGTCGAACGTTTCGATTATTCCGAGCGCGTTGACGTCGCTTTGCGAAACCGCCGTCGTACCCATAATCGCAGGGAAAATAGTTTCGTCGGGGTTGCCGAGTACGAAACTGTCGATATGCGCTTCCTCATAAGCAGCCCTTGCGGTATCTACGGCGGCGCGAACCGCGCTTAAATCACCCGTGATTATCGAAATGTACTTACCGGGGCATACCGTCTGCGCTTCGATTATGTCCACGTCTGCGGTTTTCACCATAAGGTCGGTCGCCGTAATACCTGCGGAAACCGTCCTGTATTCAATCATGCCTATTGCTCTGCTCATACGTTTACGCCTTTACTATCGTAATTGATTTTTCGTCCGTGCGGGTTACTATTCCCGTTAAGGACGCGTGTATATTCACCGAAAGACCGTCTGCCGCCTGCGCGACGAGTTGACCTCTTTCGACTCTGTCGCCTATTTTTACGACCGCCTTTGCGGGCGCGCCGATATGTTGCGAGAGATTTTCTTTTACTTCGCCGAAACTTTCGACGAGTTCGTTGTTAAGCGGCGCGTCTACCTGATATTTTTTGACGCCGAGCCTTGCCACCAACCTTTCGAGCGGGACTTTTCTGTACTCTCTCGCGGGGTTGACGGGGTTGACTTTTACGTCTTTCGGGGGTTTTACGCCTGCCGCGCGAAGTCCGCCCTTGACCTGAAGAACGAGTTTTCTCGGCGACAACCCCTGCGGGCAGGAGAAGTTTTCGCAAACTCCGCAACCCGAACAATAAAAGGTGTTCAAAAATGCCGATACGTCCTGAAAATCGTTGCAAGCCGCCGCGTGCATAATCTTATGCGGTTCGATGGGGTGTCCTAAATTAAATCTGGGGCAGAGATCGGTGCACATTCTGCATTGACAGCAACTTGCAGCCGCCCTTGCCTTTTCTATCTTCCAGTCGCTCTTGAATTTGTCTATTACGCGGTTGTTTTCGGGCAAAACAAATATAGAGTTGGTGGTTTTGGTAACGGTTTCGGATCTGTTCGCGATTCTGCCCATCATAGGTCCGCCGACCCAATAAACGCCGTTTTCTATCGTTTCTTTGCCCGCGAGCGCGACTACTTCGGAGAGTTTCGCGCCGAGCGGCACTCTTACCGTCTTCGGATTTTCCACTTCGCCCGCCACGGTAACGAGTTTACTCGTAACCGCTTCGCCTTTGAGCGCGTGGTAAGCGTTGTACATGGTTTCGACGTTGAAAACGGCTACTCCCTGCTCTATCGGGAGTCCGCCGGGGCGTACCACTCTGCCCGTAGCGTCGTAAATCATCACCACTTCGTCGCCTGCGGGATATACCACGGGCAGAAGGTGAATTTTTAACGACGGGTATTCGGGTAAAAGCGCGGTAACCGCCGCAATCGCGCCCTTATAGTGCGATTTTATGCAGACTATGCCCTGCTTCGCGCCCATGGTCTTACGGGTTAAATCGAAGGCTTCGATAATCTCTTCGGCGTGGAATTTCAGAAGTTGTCTGTGAAGCCTTAAAAGCGGCTCGCATTCCGCGCAGTTGAGAAGTATCGTATCCGCCTTATCCGTAAGTTTGGCGTAAGTAGGAAAGCCCGCGCCGCCTGCGCCGACTATGCCCGCTTCTCTATAAAGTTTTCCGAGTTCGGTCAAGTTCATATTGCTGCAACTAAAAAATTATAATCCCTGTCCGTCGTCGATGATACCGACTATCGCCGCGTCGATGGGCGCGCGATCGTCGCCGCAACCGATTCTCGCCGCGCTGCCTTGTGCAACGAGTACGAGTTCGCCTATGCCCGCGCCTACCTTATCTACCGCAACTATGCGGTTGTCGATTTTAAGGCTGGGGATAGGTTCTACTATCATGAATTTATTACCTACGAGATTGTCGCATTTTCTCGTCGAAACGACAGACCCGACGACTTTGCCTATAAGCATAAGTAAACCGCCTTTCAGTTATTTACGATTGTGGCTTTCATGCCCGTCGATATCTTCGCGGCGTTAGCCTCGTCGGTGTCGATGTGCATTTCGAGCGTGAACGAAGGATCGACCCTTATCGTAACGTTGTTGAACGTAGTCGCTCTCTCGTTATCAACTTTGACGGATACGATATCTCCGTCTTTTACGTTTGCTCTTCTCGCGTCGTCGGGCGACATATGTATATGGCGTTTAGCGACGATGCAACCTTCTTTAAGATAGATTGCGCCGCAAGGACCGACCAAAGCGATAGGCGCTGAACCTTTTATATCTCCTGAATCCCTTACGGGAACTTTTATACCGAGTTTAACCGCGTCGGTTGCCGAAACTTCAACTTGCGACGCCTTTCTTACGGGTCCTAAAATTCTTACGTTTTCGATAGCGCGGAGTTTAAGCCCGACTATCGTAACGAGTTCGTTGGAAGCGAACTGTCCGCCCATAAGTTCTTTCTTTTTCGTCAATTGATACCCTTTTCCGAACAGCGTTTCTACGTCTGCCTGCGTTAAGTGTACGTGGCGCGCCGATACTCCCACGGGTACTTGAAAACCCGTAGTTACTTCGGCGGGCGACTGCGATGCTATTGCTTCCGCAACGAGTCGCGTAATTTTTTCTATTTCGCTGTATTCCATAGAAAATCCCTTTAATTTACCCGTTTTGCGGGTACGCTACAATAAGGGGTATAGAATTTCCCCTTAAAAAGTCGTGATTACGGTTATTTCGGACTGCCGCCGCAAAGCGACAGTCCGACCTTGTCCGTATGTAGTGCTTACCGAAAAATATTACTTTAAGACGGGCAATATTTTTTCGACGTCGCTGTGGGGTCTCGGGATAACGTGAGTCGCTACGAGTTCGCCGAGTTTAGCCGCGTTAGCCGCGCCTGCTTCGACTGCGGACTTAACCGCGCCTACGTCGCCTCTTACCATAACGGTTACGAGTCCGCTACCGATCTTTTCGGTTCCGATCAAAACTACGTTAGCAGCCTTAACCATGGAATCAGCCGCTTCGATCGCAGCCGTAAGACCTCTGGTTTCTACCATACCCAATGCTTCGAGTGCCATTTCTTTTATCCTCCGATAAATTAGATTTCTTTTATATAACTTTCGTTATTTTCGGTTTTTTGCGGCTTTGTATCTTCTTCGAGCGCCGCTCTCGATCGTAAAAACCTATCTCTCGATTTGTTTACGATTCTCCACACTTCTTCGTGCGGGTTTGCTATCACGGCTTTACCGACGGGCTTTTTAATTCCGTTTTTATCCGCCGCTTCGATAGCCGCCCTGACCGCGGAAACTTCGCCGCGCACGATCACGGTTACGAGTCGTCCGCCGAGTTTCTTCTCCCAGGTAACGAACTCTACGTCCGCCGCCTTTACCATAAGGTCGAGAGCGTTGACCGCGGCGACTACGCCGGATATTTCAAAAAAGCCGAGTGAATTTCCCATAATCTGCGTCCGTTTTTATAATTACTTATTGAAAGAAGGTAAAATCTTCTCGACGTCGCTGTGGGGTCTGGGAATAACGTGGGTCGCAACGAGTTCGCCGAGTCTTGCGGCGTTAGCGGAACCTGCTTCTACCGCAGCCTTAACCGCGCCTACGTCGCCTCTTACCATAAC
>ERZ780178.1521-NODE-1521-length-14583-cov-2.726184_pt1 | contig 14583 bp, 10 predicted proteins | sample MGYA00511018_ERZ780178 | MGnify/ENA primary metagenome ERZ780178 (study PRJEB29588, sample SAMEA2151439) | human gut metagenome | biome: human gut; feature: human-associated habitat; material: faeces | place: Denmark | collected 2008/2010 ...
TTTTCTTTCTCTTTACGCTTGGTTCTTCGTAATGTTCTCTTTTTCTCAGTTCGCTCATCACGCCGTCTCTAGCGCAGGATCTTTTGAATCTTTTCAGAGCGGATTCCAAACTTTCGTTTTCTCTTACGATTACTTGTGCCATGTTCCAATTCACCTCCTGACTTCTATGAAATAGTGCAGCCATGAACAGATTTTGTGACACTTCAAATGTCACACCAAAAATATTATACACTTTTTTTAGGCGTTTCGCAAGTTATTTCTTTTAGAATTCACAAGGTTTCTTACAAAAATCTCTCTGCCCGCTATTTTTGATGGGCGTGGCGGAGCTCTTTGATGCGGTATTTGCGATACGGCGCGAACAGTACGCCAAGGCCGCGATTGTAAACCTTAAATCCCCAAACGCTGTAAAAGGCATCCTTCATCTCTGCCTTCATAAGCCTGAAATCCCTGGCGCCATCCACGACATCGGCGTCGGATATCTTGTTGATGATCTTGTAGAACATCCGCGCAAACCAAGATCTTATCGGCGGCTCGCCCTTTCTGGTGACTCTTCTGGTCGCCACACTGTCATATTCTCCCTGCTCAAGTATACCGAGCATCTCCGGGAGCAGACTTGGCGGATCCTGCATGTCGGCATCCATCACCGCCACGTAATCCCCATCTGCATTGCAGAAGCCCGCATACATTGCAGCCTCCTTACCAAAGTTTCTGGAAAATGACAAATACTTGAAATAATCGTATTCCTCTGAGATCTTTTTCATGGTCTCAAGAGTCTTATCCGACGAACCATCATTTACCATAAGAACCTCAAAATCATACTGTCTGAGTTCCTGTCTCACCTTGTCCAGCTCCCCTGCAAATATCGGAAGAGCCTGCTCTTCGTTATAGCATGGAATTATCAAACTAACTTTTTTCATTTTGTTTCACCTGCTTTAAATTTATAAATTCGTATTCCTGAAAATCTGTATTCTATAGATTTCTTTGTATACTTTGTTATCTCTGCTATTTTCTCAGTCATCTTGTGTATCTTTTTCTCTTCAAATTTTGGATCATTGATGACCGCCACATATATCTCATCGCCGCAGTCCTTCACCAGATCAGCGATGCTGTCTATATCATCCTCGTACACATACCGGCATCTTCCCATCTGGGAAAATACGTTCATTCCCGCGTACACGTTGTTCCATTTGCCATCTCCGTGACACAGTATGATACAGTCCTGTCCCTTCATCTCCTCCAAGGCTGTGCTCCAGTCGCTGTAGCCCATGTACTGCCAGTCTATACCCTTTACAGCTATACTGCCTGCACATAATACCAGGCATATGACAGCGGTTACAACTGCACATCTCTTCCTGGTTATTACTGGAACCAGCTTCATCATACACCATATCATAAACACAGCCACTATAGGAAGTGCCGAGTAAATATATCTTGCATTTACAAGCTCGGACCCCTGTATTCCCACAAATGCAAGAACGGCGTCAGCCACGATAACCCCCGCCAATAACAGTGAGCGTGACTCTATCCTTCCTGTTCTGTCCGCATCTATATCTCTCCTGTGTATACATACTCTGTAGGATAATCCATCATTTTCCCTGACCAAGGATATCTTTATATCCACAAATGAAAGCACTATCCTTGCCACGATGAGCACCAGTGCCACAAGCACGATCAGCGGAAGCAGTCCTGCAAAATACGACCTGTTTATATAACTGATATAATATAAGAATTTGTGACCGGAAAGTCCTATCAGATTATCGGTAGCATAGCTTCCCCTGTAACCAAATATGTGCTTTATCGTCGCGGGAAATACCGCTATTGCCGCACCAAGTCCAGCAACAAGACTAAAGCCATACGCAAACATCTGCTTTACCTTTCGCATATACAGCAGGTATATACATACACACAATCCAAGTCCGGCAACATAGAAGTAGAAATAATAGTGTGTGAGTCCGCCGAACATGACCGCCAGTGCCAGCAATATAAAATACGGCACGGTCATCTTCTTTTTATGTCTCAGTATATATACATGAACCGCCGTCAGCAGCAATACATTCAAGGTCTGAAGAAGATACATCCGTATGAGCATACAGTTGCTTATGCCCACCGATGATACGCCCCACAGAGCTGCCGCCATCAGTCCATACCATCTGTTTCCAAGCAGATATGCCGCCACATACAACAGAAGAATATCCACAAATATCAGGAGTATGAGGTTGAGCACTATTCCCGGAACTGCACTGTATCCCGCTCCTTTGAAAAAGTAGCACACCGTATGCAGCAGCATATAATATACCGGCGGGTGGACATCATTTTCCTGATTTCTGTATGCCGCACTGTAGTTGAATGAATCATCGTTATAATTCATATAGTTCTCAAAATATGACCCCGTCACCCACTCATCAAGTGGCGTGTTGTCCTCTCCCGGATGGAGAAAAGTCTTGTCCGTGGAGTTTGCAAGGCCATAGCTGTACACCTCATCACAAAACAGATACTGTCTCTTAAGCCCGTAGTGGATGCACAGTCCATACTGCAGTAACACCAGCACTATGCATGCGATCCAGAAATACCGATTTGTCCTGATTTCTTTATTTTTCTTTACACTCTCTGTCATAATCTATTCTCCCACTGTCTTTGCCCATATAATAAGAGCAGTTTACCTCCTTTGTATACTTAATTTATTTTAAAATAAAAAACGGACTGCTACATTGTGACCGTATATTATACGTCACTGTAACAATCCGTTTGTTTATGATTATTTTTCTTTATTACTTTTCAAGTATATCGTAGATAAGATCCATGACCTTGTCACCAAATGCTGCTGACTCCTTCTGTGCCTCATCGTATGATGAACCCTTTACTCCGTAGTAGAACTTGATCTTTGGCTCAGTTCCTGAAGGTCTTACTGCAAGCCATGCATCGTTCTCAAGCTCATAGTAGAGTACATTTGCATTAGGGAAACCGGTAGGCTTAACCTCGCCTGTCTCGATGTTTCTTATATACTCAAGACGGTAGTCACGAACTACCTTTGTCTTGTAGCCTGCAACATCCTCAGGTACATTTGCACGGAGGATATTCATGATGTGTCCGATCTTCTTAGATCCCTCAACACCCTTGAGTGTTACGGTCTTGATGTCATCTACATAATATCCGTACTTCTCGTACATATCCATCATTGCATCCCAAAGAGTCTTTCCCTGACCTCTGTAGTAGGCTGCTGCCTCGCAGAGAGCCATAGTTGCAACAACGGCATCCTTGTCTCTTGCGTGGGTTCCGATCAGGCATCCGTAGCTCTCCTCGAATCCGAAGAGGTATGTTCCCTTGCCTGTCTGCTCAAATCTGAGGATCTCACGGCCAATGTTCTTGAAACCTGTGAAACACTCGATGAGATCTGTTCCATAATACTTTGCTATAGCATCTACCATGTTGGTAGTAACGATAGTCTTGATGATTGCTCCGTCTGCTGGAAGGCTGCCATTCTTTTCCTTCATCTGGCTTACCTCATACTCGCAGAGTAAGCTTCCTGACATGTTACCTGTGAATACCTTGTACTCACCTGTCTTGGAATCCTTGGCGTAGCATCCGAGTCTGTCGGCATCAGGGTCTGTTGCCAGAACAAGATCTGCATCGACCTCCTTTGCCAGCTTGAGTGCCAGTGCAAATGCTTCCTTTGCCTCTGGGTTTGGATACTCAACTGTTGGGAAATCTCCATCCGGAAGCTCCTGCTCAGGAACCACGTACACATTCTCAAATCCGATCTCCTTGAGAATCCTTCTTACAGGGATGTTGCCTGTTCCGTGAAGTGGTGTGTACACGATCTTGATATCCTTGCCATACTTGTCAATTGCATCCTGATTGAGGATGAGCTTCTTGAGCTCGCCCATGTATGCGTCATCAACCTCTGAACCGATAGTTACAAGAAGCCCCTTCTTCTTTGCCTCTACCATGTCCATGGTCTTTGTATCTGCGAAATCTGTGATGGCCTTTACCTCGGCCATGATTCCCTGGTCATGAGGTGGTGTGATCTGTGCGCCATCCTCCCAGTATACCTTATATCCATTGTACTCTGGTGGGTTGTGTGATGCTGTTACATTGATACCAGCTACACAGTCCAGATATCTCACTGCAAATGAAAGCTCAGGTGTCGGTCTAAGTGACTCGAATCTGTAAGCCTTTATGCCATTTGCTGCCAGGCAGAGAGCTGCCTCCATAGAGAACTCAGGTGACATTCTTCTTGAATCATAAGCTATTGCCACACCTTTGTCCTGCTTGCCCGCCTTGATGATGTAGTTTGCAAGTCCCTGTGTAGCCTTGCGCACTACATATATGTTCATTCTGTTAGTACCAGCTCCGATGATGCCTCGAAGTCCGGCTGTTCCAAATACAAGATCACAATAGAATCTTTCTTCTATCTCTTTCTCGTCGTCCTTGATCGCTAAGAGCTCATCCTTGGTTTCCTGACCAAACAAAGGATTGTTCACCCACTGCTCATACACGTCCTTGTAATTATAATCGCTCATCATTTTGCCTCCTGTGAAATCTATTGCTTTATGTTACCCATAGAGCATCCTACAAATGGAAAACACACACACGAAAAAACCATCTGTAAAATACATCACAATTCAGTATCACGTGTCTAACTCAATTATTATCCACGCCCCAACATTATACTCTTAATTTGTCAGCTTGTGAAGTCCATAGGTATCGTTAATTTCACTCAAAATTTTGAGCTTTTCTTGGTCATCTTCGATAACTTTTTGGAGTTTTTCCATCAAAACCGGGGATATGTAGCTCTTTCTGGTGTTCATATACCGGTTACTTATCTTCCAGAACTTCTCCGGGAAACTGTACATAAGATATATGAATTCATAATCCTCATGTTCAAGATAATTGATCTGACTGTACGCACTCAGAATGTCCTTCGCCATGGCGATATCATACCTGTTCTTCTCCATGGCTTTGCGGAGAAACTGGTACAGATCCATGAGCTGGTATCCCACATGGAACCGGTCAAAATTTATGGTTGCTATGTATCCATCACAGAACATCACGCTGTGATAATTATACGAGCCGTGACAATAGCCAAGCCATTTGTCGTTGTATGTGAAATTATCCTGAAACAGCGACAGGCACTTCTCTGCCTGGCTGTAAAAATAATCAAATGTCTTTATGTACATCATCTCAAAGTCATTCTTCAGGGTTCTCCTGCTGACAAAATTTCTTATCCTGCGAAGCTCATTTACCTTTCTGTCCAGATTTCCCGGAGTTTTTTTTGTGTATGACGTATTCTCCTCCATGTACAGTTCCCTTCCGGCTCTGTGAAACCACGCCAGATTTATAACTGCTTTCTCAAGATCCCTTATGCTTGATGCATTACACTCCCGCCCTTGGAAATATTCCCTGCACACAAATGGATTTCCATACCTGTCGCAGGTCACCAGCTCGTCTTCTCTGTTGGCCACGACCCGGTCTATATTACAGAAGCCCTTTTCATATATCTTATCCTTGAATTCCTTCTCCTGCTGAAGCCTCTCGTCAGTTCCATTCAGGGATGACACCTGTCTGACCCCCTTGTCCGTCATCAGGATCACAGCACCTCTGCCTCTGCCCGTTCCCTGTACTTCCATATCGTATGCTTCATACACTTCACCCATTTTTTCAGCCAAATAAAAACCCCCTCCTACAACCATCTCTTGGCAGCATAACTGCCTGCTAAGTAATTGTATGAGGGGATGTTAAGTTTCATTCTTAAGTTGTAACTTTTTATTTGTCTGTTTTACGACGGGTATCGCTGATGCCTACATCTGCTTTACCTGATCCAGCAGATATTCCCTGTCGTTCTTCTCCGGGTCTTCTATAACCATATCCAGCAGTTTCTGAAGTATCTCGCCCATCTGAGGTCCCGGCTTTATTCCCAGCTTTATGAGGTCTCCGCCATTTACCTTGAGGTCCTTGATCCTGACGCAGTCAGCATCTGCCACGATCTCTTCATATTTCTTCTCAAGCTCCGCAAGCTGGCTCTGTCTCTCCTCCAGCTTGTAATCGCTCTGGGCAGCCATATCGGCTTTCTTGATCTCGATTATATATGGGAAGAAATCCTTTCCAACCTCTCCGAGAAGCTTCCTGATGGTATTCTTCTTCGGAACGCAGCCCATGCCAAAGTCATGCCATCTCACCAGCTTGCACACGTCCTTGATGGTATTGTTGTCAAACTTCAGTCTTCTGAGAACCGCCTCCGCCAGTGGAACTCCCGCGATCTGGTGGTCGTAAAAGTGATCTGTTCCATTCTCGTCCACAGTGTGTGTGGATGGCTTGCCTATATCGTGGAGAAGCGCCGCCCATCTCATGGTGACGTCAGCTCTTATATTCTTAACCGCCTCAATGGAGTGTACACCCACATTGTATCTGTGATACTGGTTGTTCTGTGGCTGCTCCATCATCTTGTCAAATTCAGGAAGGATATATGCAGTGATCCCTGTAACATAGGCCTCGAGCAGCTTGTCCGGGTGATCTGATACAAGGAGCTTTGTGAGCTCCACCCTGATCCTCTCCGCACTTATATCCTTGAGGTACTGTGCCTGGATGATCATGGCCTTTCGGGTATCCCTCTCTATGTCAAATCCAAGCTGTCCCGCAAATCTTATGGCTCTGAGTATCCTAAGTGCATCCTCATCGAATCTGTCCCTTGCCACACCGACAGCTCTTATAACCTTGTCATTCAGATCCTGCACACCGCCAAACATATCTATTATGCCCTTGCTGTGGCTGTACGCCATGGCATTTATGGTGAAGTCTCTTCTCTTCAGATCCTCCTCAAGGCTGGCTGTGAACTCCACCTGATCCGGTCTCCTATGATCACTGTACTCTCCATCTATCCTGTACGTCGTGACCTCATAGCCTTCCTTGCCCATCATGACTGTTACGGTTCCATGCTCTATTCCTGTATCTACGGTTCGCCTGAATATCTCCTTGACCTGCTCAGGTCTGGCAGATGTGGTGATATCCCAGTCCCCCGGCTCTCTTCCGAGTATGCTGTCTCTCACGCAGCCGCCGACTATATAGGCCTCATAGCCTGCTGCCTCAAGACCCTCTATAACTTTATTTGCTCCCTCTGGAATGTCTATTCTCATATATCTTCTCTCCGCATCTTTATATCTGTAAAATAATAACTTCTCCAGCAAAATGCTGAAGAAGTTATTATACATGATTATTATCTATATTTTAGTATGCTCTTCCGAAGTATACCATCTTCTTGGCCGGCTTGCCGCAGTGTACACATACATCTGAAAGATGCTCCTGTGCAAATGGCATACATCTTGTGGATGCTCCTGTCTCATCCTTGATAGCCTCCTCACAAGCTGTCTCGCCACACCACATAGCCTTTACAAAGCCCTGCTCGTTGTCGATGATATTCTTGAACTCATCCCAGTTAAGCGCTGCATGTGTATGTGAATCTCTGTGAGCCTTTGCTCTCTCGAACATATCCTTCTGGATAGTCTCAAGAAGCTCTCCAACCTTTGTATCTATCTCATCAAGTGATACTGTGATCTTCTCTCTTGTGTCACGGCGTACCAGAACTGCCTGATTGGCCTCGATATCCTTTGGTCCGATCTCAACTCTGATAGGAATACCTCTCATCTCCTGCTCTGAGAACTTCCAGCCTGGGCTCTTGTCGCTGTCATCGACCTTTACTCTGAATGCTCCAAGCTTCTCACGGAGCTCTGCTGCCTTCTCAAGCACTCCTGCTTTCTTCTGCATGATAGGAATGATCATGACCTGAGTTGGAGCAACCTTTGGAGGAAGTACAAGACCTGAATTGTCTCCGTGAACCATGATGATGGCTCCGATAAGTCTTGTTGTCATACCCCATGATGTCTGATGAACATACTTGAGCTTGTTGTCCTTGTCTGTAAACTGTATTCCAAATGCCTTGGCAAATCCGTCTCCGAAGTTATGGCTTGTTCCTGACTGGAGCGCCTTGCCATCGTGCATAAGTGCCTCTATTGTGTATGTTGCCTCTGCTCCTGCGAACTTCTCCTTCTCTGTCTTCTGTCCACGGATAACAGGCATAGCCAGTACATCCTCACAGAAGTCTGCATACAGATTCAGCATCTGTATTGTTCTTGCCTCAGCCTCCTCAGCTGTTGCATGAGCTGTGTGACCCTCCTGCCACAGGAATTCTCTTGAACGAAGGAAAGGTCTTGTCTCCTTCTCCCAACGCATTACTGAACACCACTGATTATATACCCTTGGCAGATCACGATATGACTGGATATCATTCTTGTAGAAATCGCAGAACAAAGTCTCTGATGTAGGTCTTACACACATACGCTCTGTAAGAGGATTGAGTCCACCATATGTAACCCATGCTACCTCCGGTGCAAATCCCTCAACGTGATCCTTCTCCTTCTCAAGAAGGCTCTCTGGAATAAGCATTGGCATGTACACATTCTCCACACCTGTAGCCTTGAATCTCTCATCAAGCTGCTTCTGTATAAGCTCCCAGATTGCATATCCTGCGGGCTTGATAGCCATACATCCCTTCACGTTGGTATATGCGATAAGTCCTGCCTTGAGGACAACGTCAGTATACCACTGTGCAAAATCTTCATCCATGGAAGTAATAGCTTCAACCATCTTCTTATCGTTTGCCATCTTATTTATCTCCTTAATTCTAAAACATTCTATATCTGCTGCATAGCTGAACTACCTAATGCATACACTCTTTAATCTACAAAATTTCAGGACGTATGTCAACACGAAACATGCCAACATCCGCCCTGTAAATACCATTTTAACTAAAACTCATCCAGATCCAGAATGGCAAATGCTCCGCCCTCCGGCTCATGCTTGAACACCATGTGTTCCCCTGTTGTCGGATGGTCAAATTCCAATCTGGACGCGAGAAGTCCTATCTCCTTGTACTTCTTCTTTGTCTTCTGAAATTTAGGATTGTACTTTGTGTCACCCCAGATTCCACACTTTCTCTTTGCAAACTGTGCCCTGATCTGATGATGTCTGCCTGTGATAAGCTCCACCAGCACGTATGTGAGAGTTCCCTCGTCTGTATCCATAACGTCAAGTACCTCATACTCAAGCTCAGAATACTTTGCTCCAGGTGTGTCCTTGTCCACGACCTTTGTCACATTGTCCTTAGTATCGTGAAGAAGATAATCCTTCAAAACTCCCTGGTCATTTGGAAGCTCACCAGTGAGGATCGCCTGATAATACTTCATCATAGAACCATCCTCGCTCTGCTTTGAGAGATTTGCAGCCGCCTCAGGAGTCTTGGCAAATACCATAACTCCGCCTACAGGCCTGTCCAGTCTGTGAATAGGCACAAGATATGGCTCCTCTTTTCTGTTCTCCTTCTCGTATATCCTGAGCTTGAGCATACTCACCATGCTCTCTGAATTGGTCTTGTCCGGCTGAGTTGGCACACCACATGGCTTTACAGCCACGATTATATCATTATCCTCATGTAAAATGTTTAATTTCATTTGTTTTCTCCTCATTCGCCGTCTGGGGCTTATTATAATTGTGATAAGAAAGCCTTACGATTACTTCGCCACTTCGTGGCTCTCGTAATCGCACATTCATTCGCATTCCTGCCTATCGGCATACATGCTCATGAATATCTGCCCATCCGATGAACATGCAGCGTTTCATGCAAGCATGAACGCTGCATGTTCGCCGTCTGGGGCTTTCTTATCACATCCTAAACCTGTAACCCACGCCCCACACAGTCTCTATGTACTGTGGATTCGATGTGTCAAATTCAATCTTCTCTCTGATCTTCTTGATATGAACAGTAACCGTGGCTATATCTCCTATGCTGTCCATATTCCATATCTTGCTGAACAGCTCATCCTTGGAAAATACCTTGTTTGGGTTGCTGGCAAGGAAGCACAGTATATCGAACTCCTTATTCGTAAATACCTTCTCCTCGTTATCAACATACACTCTTCTGTCCGTCTTGTCTATCTTAAGACCTCTGATCTCGATGACGTCATTCTTGAGTGCCGTTGAACCAACAAGTCTCTCGTATCTGGATATGTGCGCCTTGACTCTTGCCACCAGCTCACTTGGACTGAATGGCTTTGTGACATAGTCGTCAACTCCCAGACCAAGACCTCTGATCTTGTCTATATCATTCTTCTTGGCTGTTACCATGATGATCGGAATATCCTTCTTCTCCCTTATCTGTCGGCATATCTCAAATCCATCCACCTCAGGGAGCATGAGATCCAGAATGATAAGACTGTATTCCTCATCCAATGCCTTCTCAAGACCCTTAAGTCCATTTGTCTCTATCTCTACCTCGAAATCATTGAGCTCCAGATAATCTCTCTCAAGCTCTGCAATACTAAGCTCATCTTCTATGATCAATATCTTACTCATCTGTATCTCTCCTTTTCTTTAGTGAATTTATGATCTGCAATGATCCTTTTCTCTGACCATCCTTTTTCTGATTGTCTTTTCTCTGATCATCTTTTTTCTGTGTATCCTTTTTTACATTTGCCTGCTGTTCACCGCTGGCGTCAGAAGTATCACCCTCGATCTCCTCAACCTTTGGAATATACTTCTTCAGGGTAAATACTATCGTTGTTCCGACACCAAGCTGGCTTGTGGCATATATGTTGCCGCCGTGCTCCTCAACGATCTTCTTGCATATAGCAAGTCCAAGACCACTTCCGCCTCTTGACTGTCTTGCGCTGTCAGCTCTGTACATTCTGTCAAATATATGAGGCAGGCTCTCTGAATCTATTCCACGGCCATTGTCGCTTATGGATACCTTAACCTCCGCGTCATTGTCATATATGTTGATATCTATCTGTCCATATTCCTTATCGGTATACTTGATAGCATTTGTAATTATGTTGTTGATGACCCTCTTGAGCTGGTCAGGATCAACTATGACCTTCACATCGTCATCACAATAGTTCTTGTATGTGAGCGTCATGTTCTTGGAAAGGAGCGTCGTATATACCTCCTCCATACAGTCATCAAAATAATCCTTCACCGATACCCTGTGGAACTCATATGGTATGGCGTTGTTGTTGATATTCGTATACAGTGAAAGCTCATTGATGAGGCTGTCCATCTCATTTGCCTTGCTGTATATCATCTTCAGATATCTCTCCTGCTTCTCAGGGGTATCTGCAACTCCATCCATGATTCCCTCCACATAACCCTTGATGGTCGTGATAGGAGTACGGAGATCGTGTGATATATTGCTTATGAGCTGCCTGTTCTCTTCCTCATATCTCATCTTCGCCTTGGTAAAGTCTGACAGTTTCTGTCTCATATCCTCAAATGACTCACAGAGCTCACCAACCTCATCGACTCTGTTATCGCCAAAGTCTATCTTCTCGTCAAGGTTGCCTGAGCCCATACGCTCTGCTGCCTCCTTGAGCTTGACAAGAGGATTCACAAACTGCTGGTATACAAGGAATGCCACGACACCGCTCAGGAGCATCATCATTAGAACCATCAGTATGGAATAACCCATGATGGTTCCCCTGAACTTCGCCATATAATTACCATAGTATGTGAGCATGTAAATATCTACCTGACTTCCATCCAGCACATATGATACCTGGTTGCACAGATAGAATGACGGCTGGGTTATGAGATATTCCTGAACCTTTATATCACTGTTATTTCCGGTATCAATCGAATCACCATCTATCGCATTGATATTCGAACTGTTATCATTTCTCTTTAACTGCTCCTTCAGGCTCTCAGAAAAAGGATCAACGGAACTATATATGTACTCTCCATCCTTCTTAACTGCTATATGAGTATTTAATACCGAGCTCTTTTCATCCAGGGCATCTGCATTATCCTGGGTTGTATAGTATGAAGGATCCTTCTTCACCTTGCTTATAACTTCCTCACGCAATGTGGACAGAGATTTGTACACATCATTGACCGGATCGTCCTCCGAATATAAAAGCTGCAGTGAGTGATTACGGCCATAAGTTCCAGTGATAAAATATCGCCCTATGATAGCCGTACCTATAACCATGGACAATATCGCTGCTATCCATATAAAAATTATCGCTATCTTAACTTTCTTAGTAATCTTCATTCGTGTTAACTCCCATCTTACTAGCGCTAATTATAGCATTAATCCCTATTGTTAGTGTGTGAAGTTTTTATAAACTCTCTCTCTGTTTTCTTCTGAAAATGCCCTTTTTCTTCCTCTTTATCTCCGTTGCCGCAACCTCCTGTCTGGTCTGCTGAAGTTCTCTTATGGTGGCGTCAAGCTTTCTGTATCTCGCTTCCTCCTGATCCTCCTTCTCCTTCATCAGCACATCCATCTGTTTTACCACGTCATCGGACACCGTAGCGGATACTGACTGTGTTATCACCTTAAGGTTGTCCTTTATGGAGTTGCTGATTATCTTGTCCATGATATTCTGGAATTGTGCCATCTTGAAATCAACTATTCTTGAATCATCCCCCACATCGCTGCTCACCCTTATGGTTTCTATGGTCTTCTTCTCTGTATTTTCTCTCTCTGCGATAAGCTCCGTCACCGCATCATCCGCATTTTTTTCCTCTGTGCTCTCTCCCTCGTCAAGAAGTTCATACATTCTGTGAACCATATCCTTTATCGCCTTGAGCTGTATCCCCTTATCCTTCAAAGTCTTAACCCTCTGAAGTATCTTTACATCCTTCTCACTGTAGCACCTGTGACCCATGTCATTTCTCTTGATATCGATCTCAAGCTCTTCCTCCCAATACCTAAGCACATGTGACTCAACCTCAACCTTGGCTGCTGCCTCACTTATACTGTAAACTCTCTCTGTCATCGTGTATATCTCCTCCTTGTCTCAGATCAGGTCCTGTCTTAAGTTATTTCCTGTCCTGATACAATTCTAAGGACTTTAATACACAGTCTCAACGCGAATCGTCCTCTAAATTTTCCCACTATACTCCCATACTTATCACATTCTGAACTTATTCGTGGCAAATAGAACTTTTTCAGTATTTTTAAACAGAAAAATCCCCTGCACATATCAGTTTGCCCTTATGTACAGGGGATAAATATCAGTTATTTATTTTTGTGATGACAAACTGTCCATCGTCGTTCAGTCTGAAATGTACATTTTTATAGTTTGTTCCAATTACATATTCGGAGCCGTCGTTGGTTTTTCTCAGATTATCCAGTGCATTCTCATCGTTCAGAGCCTTCATAAGAATGTCAGTGAACAGCGCCTTCTTATCAACATTCAACAGCTCATTTTCATTTGCTATGGACTGTCCACCACTTGTCTCCTGAGGATATAAAACCATATCCTTCATGGTCTCAAGATCTTCATCATTGAACACCTTCACGATCTTCTCAGCAAATGCTCTGCTGTCCGTCTCTATCTGCTGCTGGACATCAGCCCTGTCCGTATATCTGTTCTCAAATACTATATGTGACAGCACTTCATTGAGTACCTCATCACTGGCTGTGACGTATATATATAGCGAATAGTTAATTGTTCCATCGCTCCAGAAAGCTATACGTCCGGGAGTCAGAGTGTAATAAGTAGCACTGTATCCCTGGATGTTGCCGGTTATCATGTCACCATTGCTGGTGTTCTCAACGCCCGCCAGATCGTACATCTCGTATTTGCAGGAGCCTCTGAGTTCAACCTTCACTCCGCTGTACCTGAAACTCACGATACCTATGTCACCGGATATCTTGTACTTCACATCCGTTATCTCGGAACTGTTCTTATCCACATCGAGATACACTCCTATCTGAGTCATATCCTCCGCGGATTCAACATCACCGCTCTTTATCTGGATACCGGTACTCTCCTCCTGACCGTCATCCACCTTCCCGCATCCCATGCAGATACCTGCAAAACAGATGACCGCAATCATAAATAATATATATTTTCTGCCCATGTCCATCCACGACGCTTTTTTCATATATCTATTCTCTCCACATTGAACACGATATTACCATGCTATTCCCTTATGACATCCGTTCTCTCTACACTTGTATGCCATGGTTGGATCTGTAGGATCCCATGTATGGCTGTAATCAAGCTGAACTGATGTAGGCTTAGGGAACGGGCCGCTCTTATTGCTCTCGAATATAGTTACCTTTGTTCCAAGATCGCAGTTATCATATATCCACTTTACATCCCTAACGCACATTCTAACGCATCCAAGAGAAGCATAATCACCAAGCTTATTGTACTGTCCATCCTCCAGATCACCCTTATTCATTGAATAATATGGAACAGAATGGAACAGATAACCTCCACTTATTCTGAATGCATAACGTCCATAAGTACCATCAACCATATATCCCCATTCGTACTTATCTGATGTTACATAATTCTCACCCACAATAGTTTCGTCGCCTGCTTTTCCACATGATGTTGCAAATGCTTTGACTGGTATAGTGTATTCTCCATTCTCATCAATCCCATACACTGTAGCACAGTTAGCAGCTCTGTTTACTTTAATAAAATATGGAAGATAAACTCCTTCTGGTGCAATGTATTCTTGTTCTTTTGATTCAGGCTCTTTATTATCAATCCACACAACTTCCCTTGCCGCTGTTGTCTC